>JGIcombinedJ30088_10006359_pt1 | contig 9885 bp, 9 predicted proteins | sample PinacodermPK_FD_30088 | JGI IMG/M metagenome (IMG submission 30088) | reverse complement strand
TGACAGTGCTCTGAATGTATATATGGATCTTAACAATTAAAACAAAAACCCTCCAATGGGCCTCGCTCATCCATGCTAACTATGTGCCTGTATGCCTGCTACTACTTCCATAAGCATTCAACATGCCCATGTACAGTTTACACTCCATAAAAACTTTAGAAACAAGGCGAATAAAAAGGTTTCCTGCAAAAACGCCTGGGGGACTTTAATAGGTGCATCCAACTGCTAGCGCTGTTGACCACTGTCACTTCATCTAGGATGGAGGCCAGCTTCCTCGGCGATTGGTCTCGAGAGGCGCGCAGAAGCCTCTTCAAGAGCCTCACATACGGGAGCGTTGAGAAATCATCCATAGGAGGTGGTGTTTGAGTGCCCGTTTGTCGAGGAGCGTCGGCGGAGGAGGTGTCATGTGGGAGTGGTGGAGAGCCTGGTTCCAGGCAGCGCTGGCCCACAGGGCTGTGTACACGTACTGCGCCGTCCTTTCTATATATTTTACCCCGCTGTCATGCAACCTGCATGTTAATGGTGGGGCATTTTTGCATATAAGTGCGATTTCTTGACTAGTTACAGTATATACCCCGTGAAAACTGACACAGAATGTGAATCAGTAGTCCGATTGCGTATTGATGTCATCGATGACATCATTGCAAATAGCAATGGCCACAGAGAGTGTTCTTAGTACTATGGATATGGCTGCAATGTACCGGCTTTCCGAGGATGACGTTCCTGACGCTACCATTAGTGGAATATCACCAGATGATTTGAATATAGAGCAGCTGAAACGGTGGCTGTCATGTTGAGGTGCTCTTAGGTCTGGCAGAAGACTGAGCTTGTTCAACGATAAGGTTATGGGTGGGCAACACAGCACCACCTTTTGCCTGCATACGCTAGAACATTTTTGATAGACCAAGTGATTCTGGTGAAATTCCAGTGCGTGCATGGAACCCTCAACCTAGTCTCGTATAGCCAGACTGGAGGCTTTGCTTTGTCCTGCCGAAAGCAGTCTCACTACGCTAGACTCCCCCATATCTTAGCAGGGAAACGGCTCGCCCTTTGCCATCGATCATCAAGTATGCAAGGACTCCTAACGTGGCAGTCCATTTTAATTATAGTTTCTTTCTTCGTACGAGCCCATCCTTAGCTGTCTTTAGTTATATGCCAAAAAAAACAGAATAATGAATGGTTACTAAAGGTAATAACTCGAATACCATCTCAATCTTTTCTGAACACAGTTCTGTGCTGTGACAATGTACATGAGCACACTGTTTTCTTCTCATGTGCATTCAGGGCGAAGGAGTATGTTGAGATGGGTTTAGATCAGAATATCATTAGCCATTGTTAACAGATAATGCAGAGCAGTCAGTGTCTACTGAGGAGAGTGCTGCAAGTAACTCTGGGAGCATGTGCCTACTATCGTACCATGGCTTGGGATAAGGGTATAGATTTTTAAGGATGGTCATGTGCAAGGAATTCAATACCATTCGTTGCTTGATAGTCCTGGGCTGTGTTATGTCCGTGCCAAAGTATTCAACGTATTTAATCAGGTTATGGCTGACTGCAAGTGGTTATGCATATTTGGTTGCCCTGCTGGTTTGGTGGGTTGTTGCAACCACATTGCAGCACTGCTATTTGCACTGGAGGAATTTGTACAGCTTGGTATACAAGAATAGAGTAAACTTTCATGCACAAGTCGACTCCAACAATGGAACTGTCCTCGGTGCAGACGTGTTGCACCATGTAGGTTTGTCGATGTTGCAAGTCTAAAAGAAGAGTATGGGAAGCAAAAGCATGTGACTGGTATATGATCCTCACTTGCTAGATCTGCAGCTTCCAAGGCTAGATGGGAAAGCTGCACTTTTGGTGGCTCTTCAGAAAGAGCATGAAGGTCAGCTGAAATTGGACACAAGTGGCAATGTGAAGAAGTATGGCTCGTTGTGCCATTTGTCCACCTTTTCCCAGGACACCTATATAGGCAATTTCTTGAATTTCACATACATTAAGGTAATCCATGTTATAAAGACTCTACTGATGGTTGAAGGATTTACGTAAAAGCAATCTGCAAGGTCTTCTACATTCAACCCCATTCACAGCCAAACCATTATCATGAAGAAAAGGTCTACAAGGGGAAGCTTGGGGCCTGACTTCTTAGTAGTCCTTTCGCCGATACTGGTTCGTTTCCCTTGCCATGTTCTCATTTCTGTTACCAACTGTACAAGAAAACCGTAGCATACCATAAGCATTCCATATGTAACAAAACCAGTATAGTGTCGTATCTTCCTGTCATCGCCTTTAAAGCGGTCAATGCCTGACCTTTTCCTCCTCCAATTGGTGCTGCAAAGCTTTCATTTTTGCTTGCTTGGCATCTTTTCTTACTGCAGAGAGTCTACATCAAACTGCAATGACTCCACAGCATGCTGTTGTCACTACACACAGTCACAGTGCTTGTGTTACCCACCTGCACAGGCGTCAACATCACCCTGCTCACCAACAGCATCCTGACTAGCTTCCCCGGTGTTCTCTCCACCATTAGCCATGCCATCCACTTTTCTCTTCTGCTTAGGCTGCAGTGCATCATGAGCGGTAGGTGCCTTTCACTTGCTAGATGTAGGTTGCAGTAGCTCAGGGAAGCATTCGAACACAGTTGGCACAGCATCAACTCTCAGCATCTGATTTCTCCGCGTTGTCTTACGCTGCCTCTTCCTTCCTGCCTCATGGTAGGACTGCTGTGTAAAGTGCAGACTGCACACACGAGTAGAGTTATTGATCGTCCAAGCTCCCTTGCATTCATCCCCACTTGTGAAAGAACACACCGACGGCGGTCTTGCTGTTGGTTGTACATCCATGTACAGCGCAGTGGTGCGGCATGGGAACAACTTGTGCAAAGACAGGTTCTGGCTGAAATCCTGATTTGCTTTCCTTCCACAGGCAACGAATAAGGCTTCAGCATAGAACTGTTTACGTTCGGAACACCCTTTACGACCATCTACTGCATGATATCATTGTTACCATATTTAGAATATGCAATGGGTCTGTTGGTCACCTTTTGCTCTGAAGCATGCCTACATTTACAACTACACAAGCTCATCCACTGATCAGTTGAACTGCAATCATTTAGATAATTTAATCAATCAAAAGACATACAAAGACTCTTCTATGCATGGTGAGCCAAAAACAGGACAAACTTGCAATACTTAGCTAATAGTCAGTGAAAAAGCTAGAAAGCCTGATATCCAACTACGCCAGTGAATTGTCCAACTCTGCCAGCAAAGGTGGAGGTGATACACCAATAGCTCTTATTCAGAACGTTTATAGGCTCTTCCGCAGCTGCCGCACAACTGTGTCAGAGAAACTCTGCTAAGGGCGCCTGAATGGAGATTGTTCGGGGGAGGTGGGGTAGGACTGTAATCAGTGTGACAGGTAACGGTGGCTAATGTTCATGACTCCATCAGAATGAAAATGATCATTCTTCTTGTTCTCATCACAAGAACTACATTCATATCCAGTTCCTGCTTGATCGCCATGACTATATTCTGGATTGATAGCAGACTGAATAAGCTACAGCACCAGGCTCCAACGTGTAAGACCCCTTTTACATGGAGAAATCTGGACTGAATCCGGATCGAATTTAATCTGGATTGATGGGATTCCCTGTGCAGTAAATCTGAGAACGTTAAACTGCGTCAGCAAGATGGCGTACGAGCTGAGAATCGTCCTTCTGTCGGCTTTTATAGTGTGCATGCAGTGGTTTCTAAGACAACAACGACTTTGACAGCAAATAATGTTGGAGATTCAGCATCTGAGGTCGGCCATTGAGAGAGAATGGGATACTTATTGTCTGGTGCGGCAACGACGTCGGCGGATCAGGATGTCACACACCGTCTTTGTGGTATCTTGGCACTTTAAGAGGAGCGCACTTTCGTCTAGACAGGTATGGATGAAGGAAAGGGATTCTTCTTTTCTTGAAAGAGCAATCAGTTGTTGGAGTGAGGAGGAATTCAAGGAAAATTTTTGAGTAAGTCGTGAGACTTTCACCTGCCTATGTTCTGCCCTGAAACCACGTCTTCAAAGGCACTATATTGTTTGCAGGCCCTTGTCTGTTGAGCATCGCGTGGCCATTACCGTGTGGATGCTAGGTACCAACATCAAATATCGATCCATAGGGCACCTTTTTGGGGTTAGGCTCTCTTCGGTTTCTGTTTCGGTAAGGGAAGTTTGTGAGGCTATTGTAGACATCCTACTGCCTCGTTATATCAAGGTACCATCTGGTGATCGTCTTCGCGATGTAGTAGATGGCTTTGATTGTAAGTGGGGATTTCCTCAATGTGTTGGTGCCATTGATGGCACACACATCCTTATGTCACCTACAAAGAACGCTTTGGATTATTTCAACGGAAAAGGTCACCACTTTGTAGTCATGCTAGCCTTGGTATCATGCGACTACACATTCATGAACATCTATGTTGGTTGGCCTGGAAGTATACATGATGCCCGTGTGTTGACTAATTCCAAGCTGTTCCAAGAGGCAGAACCCTTCACCCCAACACCACCAAGTCCATAAATGGGGTCAATGTGCCACTTCTTATTCTAAGAGATCCTACCTACCCCATGCTACCATGGCTTATGAAGCCATATAATGATAATGGGCGACTAACTGCCAAGCAGCTGAGGTTCAACTTCAGGCTGAGTCGAGCACGCATGGTTGTCGAATGTGCATTTGGCAGGCTGACTGTGCATGCCGCTCAGTCACTGTCTTGCAAAGCTGCAGGATCTTCCATGCTGGGATTCTGCGAACTGTATGGAAGATACCCTGGATAAGGGGCTGGTGTCAGTGTTGTTGTGCAGATGGAGTTGGCAACGAGTGCATCGAATGTAAAGACATCTGAGGTTGGACAGGCATTTGAGGCTGCACTGGTGGCATCATCATCAACATCTGCTGCATCAAAGACATAAATCTCTCCTCTCGCTGTTCCTGTCGTTCAAGGTACTCCTCTTGCTTTTTAAACTGCTCTTCTTGTGTAATCATACTCTGCTCATGCATCTTCTCCTGCTTCTCTTCTGCTCCTTGATGAGCTTTCATCATGGCCTCAAACAAACTTGTGGTGGTCTTGTCTGCTTTCTCCATCTTCGTCAGTTTCCTCTTCTTCCTTGATGGTCCCACAGATGCCAAGTTGGATGATGTGCTAGTGCTTGTGATGGAAGTGGACGGTGTGCTAGGCCTTGCAGGAGTTGATGAACGCATAGTAGCATTAGATGTACTGTTCACCTGATGGGGTGTTGTAGTCCCAGAAGTAGGTGCTGTAGTGGTAAGGCCAGTGTCCCTTGGAGTGGAGGCTGCTGTTGTGATGTCAGACACTTCATATGGTGTACATTCTGGCCTTGTTTGTGGTTCTTCCTCATTGCAAGCAGGAGACAGTACCAGAGGACTAGGAGAAAGTGGTGTTAAGGCCAGGGTATCGCTACTGTCTCGTGGTTCAGTGGTAGGAGTATCACTCCTCCTTGCTGGAGACACAGAACTTTCCAGAAGTGTGGGTGGATTAACAACTGCTCTCCTCTTTATCACAGCATGCAGTTCAAAAAACCACTTAAAATTCACAAAGATATCATCTTCGTCGCCGCTTTCTATCCCAACACCGCTCTTCCGCAGCTTGTCAATTTTATCCTTGTACTGCTTCTTCAGCTGTTTTATCTTTGTGTCTACTTGCACCGGTGTGCAATCGAAATTTCTCTTCTTCAGCTCTTCAGCCAGCTTCCTCCATATCGGAGCCTTCCTATACATGCCTAACAATTCGCGCTGAATTGCCACATCGTTCCACAGGGCCAGCAAACACTGAACTTCCTCGTCGCTCCACACTCGTCTGTGATCTGCCATTTTGTTGCCGAGGTTAATTCAGATTGAGACCACCTTCGGAGGTGGTCTCAATCTGGATTTTTAATCTAGATTAACGTGCTCATGTAAACGCACTAATCCAGATTCAATCTGGATTCAATCTGGATTAAAAGTTCCATGTTAAAGGGGTCTAAGCCTGGAATTTGTCCGCATCCGGTTTAACCACTCCTAGGAATGATGATTGATTCTGAAGGTGAATGGACTCCCAAGCAGGTACACTTGGAATACTTCAATCCCCAGGTGGATCACAATGTACTCCTTCTCAACGGTCACTCCAATATCTCCATTAATTTGTGCAGTATACTCAATTTTTGTGCTTCTGGGTGAGGCAGTCACTAAAGATTTGGTTTCTGACAATCCTCCCAGCTCCACTGGCGCAGGCTCATACTTAGCCAGAGTCAGAATGGTCATCCTCCAAGGCTATGAACATCCTGTTCGGGATGTGCCATTCCGGAAGAAGATTGACATGAAGTACTTGCTTCCGCCTTCACTTGTCATTCATGCCAACTTCGTAATTCACTCATCCCACCTTCTGCACAATCTTGCAGTTTTGTAGCTGAGGTAGGAAGCGGTACCAGTACTTCTGTCCCTAGCTCAAACTCTCAGGACCTACTACTTCGCCTGGCTTTGCATCTGGTTCTGCTGCGCCAACTTCCCTGTCTTCTGATTGAAGTATTGAAGAAAGGCATACTGCTACTTATACTATGAACCCAAGGGATCCTTTCTTCTATGTGCAGAGTCCAGCGTCTTCCTGTTCCGCACACAACTCGAGCTAAGTTTTTATCCGCCATTTTATCAAACTGGTGACATTCTTCTTTGTATTTTGTAATTGCTTTGTATAACTCTGTACAACTAACCTTTGTCTAGCTTGTAACTCCATTTGTGTTGGACCTATGTCGCTGTAACTGCACTAATGATGAGTCGCTGATACATAGCTAGACAAGCAACATGCATATGAATTGTGAACGAAATCGAGTGTAATTACTAAAGGCCACTATGGTGGCTTGTGCACACAAGGGGTCGCGATGATCTGAGGCCTCGGTCCTTTGAATAGGATCTTCTTTGATGCATGTGAGATATGCATAGGCGTCGAGTTAACACATCAGTTGTACAATTGCTTGACGTTCACTTTCATGACATGTATGACATAACAAGCCAAAATGACTGCAGAATTCTAGAAGCTCTACTTGGGGGTGTTTAGTTGATTTTTGTGCAAGAAACAAAGGGAGAAATTGCTATCTTAAACGAGCATAAGGCGGACGAAAGCAAATAGATGTGAAAGGCAATGAACTTGTGGGTGTGAAACTGGAGTCATTTGTAGACTTTCATCCAACTAAATGCTGTCCGTGTGTTGCTACTATAGCTTAATCTCATTGTACAATTACTAGCTACATCTTCGTACCTCTGAAACCTGTGTGATCGTGATTCAATCACTCCCATTTTTACACAATATTCAGTAACATGCAAGTTTTAAGCTAGAAAATAGCAGTTTGTTGGTGCTGACAGAAAATTGCCATGTGGCCTGTGGGTGAGAGATATGTAGCAAATAGAAGCTGATTCAGTAAAAAAAATATGATTTAGGAATTTATTTTGCGTTGCAATTTTGTACTGAACCCTTTCTGTTATAAGTTATAAGCTGTGGATGCTGTCTCTGGAAGTGCTATTTAGTTTTCTTCCAACTCAGTAATAGACCATAGAACGTCCAATACAAATTCACAACATGGATAAAATACAACAGATGAATTGCTATCAATCTATGCTCTTTACTTAGTTAGCAATCCTTGTATCTGCAATGTGAGTAGTGGAATTTAATAACTGTATTCTGTATGCTGGCCCCTGTCAGCCCAATGACACCGACAGACTGGATTGTGTTCCACTGACGAAACAATTACAGTGGAATCTCATTACAGTTGCTTTTTGGGTGGTAACAGTGCCGTTTTCTGCATTCTTCAAGACACCAGGATGACATGGTGTAGAGGACAGGACAACTGGCGAAAGAGATTGAGTATACGGTGAGAACAGAAATCAATGTTGTGCAGGAAAACTGAATGGTAAGTTGGTGGTGCTTTCTTGCGTCAAGGTCACCAATGTGTAGAAGCAATTCTTCGGCGTAATTCCCAAGGATGACCTCAACACCAACAAATGGTATGACACAATGGGCCAGGACAATATTTCACTCCTCCATGCCCAAGCACTGTCTATACCTATCGCCTCGAAGAAGTACATGCACTCTCCCAAACCAAAAACTGTCACATGAGGCAATCAGTAAATGTAAATATCACAGGAACTGTTATGGTGTTCATACACCAGAGCGTGTCTTGATATCCAGCAATTTTGTCTTTGTGATGTCACATGTATGTGTGTTACATTGAGCCTTTGCACAATTGATATATTAACTCAATTCCTATGCATTTCATGGATTTTCGTATATGTGTAGGTTGTTTGGTACACCATTGGGGCAGTCCCTAGACATTTTTAGCATGTTATGTAGATATTTTAATGCCACTTCAGACTTGTTTATTTTCTTAAAGACCCAGAAAGAGGCAGAGAAAAGTAACAACACTGAGTTTAGAAGACCCTGATGAAGTCGTTGGTGAGGAAGTTGGAGACTTCGGTGAGGGAATACACTTTGCCTTTACTACATGATTGTTTAGAGGAATTTATGCAATCCTTGTCTTCGCAGTGTGACAGGTGGAATTTAATAACTGTATTATGTGCCTGTCAGCCCAATGACAATTACAGAGAATGATGAGGGTGTAACAGTGCATTGGAGTGTGTTTCACTGACCAAAACAATTACAGTGGAATCTCATTACAGTTGCTTTAAGGTTGCTGCATTCTTCAATGTATTCGTGGCAAAGTGCGTGATTCATGGGAATAATCTTCAAATAATGCAACACATACACAGTACATATACTCATTGCATCTGTGACAAAAAATGTTTCTGTTCAAAGAGAGACATCAGCATAGCCGTAAAGGAGGAAATGCTGGCATTTACCAGAGCCATTTTGTACAAGTTCACTAACTATACAATATGAAGAAAGTGTCAATTGGAAAAAAAGAACTACGACCTGGCACCCAAACTCATGGCCTACAACTCAAACACGGAGTTTATTTGCAAACTCCTCAAATTATGGCAGAAAAAATTACCAATCTCTCGGCTTTGAGTTTGACAGCTGTACACATTTTCTGCCCAAGAGGACAAGCAATGGCAACCCAAAAGTATCTTTGTGCTATAGAAATAAACATGTCCCCAGTATGAATGTTTCTGATGCAATATTGTCTGCACTTACTATTTAAGTTTCACGTAATTGTACCACAATAGTCTCACATGTTGTATTTTTCTGTAGCATGAAGCTATACAAACAATGCAATATGAAATAGTCTGAACCAGCCCTTTACAATGCCCTCAGCATGGAGATGAACCTACTCACTATGAATTCACTAAGGGGGAGGAGGGCTATGATGCATCTCAGGCCTGGATTCTTGCCTCTGGCAGTAGGGTAGGGAGGTCCACTGCATATAACACAGCACTGTGAAAATGAATTGATTTTCAGGTTCATGCACATATTACATAATTTGAATCTCATAGGACGCTCTATCCATCTCCGCCTAAGGGCTCAGCACCATAACAAGAGTGACTAGGTTTACTTTACCAGTACTTTAGTACACAAAAGCGCAGTGGCCCATGGCCTTTGCTTCAGGAAGTTAATCTTACACTTGAAGCGTAAGTGGACATCATGCCAGAACAGATCGATTTTTACCTGGTGACCATAAAAGGACAAACAATTTTACAGTCGTTGGAATGGCCAGCCTAGTGAAGTCACCCATCCACCCATGGCCACACAGTGCAATGATTGTGACCTAGGTCATTAGATCGCGTGGCTGAAACTCTGCAGTAAAGCGTAGGTTCAGTTTTTACCTCCTTGTCCAACTTCTTTCAGCAACTTTCACAAGTCAAACTGGCTTGCGAACGCTCACTGACAACACACAGAGAATAGC
>JGIcombinedJ30088_10006357_pt1 | contig 9886 bp, 10 predicted proteins | sample PinacodermPK_FD_30088 | JGI IMG/M metagenome (IMG submission 30088) | reverse complement strand
TTATAACAGCCAGTCATACGATATTGAATTAAGTGAGAGCATTAATGTTGGCGCGGTAATGCTGCTGCCTGTAGAACCTCGGACACATCAACATGCTGAATCAGTTGCGAGCTGAGTAATAAGTAAATATCACGATGTTTGCGCAAGATGACGCGGCGCCGGAGGAGATAGTCGTTACCGCAATCATGCGCAACGAATCCCTGCAGGACGCGCCCATTTCCATTACCGTAGTATCTGACGAGGACGTTCAATCCAGCGGCGTCACATGCGCCTGCTTTTTCTCATAGACAATCTTCCCGTCAAGAATGGTTTTCAACACCTCAGTACTACTGATGCGCCATGACCAGGTATCCAGCAAGTCTCTGTCCAAAACCGCCATATTAGCGATCTTTCCGACTTCTATTGAACCCATATCCCTAAAGCGACCCATTGAGATTGCGCCATTACGGGTATACAACTCGAGCGCTTTTTCTATTGGCAAAGACTCTCCGGTAAAGAAACGAATAAAACTGCTCACCATACCCTCAAGTGGCGGGTAAGGGTTGAAGGACGGCACGGAAGGGTTGTCGGAACCGACGGTCATTAATGCGTTGTTTTCATCCAGCGAAGCAAATTGATATCCAAAGCCACCCAATAAGGTGTGCCAGAAATAGGGGGACATTTCGGCCACTGTCCGCAATTTTTCGAAGCGCGGCAGATCGGCGTCTGAAATATCATAAGCATGGACGATTTCGTGCCAAATGCCACTGTCGCCATTGGCTTTACGCGCCGCTTCTATGGCATCCAGTCCGATACGCGCAGAGCCATCAGCAGCAGTGTGCATTTTGATCTTAAGCCCCTGCCTGTCCCATTCGATATATTTTTCTGCCAGAACATCTCGTTGAATTAACAAGTGGGTATCATCAATGGTGCCATCGTCCCGAATTGGCACATGAGTGGGTTTGGGCGGGATGGGAACACCATCAAGAAAGACCTTGATGGCCCGGGTCGACAAATGCTCGGTATCATATTGCTGACGGTTGCGGATCATTTCTTCAACGCGGGTCCGGGTCTCACCTTCATGCGGGTACCAGACCTGGTGAGTCAACACATAAGGTATGGGGAAACCTTCCTTATCCAACGCTGACACAGTCTGCAATACTTCTTCATCGAATACGGACGCATCCTGGATAGAGGTTACGCCATAGGACAGGAGTTCCCGGAAGACTTTTTTCATTTCCTTATGAACGACGTCCTTTGGGTAAGGCGGAAATCTTTCCCGTACCAGAAAACCAGCGGCCAGTTCTATCAATAAACCGTTGGGTTCCCCTGTTTCCGGATCGCGCCCAATCTCCCCGCCGCTGGGGTCAGGTGTGTTTTTATCGATGCCCGCCAATGCCAGCGCCTTGTCGTTAACCAGGCGATTGTGGCCGGAGAAACCGCGAACCAGTACCGGTGTGTCGGGGAACATTTCGTTAAGGAGATCATTATTGATTTTTTTAACGTCTTCCTCGAACTCCATCCCATGGACAATTAACCATGGGTAACCGGGCACTTCGGGATTTGCCTTGCAGTCCTCTAAAATCTCACGCAGGTCTTCCTGGTCGAAGTTACCGGGCGTGCATTCCAGGTTCATCATCGCGACCATCAGGTGAAAGTGCGCATCATGTAATCCCGGTAGCGTCATACTGCCCGCAAGATCAATTTTTTCAGTATCCGGTCCAGCTGCTGACAGTACTTGTTTATCACTCCCCACGGCGATAAACCTTCCGTCCTTAACGGCTACAGCTTGCGCCCGGGAACGTTGCTCATCCATGGTGTAGATCTTGCCGTTATGATAAACAACGTCGGCGTGTTCCTGTGCCGGGCCGGCGGCAGCCAGCCCTGACCCGAAACCGAATAAACAAATAACTGCAACTATACGCACCGCTAATCTTTTACTTATATTTCCAAACACTGATTTTTACCTTTACTCTTCACATTCTTAAATTTCTCATTCACTACTGTCTTTTGATAATCCATTAACCAAACCCTCATGACCAGGTCTCTGCGCACCCCGGCGAAATGTAACTCGGGCGGGGGACAGACTTAAGTCTGTCCCCGGAATTTACACATCAAATTATGGATTGGGAACCACTGCCTTGGCGACCGCCCGGGCATAATCCTGCCAGTCGAGCGGTGAAGTGGAAAAATAGGCGATAACCAGGTCACGAGCGGGTGAAACGTAGAGTCCCTGACCGTGAGAACCACTTTTAAACATGTCTCCATCTTTATACAACGCATCCCATTGTCGTGAATTACAGTGTACGTCTTTATCTACACTGAAAAACCAATTCCCTGCTTTCAGCGCCGCTTTTTTAGTGCGCTGGTAAATTTCGGGACGGCACCCTTTCTGAATTTTCTCAATCAACGAAGCTGAAATAATCTGCTCATCACTAACCTTGCTCCAACTTGGTGTGTAGAGCATCGCATAGCGAGCTTTGTCCCTTAGTCGGGTGGACATCATAGCGAAAATACCGGCGCCACCTGAATCATTGAGACCAAGCATAGCATCGCCCTCGGCGCCGATTTTTGACCAGATTCGCTCACTGATGATGTCGGATAAAAGTTTACCCTCCATATGTTCCACCAGGAAACCCAGCACCTGGGTATTCATGGAAGCATAGTGGAACATCTGACCGGGCCCGAAATCTTCCTTATTGACCGCCAGGATTGCCTGCTTGGAATTCATGGGTTTCAGGTCTTTACCGCCATGGAGAACCAATCTTTGCCAGTGACTCACCGGATGATACTGGTTCGCCATGTTGGGAAAATTTTCAGAGGAATCGAGACCATTTGACATATCCAATATGTCTATAATTCTGACACCTTCCCAGTTGCTCCCCTTGAACTCATCCAAATAAGAATCGATAGGTTTGTTGACATCAATTTTACCTTCTTCCTCCAGTAATCCGACCAAAAGGCCAGCGATGGTTTTTGATGTTGACATCCAGATATGGTTGTCGGTTTTGCGCATCCCCGGGTACGCCTCGTAGGCAATTTTTCCTTTATGCACGACAATGAAACCCTGTACCCGTGAATGAGGGTGTTTAATTAACTCATCCAGTGTAAGCTCGCCCAGCTTTGTCCTGGCTTTGGCCTGATCGGCTTTCTTGTTGAGTTGATATTCCAATTCGCTGATACCCCCGGCGCGGGATACCACGTGGTGAGGAATAAACTCCGGCCAGTGCAAGTGGTAATAAAGGTTATGATCAGTAGCAGGAAAGATTGCCGAAGGCCTGAAACCTTTACGCAACTCTCTGGCGACTTCAACCGGCATGGCCTTGGTGGCAAAGGAAACATGTTTCAATGGGGGCTGCTGATTGGGATTATCCTGTGCTGTTGCAGAACCTGTAATCAGAACAATTATCAGGCCTGAGATGACAGTTTTGACCAGGCCGGCAAGTGTGGTATGCATGAAAAATTCTCCATAATCTAGCGATCTTCCCGCCAACTCTCCGCGAAGGCCAGACCGCCGGTGCTTAACGGGTATCCGTTTACGTCCATCGGCCATAGCCGGCCACCCGCACTCTTGCCGTTGAGCGTTAATTGGGCGCCGCCCGCGGGAACCATCACCACGCTCACGCCGTAAGGCCTGTCCGGCAAATCGCTGGCATCCTGGTGGCTCATCAGCACAGGCTCCCTGATATCGCGCCACGTAATGGCAATCTCGTCCTCATCACTTTTGATTTCCTCGGTCCAGGAATCCCTGGCATCACCGTGTCTTGAAAATACTGCTTTAATAACGGGAATCGATGGGTCGGCAGATTCCGGGTTGAGCATCCCTTGTACAGTCGATTGCAACCAACGGCTCAGCTCAACGTTATCGGTGTATATGCGCCATTCGTCACCGGTCAGTTCGCTCTTGATAAACAGCGCGTGCCCCGCGCCTTTTTCCGAATAAACAATGGTCCAGACACTTGCCTGTGTGGTCATGGGACCACCCTGGGTTTCGCTGAGCCAGACGTATGGATTTTCGCCGATCAATAAGATGGCGCCGGGATTTGCTGAGGGTAGCATAAATGTAATCCTCCTTAGATATTCCAAAAACACGCGCCGCAAAAATCGGCGCGCAACTCAATTATTTTCGTCCAATGCCTCAAGTGGCATGGCCCCGTCAATTCTACTAAAATTGCACCGGTCAGTACATATAAAATTTGAACCGATCTAGGCAGAAGCCTGCGCAACCTCGGCGGCATACATCTTTCGGCAACTCCACAATAACAGCAGCGCCAAGGGGCCGAAAACAGCGCCGAACAGGGCAAGCGACAAACCCAGTTTTTGCTCGGACATGAATACATAATCCGTAAAGAAGGCGATGATCATCGGACCGAGACCGGCGCCGACCAGGTTGACGATAAGCAGGTAAAAAGCCGTCACTTGCCCGCGCATACGGTTGGGAGTGATCAATTGGATGGATGCCGCAGCCACCCCGACCGGCGCCCCGGCAATAAATTGAACGACACCGAACGCGACATAGACCAAGGCCTCGCTGGGCATCAAGGGGTACAACGGAATCGACACGCACAAGCCTGCCGCCACGGCCATCATCGTCAAAATGTGTGCGTCATTTCTGCCGCGGGAGTACAGCCTGTCGGCGAACCACCCGCCGCAGTACACGCCGGCGCCGCCGCAGACCAGGAGAATGCCGCCAAGTTTCACTCCCAGAGCGCCGATTCCGGTATCGAATTCACGCATGAAAAAGGCGGGAGTCCAGGCATGAATTCCGTATACCATCATCGCAATCAGCGCCAAACCGGAAAACAGCAAGACAAACATAAGGAGGCGCGAGCGAATAAATGTTAACACCGCCTTGATGCTCAGGTCGTCCTGCCGGGCATCATGTCCCAGGTGACGTTCAGGTTCCTTGATCGTGGCAAGCAGTACCAGCATCATCAGGCCGAGCGGGCCGCCGACCAACAGAAAGCAAAACGCCCACGGCGCCACCTGCCCGAATACAGGAAGCGAGATATTGTCGATACTATATGCCCATTCCACGACTTTGCCACCCACCATATAGGCCAGCCCGCCGCCGACAAAAATTCCGGCGCCGAAAACGCCCATCGGCTTGGCCATTCGATTTTTGGGAAACAAGTCAGCGACCATCGAATAGGCCGCCGGTGACAAAGAGCTCTCTCCAACTCCAACCAGCATTCTTGCCGTAAACAACCCGGTAAACGTCTTCGCGAGACCACAGGCGGCAGTCGCAATGCTCCAGCAGGCCACACCCAGCGATATGATGAGCTTGCGCGATGACAGGTCGGCCAACCGCGCTATCGGGATGCCCATGGTGGCGTAGAACAGCGCAAACGCGATTCCCTGAAGCGCCGAAATTTGTACGTCGGTAAACCCTAGATCAGCCTTAATCGGCTCAACGAGCAAATTGAGAATCTGGCGATCGACAAACGAGACTGTGTTCGCCAACATCAGGACGGTAACTACGTACCATGCGTAGACAGGCCTTGTCTCCGAAACGTAGTGACTCACGTTGGCTTTGTTTTGCTATGTGTAAATTAAGGGGACAGACTTAAGTCTGTCCCCGGCCGGAGTTGCATTTTATCGGGGTGTGCGGAACCATGATCATGAAAGTTCAGTTTGAATCCGGGCTGTCGCCTGGAACGAAATCGTATTCTCCCAACCCTTGAAGTACCAGAAAGGTAGCGAGGCCCGGTCCCTTCGTAACGATGCGATGCGGCCGTCCCGGCCCCAAAACGCAGGTATCACCCGGGCCCAGTTCAACTTCCTCCGTTGGTTCCCTGACGGACACAACGAGGTCGCCATCAAGAACATACATTGTGTCGGTAATATTGGAATGGGAATGCCACGGAATTTCCTGCCCCTCGGCAATGAGTATTTCGACGATCCTGAATCCGGGGCGTTCTGCATAAGTTGCCACATGTCTGGCGGCGCTCAAATGGGCGCCGCTTTTCAAGGCCCTGGTCATACGCGTTCACCCGTTACGCCGCAACCGGCGCGACCGGTAACTATGTCAATACACATTTCGCGGTCGCAGCTCATTGCGGTAAATCGTAATCAAATATGATCGCCGACTTCACCCCGTTCTCTAACGCGGGCATTACCTTCTCTTGTGCGACCGCGACGTGCGCAGGATGCTCCAGGTATAGCGCCCGCTCTTCGGCATTGTTGAATGTCATGACAAAACAATACTCAAATCCCTGGCTAAGGCCTTCGGGGCTGTTGTTTTTGCCGTAGGTGCACGACCGGATCTGTGGAATAGTATCCTGAAGTTTCTTCATTTCCGCGAGCAGGCCGAGCGCTTCGGGTTCTGAAACAGACGGCTTGAAAGACACCAGTACTATGTGTTGAATCATTTTGAACTTCCTGACTGTGCAAATGGTAGTATAACCTGATATCGTCGGTCACTCGCCAATATCACTGGGACATTCCTCAGCAACAAGAACCTGCATGCGGCTGCGGTCCATGAATGTCTCTTCGTCCGGAATCAATACCTTTCCCAGTTCGCCTTCAAGGTACTGCTTGCTGACCTCGTCCCAGACTTCCTTGGAGTCGTAATAGAACTCAACCACGGCGTCGTATCCTGGCGGCTCACCCTCAAAACCTTCTATCGGGCTGATATAGTTACGGATATAACCCCGAAACTGGGGCACGTGCTTAACCGCGAGCGGCGCGTGGTTATTCTCGTAATAGTTGCGAAACTCTTCGTGGGTGAGGCCTGGTTTGCGTGGAATCAGCGCTATCACTTTGAACATTTTTCTCTCCTGTTTTGTGTAAATTCAAGGGACAGACTTAAGTCTGTCCCCGGCCGGAGTTACATTTTATCGGGGTGTGCAGAACCATGATCATGAAAGTTCAGATATTTGAGTTACTTTCTTAAACAACTAACCACGTTTAACCGGTTTGGCGTCAACGGTTACGCGGATTGCCTTTTGTACGTGACGTTCAACCGTAGGCTTGGCGGAACCGCCGTCCCGCTCACCCCAGGTGACGACCAGTTCTTTCCCGTCTGCGGCCAGGTCCTCCCGCACGCAGGCCAGGGAAATCCAGGCGCGCAGGTTGTCGGAATAGGCGGGAACGAAAGACATGCCCACACGTTCGCCATCCAGCAACACCTCGTCACAGGAGAAGGTAGAGTAATTGGCTACCGGCATTTCCATATATTTGTAACGTTCAGCGCCAGGTCTGAACTGGCTGGCGTAGACCTCATTGGTATCTTCAGCATTCCAGACCAGGCGCACCTTTTTGCGCTTGGGCTGTTCTGCCATCTTTTCCAGCGCCTCACGACCGATAAACTCGTGGTCAAACTTGATCATGAAACCGTACCCCAGCTCATAAGGGGTCAGGTACAGATCTTCGATGTCGTGCTCTTCGCTATAGTAACTGCCACCGATGGAACCGGACCCTTCAGGGCTCTTCGCAGGCAGCCACTCACGATATTCTTTCGTCTTTTCCCCTGTGTAAACCGCGGGAACCGCGCCGCCAAACCAACCGGACTCAGCCGACGTGCACGGATAGATGCGACCGCCGACAGGTGTCAGGTCATACTTCTCACCGGCTTCGAACACCAGTGCGCGCACGGCCTCACCTTCTTCACTTGAGCCCCAGAACTCATAACCCGGCGCGCCGGACATGCGGTGGTTCAAGGCCGTGGCCTGGTAGCTGCCTATCCTGAATTTACCCATTTTGAAAAACGGGATATCGGGTAACGGGCCGCCGTTTACGGCTTCCAGGATTTTGTTGGCATTGGGACCTTGAACCTGGTAGCGATACAACTGTCTGTCGGCCAGGTTTGGCGACGGCTTGTCGATACAAAGGGTCTCCACGTCGTAGCCGCCGGTTGCCGCGTGGTAGGCAATCCACATTATCGAGCTCGGCCGGCCCAGGATATGGACCTTGTTCTCCGTTTCGCAAGTCAGGATTGCATCGCCGATCATGAAACCGTCATAGCTACAGACGACCAACTGTTTGGCCTTCATTGCGCCGAAGTTGCCGAAACTGTTTATTGCCAGGCCTTGGAGCAGTTTGGAGACACCGGGGCCTTGCAATTGCAAGTCTGTCATGTGGTGGGACATGTCCTGGAAAATTGCGGCGTTTTTCCAGGCCGCCTGTTCGTCACGAAAGTTGCTGAATTCGGGTTTTACCGGGAACTGAAAAGGGCTTGCAGGCGCATTGTAAAGCATCTCGAAGGGACTGGCATAGCCCTGCAGTTTTTGTTCCAGGGTTTGATCGGTCATGACTGGGGTTCCTCTTGGAAAATAATTAATCTCGATAGCAGAAGGGTTAAACGCCGGCGAAATTCTTCGTGGGTCAGGCCGGGTTTTCGACGTACCAGCATCATGACTTTAAACATTCGGGGCTCCAATTGTTACTTTTCTTTTTTCAGTTATTTTTCTGATACTGAAAAAATTTTCCTTCATTTTCAAGAAAAATGCGAGTCTCCCATGTCGGCCTGGAGGATGACAACCGGAGGGGTAAATTGACAAATCAAATTATTTTGCTCGCCCGCCGATACTACCGGAGATTTCGCCCGCGGTAAAATGGGCGCCGGTATTTGCAGCCGCCGGTTACCCCTGTTCAAAAGAGGTCAGTACCTGGGTGTATTCACTCGGGTACAGGTTCGGGATGGCGACTTCCCTGCGTGTCATCTTGATCAGGCCGACCTCCGGCGCATACCACTGTGTCTGCTCAACCTTGAACCTGCGGATCCCCAGCATGATGCGCTGCGGCAGGTCGAGAAACCCGACCGCATCGATGCGCAGGCACCGGGAAAAATGGCCTGCGGGCACGTTTACGGTTTCGTCCAGGCTGGTGATGGTATAGTCCATGGTCATGTAACGGCTGAGCCCGTTCCAGCCATCTTCCAGTTCTTTCGGCAGGTCGAACAACTGCAGCCTGGCCGCGCTGCTCCAGGTGGTGCCCTGGCGCAACGGAACCCCGATGACCTGTTCGACACCGTCGTCACCAGGTGACCTGCGGCTTATTCCTTGCGCTGACCTGGTATAGAAATATGTCCTGCCGTTGGCGTATATTTTCGGGTAGTAGGTGTTGCCGCCCTCGACCCGGGGGCGGAGATTGCGCACGATGAGTTTTTGTGTGACCAGCCCCTGGAGCAGCGGCTTGGTTCTGCTGACATCATAATTCCACTCGTATCCGGGCTCCACCGGGAAGTAGCCTGCAGCAGGCCCCTCGCAGGCGCAGAGTAACAACAGCGCCGCAGACAGGAAGATGGCGGGATAAACGGAAGCCGCTATGCCTTGATTTGCTTTGGGCACTAATGTATATAATCCCCTAAATTAAACTATAACCCGGTAACATCAGCCAGGGTTGTGCCCGATTCCTTTTGTTTTCGCTGAATTTCCTCTACTTTTTTTTGCATGTCCGGCGACGCCTTGATCTCATTGGCAAATTCCGGTCGATCTCGTAAAGACCGGAACCATGCGTTTACGTTTGAGTGGAGCTTTTCGAGAGGATAACCACATAGTACCAGCCGATTCACGTACACAAACCACGCTATATCCAACACACTGAGTGATTCACCCAGCAAAAAGCGATTGATAGCTAATTTTTTATCCTGTTCCGTCAGAGCTTCATGAAACCGCCCGGCGGAGACTCGGACGGCTTCGTCTGTTATTCCGTCTTGCAAAACATTCTCCCAGAACTTGATTTCGTGTTCTTTATTCAGATCTTTTCTTCCCTCGACTGTGCCGGAACCGCCGGCGCGGTAATTTTTCAAATCCTCTGCCGACTTGGGAGCTTTTCCTGCCGGTTTGGTAAATCGAAAAGACAGGGTGCGCAGGTCCAGGTGAAGATCGTCTTCATGACGCAACAGTTCACTGACCTGGTCCTCAAAACCGCCTGGAATAAGACGTTTTTCCGGAAATGCCCTGTC
>JGIcombinedJ30088_10006334_pt1 | contig 9919 bp, 7 predicted proteins | sample PinacodermPK_FD_30088 | JGI IMG/M metagenome (IMG submission 30088) | reverse complement strand
TTGAACTCCGGCGACAGCCGCATCTCGTAACCCCGCGGCCTCGGCAGGTTGATCTTGATGATCCTCTTGGTCTTTCCGGGCCTCTTGGTCATGACGATGACACGGTCCGACAGATAGGCCGCTTCCTCGATGCTGTGGGTGACGAACAGCACGGTCTTCTTGTGCTTGTCCCAGATCTGCAGCAGCTCGGCCTGCATGAGGTCCCGGGTCTGGGCGTCCAGCGCCGCGAAGGGCTCGTCCATGAGCAGGACCTCCGGGTCCGTGGCCAGCGCCCGGGCCAGGCCCACCCGCTGCTTCATGCCGCCGGAAAGCTCATGCGGAAAGTGCCCCTCGAATCCCGTAAGCCCCACCAGGTTGATGAGATCCTGGGCTCGCGGGCGGCGCGTGGCCACCGGCTCCCCCTTGAGCTCCGGGCCGAGTTCCACGTTGGCCATGACCGTCCGCCACGGCAGCAGCCCGAACTCCTGGAACACCATGGCCCTTTCGACTCCCGGACCGGTGATCTTTTTGCCGCCGATCTCCATCTCGCCCGCGTCCGGNTTGAGCAGCCCCAGCAGCACGTTCAGGAAGGTGCTCTTGCCGCAGCCCGACGGTCCCACGATGGAGACNAACTCGCCGCTGTTCAGCTCGATGCGGAAATCCTTGAGGGCGGTGACCGGATCCCGGTTCTTGGGGGTGAACGTCAGCGTGATATCGGTTGATCGGATGTAGGGTTCCATCGGCGTCGAAACTACTACAAGGACGGGGGTGTGACAAGAGACGCGGCCCGGATGGATCCCGCTCCTCTTCGTTCCACCACGGACTCCACAGTGTCATGCCACGCTGGAGGAAGAGTGCTCCAGCGAGATGAACGACAACCCAAGCCTCACGCGCAGGGTCGATCCGGTCCCAATGCCGTCGCTCAGGGCCACGATACTTCCGCCGACGCCGGCGACGTAGTTCACCGACGAATGAAGCCCCAGCCCACTGCCCGTGTCCTTGGTCGTGTATCCCGAGGCAAAAATGCCTTTCAAGTCATTCGGGTCGATGCCGACGCCGTTGTCGATGACGTCGATGACCAGGAACTCGTCCTTGACATACGACCGGATGTGGATCTCCGGCGGCCCGTTCAAGGCGCCTGACGGGGGGAGTTCGTCGATGGCTTCGATGGAGTTCTTCACCAGGTTGACAATCATCTGGTGGAACTGGTTTTCACGTATCCGGACCTGCGCGGGCGTGCCTACGCAATCGACGTGAAGCCNAATTCCNCGCCTGCTGATCGAGTCCTGCAGGATCTCGACAGCGGTGTCGATGGTCTCTTCCAGGTCCACGTCCTTGCGGGCCATGATGTCCTTGTCGAAGGCCTGTTGCGTCCGCACGATCTCGGTGATGTACGCTACCCTGTCCCGGACCCGTTCGACCGTCTGCACCAACTGCGTCTCCATCTCTCCGAAGTCGTTGGCAAGGGCAAACAGAAACGGCATCGCTTGGCGGCCCTTCGGATCGTCTCTCAGGTAATCGATCCAGTCGTGCTCGTGCGCCTTCAGGGCCTCGACCAGCGCCTGAAGACGGCGGATCGACCGGCTCCCCTTCAGGTGTCCGTGAAGGGTCCCGATGCCGATGGCCACGCTGTTGATTGCGTTTCCGATGTTGTGGAGCACCGTTTCGACGATCTCCAGTCGCCCCTGGGCGAATGCGCGGGCCAGCGCTTCATGGGCACGCATCTGCTCGGTGACGTCGCGAAACACCACCACGGCGCCCTTGATGGAGTTGGACGCGTCCTGCAAGGGCCTTCCGCTGGTGTTGAAATAAACCCCGTTGGGGACCTTCGAGTTGCGCACGAGTATCGCCACGTCATCCGACGCTTCGCCCTGCAGGGCGCGCCGAAGTGGAAGCTCATCGGCAGGGAAAGGGGTCTTCCTGTCAGGACGATAAAGCCCAATGACCGCCGGATACTCGGCAAGATCCGCCATCATGAGGTCCTTGATACCAACGGGCGAAATAAGTTCGGCGAGCCGTTTCGCCGCGGTGTTGACAACGAGGTAGTTGCCCTGGGAATCGGCGGCCACCACCCCGTCGCTGATACTGTCGAAAACGGATTCCATGAGACGGGTCTGGCTCTCCAGCCGCTCTACCGCCTGCCTCAACTCGGCCTCCGACCGCTTGGTGGCCGTGATGTCGCGGAACACGGCGAGGCCTCCCTTGAGTTTGCCGGAATCGTCCAGAAGCGGTCTGGCGCTGGTGTTGATGTAGATGCCTTCCGGTTTGGCCGGATTGCGCACGATCATTTCCTCGTCATCCGTTGACTCGCCGCGGAGGGTGCGCGCGATCGGCAAATCGAGAGAAGGATATTGGGTCACTCCGTCGAGCTTGAAGACGCCGTAGCCCTCGCTCCAGTCCTCGGGTCCGGAGTCCGGTCTGTACGGACCTACCATGCGTTCCGCGCTCGTGTTGCGCGTGATCGGGTTCCCGCGCTCGTCGATCACGATGATACCGTCGTTGGTGCTTTCCATGAGGATGCGCCACGCGCGGGCTTCTTCCCGAATGCCGTGTGCCAACTGCTCCGTGTCGATCCTGTGGAACGCCAGCACCGTGCCNTCGGCACGGCCGTTTCGGTCCTTGACGGGCGCCACGTTGTAGTCGATCGCCACCTCCNTCCCGGACCGGGTCCTGAGCATCATGTCACCGCCTGTGCGAGCGTGGTCGCCGCCTTCCTCGATGAGGCGTTGCCTGGTCTCGAACTGGACCGGCAGAACTCCCGCGGCACCGTGAAAGATCTCCCCCAGGGACCGGCCGATGGCCTCGTGCCGGGACCAGCCCGTGAGGGTCTCCGCGGCGGAATTCATGAACGTGATGCCCCCGCCCTTGTCCGTGACCACGATGGCCTCGGTAGCGCATTCGACAGCCGCGGACGCTCGCCGTTGCCGTCGTTGCCGGACATGCAGGCGCAAGGCGGTTTCAACGTGCAGGTGGAGTTGTCCTGCCGGTGCCGTCTTGNGCACGTAACCGGCCGGCTCGCTGTCCAGGGACCGCCGCTCCAGCGCCTGACCGGCATTGCCGTTGAGATACANCACCGGGGTGTCTAGCGTCTCGCTCAGGTGCTGCGCCGTTTCGACGCCGTCCGGTTCTCCTGTCAGTTCCAGGTCGATCAGNGCCAGGTCCGGCGGCCGTTCCGCCGCCGCCGCCACCGCGTCCTGTCCGGTCAGAACCGAAGCGCACACGTATCCCGCGGTCTTCAGCTCTTCTTCCAGGCGCGCGGCCACAGGGTGCTCGTGCTCGACAATGAGAATTCTTGCCGCTGTCATCGTGCTGCTCCGTTGTCGTCGGTGCGCCGCCTCGGCGTACACGCAGGCCTGAGTACCGCTCCGTGGAACCTGCCGCCGTCAAGCGCGGCCGCNGNCCGGTTCCCGGAAACATGTATACACGCTGTCGGGAATGGATTAAATTGAATTCGCCGAAGGTCGTNGTTGANAGTTGAGAAATTCCTTTTGGATGGGTGCTGATGTCGGAAATCATCGACGCCGCAGCGGGGTTGTTCTACCGCTTCGCCGCCACCGGTGCGCTGCCGGCCTCGTGGTTCCGGGGTCCGGACCCGGCCAGGGTGCCCAGGGCTAACCGCACCGGGCGGCTCTCCCTCGAGATCGTAAGTCACTGCTGGCGCTACGGGCACTTCCTCGTCTACCANCTCAGTTCCCTCGTCAACTACCGCACCGACAAGCTCGACGTTACCATGACCGTGTACCACGCGCCCGGTGACGANTCCGTNCTGCCGGTGCTGCGCTTCTTCGAGGGCATCGACATACCCGGTGTCACGTGGTGCTGGCGGCCGCTGTCCGAGAANCGGCTCTTCCGCCGCAGCATCGGCAGGAACCTGGCCGCCCGGGCCACCCGGGCCGACTGGATCTGGTTCACCGACGCCGACGTGGTGTTCCATCAGGGCTGCCTCGACACGCTGGCGGACCTCCTGCAGGGGCGGGACGATGCCCTCGTGNATCCCAGGGCGCCCTTGGGCACGGAACTGCTGCCCGAAGACCACGAGCTTCTGAGGCAGGGGCGCGCCGCTCCGGCCGTGCTCGATNTTCCCATACAGGAATTCCNTCTCCATGGCGGGAACCACGACCGCGCGAAAGGGCCGTACCAGATCACTCACGGCGACGTGGCCCGGACGCTGGGCTATTGCGAATCCATCGGCCTCTACCAGCGGCCCGCGCCGCGCTGGCGGAAAGCCTACGAGGACCGGGCGTTCCGCTGGCTGCTGGGGACAGACGGCATCGCCCTGGACATCCCGGGTTGCTGCCAGATACGTCATGCCGTCAAGGGCCGGTACCGCGAGGATTCGACGACGGGGAGGCTGCGCTCGTTCATCCGGAGAAGCCAGGACCGGCGCCCCTGAGATTGTTCGGCGTGGCCGGGTTTGAAAACCGCCCCTACGGTCGCCGCTGCCACACCGCGGCAAGAGGGGCGTGTTTGATCGTGAGGCTCGTTATATCCCCAGGTAGCGGTGCCGGACCTCCTCCGCCGCGGCCAGCGCGGCGGAGTCACCGGTCCAGGTGATGCGGCCCTTTTCCATGATGTAGTGGCGGTCGGCGATCTGCATCAGCGCGCCGTGGTTGCTGTCGATAAGGAGAATGGCTTGCCCGACGGACTTGAGCCGCTCCAGGCAGCGCCAGATCTCCGCGCACACGAGCGGTGCCAGCCCCTCGGTGGCTTCGTCCAGCAGGATCAGACGGGCGTCGGTCATGAGCGCCCGGCCGATGGCCAGCATCTGCTGCTCGCCGCCCGACAGGTTGCGGCCGTACTGACCGTTGCGCGATTTCAGCGCTGGAAACATCTCGAATATGCGTTCCACCGTCCACGGCTCCGCGCCGGACCCTTGGGAACGGGACCCGTATCCGGCGGCCACCAACAGGTTCTCCCGCACCGTGAGGTTCGGAAAGACCTGCCGGCCTTCGGGCACGAGGCCGATGCCGGCCCGGGCCACGGCATAGCTCGGCCAGCCCTGGATCTCGGCGCCCTGGAACCGGATCCGTCCCGCCCGCGGCGGCACCAGCCCCATGATGGATTTGACGGTAGTCGTCTTGCCCATGCCGTTGCGGCCCATGAGGGTCACCATCTCCCCGGCGTCGACCCGCAGGCTCACCTCGAACAGGACCTGGCTCGGACCGTAGAATGTCTGGACGTCTTCAAGTTCGAGCACTACGCGTCCTCTCCAAGATACGCTTCCCGCACCACCGGATCGGCCCGGATGGCGTCCGGTGAACCGGTGGCCACTTCGCGCCCGGACACCAGCACCGTGACCCGGTCCGCCAGCGCGAAGACCGCGTCCATGTCGTGTTCCACCAGCAGGATCGCCACCCGCCCCTTGAGCCCGCCCAGCAGCGCCACCATGCGGTTGGCCTCATCCGGACCCATGCCGGCCATGGGCTCGTCCAGCAGCAGCAGCGACGGATCCGTGGCCAGCGCCATGGCGATCTCGAGCTGGCGCTGCTCGCCGTGGGCCAGGTTGCGGGCGATGACGTCGCCGCGGTGGCCCAGGCCCACCTGCTCGAGCGTTCGGCGTGCGGGATGCCGCAACGACGGGTCCGAGCGCGCCCCGCGCCAGAACCGGAACGAATGCCCGTCGTGGGCCTGCGCCGCCATGGCCACGTTGTCCTCGGCNGTGAACCCGCCGAACACGGAGGTGATCTGAAACGANCGCGCCAGCCCCATGCGGGCGCGCTCGTGCACGGGCCGGCGCGTGATGTCCCGGNCGCCGAGGTGGATCGTGCCCTGGTCGGAGGCGACTTCCCCGGAGAGTTGCTTGATGGCGGTGGTCTTGCCGGCGCCGTTGGGGCCGATGACGGCGTGAATTTCTCCGTGGACCACGTCGAGGGAGAGGGAGTCCGTGGCCTTCAGGGCGCCGTAGGCCTTGGTGAGCCCGCGCGCCGTGAGCAGGGGTTCAGCCATCGGCGTTTCTCCCTCCCTTAAACCAGCCCCAGATGCCGTTGCGGGCGAAGAGCACGACCAGCACCATCACCGGCCCCAGGATGATCATCCAGTGTTCCATGTAGGCCGACAGAATCTCCTCCAGCAGCAGCAACACGGCGGCTCCGGTGACCGGGCCCGCCAGCGTGCCCATGCCGCCCAGAATCACCATCACCATGATTTCCCCGGAGACGGTCCAGTGCATCAGGCCCGGGCTCACGAAGCCCATGTAGTTGGCCATCAGGCCGCCCGCGAGGCCTGCCGTCGCCCCGGCCATGACGAAGGCCGTGAGCTTGTAGCGATACACCGGGAACCCCAGGGCGAGCATCCGTTGTTCGTTCTCCTTGCATCCCTGCAGCACCATGCCGAAGCGGGAATGCACCAGCCGGCGGCCCACCAGCAGAAAGACCACCAGGATGAGCAGGCAGACGTAGTAGAAGGCGGCCTCGTTTTCGAGATCCAGGCCCGGGAACCGGTTCCGTTCGGTGATACTGAGCCCGTCGTCGCCCCCGTACACCTCCAGGGAGACGAAGAAGTAGTAGAGCATCTGAGCGAAGGCCAGCGTGATCATGATGAAGTACATCCCGCTGGTGCGCAGGCTGACGGCGCCCACCAGCAGGGCGAGCACCGCCCCGGCGGCCACCGCCAGCGGCCAGACCNCGAGGGNGCTCTCCATGGCCNTCAGGGAAAACGGCCATGCCGGGGCGTCACCCCCGGCCGCGTGAAANGAAAGGATGCCGGCCACGTAGGCTCCCGCCCCGAAGTAGGCGGAGTGGCCGAAGCTCACCATGCCGCCGAAACCCAGGATGAGGTCCAGGCTCACCGCGGCTAGCGCGAAGATGAAAATGCGGGTGAAGAGGCCGATGAGGAAGGACTCGTCCAGGGCCTCGGTCGCGGGCGGCAGCACCACCAGGGTGGCGGCGACGCAGGCCAGGAGCGCGGCCCTCCACCCACGGCCGGCCTTCGCTTTGGCCCTTGCTCGGGAAACCGCTGCCGTTTGGGACGTGTCACTCATGAGCCGATGGCGAGTTCCGGGGCGAGAAGGAAAAGGCGCGTCACGACCTGGCGTGGACCGGCAGCAGTCCGCTGGGCTTCCACACCAGGATGGCGGCCATGAAGATGTAGATGGACATGGACGCGAGGGAGGCGCCGACGCCGTTGGCGGTGGCGGGGTCGAGGAAGAGTCCCAGGGAGACCGGCAGAAAGGCCCGGCCCATGGTGTCGATGAACCCCACCAGGATGGAACCAACCAGGGCGCCGCGGACCGACCCGATGCCGCCGATGACGATCACCACGAATGTCAGTATCAGGATGTTCTCGCCCATTCCCACCTCCACCGACCACACCGGCCCGGCCATGGCGCCGGCCAGACCGGCCAGCAGCGCGCCCAGGCCGAACACGAGAGTGTAGAGCAAGGGGACGTTCACCCCCAGCGCGCCGATGATCTCCCGGTTGCTGGCGCTGGCCCGGATCATCATGCCCATGCGGGTCCGGACGATGAGCCAGTAGAGCGAGAAGGCCACCAAACCGCCCACGGCGATGATGGCCAGCCGGTACAGCGGGTAGTCCACNCCCGGGATGATCTGCACCGATCCCGACAGCGCCGCCGGNACGTCCAGAAACATCGCCCGGGGACCCCAGATGACCTTGGTCAGCTCGTTGAAGAAGAGGATGAGGCCGAAGGTGGCCAGNACCTGGTCCAGGTGNTCGCGGCTGTAGAGGGTCCTGAGCGCCGTCATCTCCACCGCGATGCCCACCAGCGCCGTGCCGCATAGCGTGGCCGCCAGCGCCACGGCGAAAGAGCCGGTTAGCTGGTACACGGTGGCGCAGATGTAGGCGCCCACCATGTACAGGGAGCCGTGGGCAAGGTTGATCATCCCCATGATGCCGAACACCAGGGTCAGCCCGGCGGCCATGAGGAAGAGCATGACCCCGAACTGCAGGCCGTTCAGGACCTGCTCGATCACCAGCAGTATGGACATGTGAGCGGGGCCGGCGGCCCTCCCTTGGCCGTGGGAGGTGCCCTGGGGACGGGCCGCCGGGTCAATGGAGGGTCGTTACATCTTGCACTGGCCGGCGTAGGCGTCCGCGTGGTTCGAGAAGGCCTTGCCGACGATCTTGTTGGTCAGCACCTTGCCTCGCGTACCACCTCACGGACGTGGACGTCCTGAACCGGGTGGTGGTTGGGGCCGAACTTGAAGTTGCCTCGCACCGACTCGAAGTCGGCCTTGCGCAGGGCCGCGCGGAAGGCGTCCTTGTCGGAGACCTTGCCGCCCGTGCTCTTGAGGGCGGACCCGATCAGGCGCGCCGCGTCATAGCCCTGGCTGGCGTACAGCGAGGGGAGGCGCTTGTAGGCCTTTTGGAAGTCCGCCACGAAGGCCTTGTTGGCGGCGTTGTCGATGTCCTTGTTCCACTGGGACGAGTTGATCACGCCCAACGCGGCGTCGCCCACCGCTGCCAGGATGGTCTGGTCGAAGGAGAACGCCGGACCGAACAGCGGGATCTGCCCGGTCAGTCCCGCCTGGTGGTACTGCTTGATGAAGCTGATGCCCATGCCACCGGGCAGGAAGAAGAACACCGCGTCGGGCTTGGCTCCGCGCAGCGCCGCGATCTCCGCCGCGTAGTCCTTCTGACCGAGTTTGGTGTAGACTTCCCCGGCCACCTTGCCCTTGTAGAAGCGTTTGAAGCCCCGGAGCGCGTCCTTGCCCGCCGGGTAGTTGGGCGCCATGATGTAGGCGTTCTTGTATCCCTTTTGCGCCACATGCTGCCCCATGGCCTCGTGCAGGTTGTCGTTCTGCCAGGCCACGTTGAAGTAGTTCGGATGGCAACCCTCGCCGGCCAGCTTCGACGGTCCCGCGTTGGGGCTGATGTAGAAGACGCCGGCATCCACCACCTTCGGCACCACCGCGATGGCGAGGTTGGACCAGATGATCCCGGTCATGATGTCGACCTTGTCGCGTTTCACGAAGCGGTTGGCCACCTGCAGCGCCTTTCCGGACTTCCGCGCGTCGTCCTCCGCCAGGAACTCCACCGGAGTCCCGCCGAGCTTGCCGCCCTCCTGGTCGATAGCCAGCTTGAAGCCGTCCCGCACCGCCACGCCGAGGGCGCTGCCACCGCCCGACAGGGTCGTGATCATGCCGACTTTTACCTGGGCCGCCAGTGTAGCCGGCGCGCCGATCAATAGACTCGCAATCAAGGCAATCATCCATTTTCGCACGGGTAAAGCCTCCCTTTCGTTAATGAATCCCGGCATCTTACCTTTTGTGGTAAAGGATCGCCAACGCGATGCCGTTGACCCATGCGGGTTAGTCGGTCACGTGGTAAACGCGGTGTTGGAAGTGTCCCGCACGTTGTCTGGGAAGGGACTCGTCAAGTAGCAGCTTCATCCCCCTCAGGTCGCCTCCCGATACAAATCCAGCGCCTTGACCACCGGGGCGTCGCTCATGGACAGGAGGATGGCGTCGGTGTCCGAGGAAGTGTTGGCGTGGGAGTGCTGGTTCCACAGCGGTACGACGAAGGAATCGCCCTGCCGCCACTCGAAGACCTGGCCGCCGATGATGGAGGTGCCTGCGCCGCGGTACACGTGGTAGATGACCGTGCTCGTGTGCCGGTGGGGTAGGGTCTCGTGGCCGGGCTCCAGGAGCTGGACGGCGCACTGGATGGTGGGCATGGTGGGTCCGCCGGTGACGGGGTTCAGGAACTCCAGCAGGTAGCCGTCGTAGGGATCCCGGCCCGAACCATTGCGCCGCAGACGTTCCAGGCTCCGCTCGGTATCGGCCCACTTGTAGTGGAAGAACTGCTTGGGGGGCTCCACCGCCGGCCGGGCGTGGCTGTAGAACCCCGCCACCTCCTCGCTGGTGGCCTCAAGGGCCTGCTGTTCCTGGTGGTAGGGCTCGAAGAAGAGCTGGTGCAGCGCCTGCGTCAGCGGGATGTCGAGGCCGTCGAGCCAGATGATGGGCTTGCCCGAGTCGTTGAC
>JGIcombinedJ30088_10006329_pt1 | contig 9925 bp, 7 predicted proteins | sample PinacodermPK_FD_30088 | JGI IMG/M metagenome (IMG submission 30088) | reverse complement strand
CTTGAACTCCGCTTTGAGCTCCAGCTTGAGATCTTTCAGGTCGGCTTTCTGTTCAGCCCGCAGGTCTTTCATCTCGGCCCGCAGATCTTTCATCTCTTTCCAGAAGAAGGCAGCCAGCCCGAATACAACGGTGAACAGGGCGCCGGGTTGGATCCAGTCCGTCAGCAGGGAGGGAGAAGGGGGTGGAAGCACCATGGAGTAGGGATTGACCAGACAAGGAGCTTGTCGTCAGTGTACCCACCATGGCGACAAAGCATTCCGCCGTTCCCCTGCGCCACCATGGTCATGGTTGTCCGTTGGCGATATAGCTTTTCGGATACCGTCAGCGGCATCAACGACGTGAACAAGGAGGGTGAAGCGTAAGCAAGCCCGGAGCGTGTGGCTTTCCGGCCTGTCTCAAGGCTTGGCTGTCAGGTTGTTCTCCGGCAACCGATTCTGTTCAGCCTTCGGATCTTTCATCAATTCCTTCCACAAGGGAGAACCTTACCCGTGGGATGTCCTCTCCGAGGACAGCGCTGAAATCCGATAATGGCCTAGCCCTGATCCGTGTCCTCGTTTTTGTCGCACTCGGCCAGATCCGGCGTTTGGTGGAGAAGGCGATTCAGGCGCAAACGGTCGGAATTGAGAGGATCAGGGGCCAATTCACCGGAAACTTCCCGAAACCTGCATTCCACGGATTCGGGTAACTTGACGTGAAGATTCTCTCCAGCAGTGCCTCTACGGAGAAGAGGTAGGCATTGACGTTCTCCAGCTCGGCAATGACGGAATGCTTCTTCCCCATCCCCTGGCTACCGGCTGAACCATCTCCACAGGCAATTGCTTGGGCTTCTGCTTCCTTCTGCATCTCCTCCAGAACACGTACCGTCAGGGTACGGAACGATTGCAGGGAGGTCCAGATCAACTCCTGTTGGTGTCGCAGTGTGGGGTATTCGCGGATCAAGCGGTCATGCTCTCGATAGAATCGCTTACAATCCGGACACTGGCAAAATTCCTCGGATGGCACAGGCGGATTTCCAACTGGAACTCGTCTTAATCTAGCAAAGAAACGAGATTTACAGCCAAACTCTGACAGAAAAGACAACAGTTCCGGCCAAAAACCGGATTTCCGGCAGTGGGGAGGGGAGAATTTCGGACGTTCCGAAGACTGCCGGGCCGGGACCGGGACTACTTGAGATGGGGCATATCTTCGCCAAAGTGCTCGTGCTCGCTGTGATGGGGGAGCGGAATCTCCTCNGGCAGAGGGATTTCAATNGAACTGACCAGTTGGATTACATCCCGCAAACGCATGGCGTCCGCAAACCATCCCATGGCCTGCTCCATGTTTCCGCGCTGTTCCGCGTCACTGGCCTGCTCCTCGTGGGCCTCCGCCAGTAGAGCCAGCCANCAGAGGCTCCGGGCCTGCACCACCGAGAGGTCCAACTCCTCAACCTGCTCATGGATGATGCGGTTACTTTCCTGCTGCACCAGCAGCCTTAGGCGCAGAGCATGAAGCTGGGTCACGGTCTCACCCGCTAACCGTTCCAGTGTAACGCCATCCGGACCCTTGGCAACGGTTCCCATGGGGTAGACGGGGCTGGAGGGACTTGAACCCACGACCTTGGCTTTAGGAAAGCCCTGCTCTATCCAACTGAGCCACAGCCCCAGAAGCTTCGGAACGTCACAGGGACGTTACACCAAAAGCATAGAACCAGTTTACTCCATAGAATAGTCGTGGAAAGGAGGCGAGGCGACCGCGGCACGACCGAGTCCGCTCGGTGCGTGCTGAGGAAAGTCCGGGCTCCCCCATGGCCAGGCCTGCTGGGTAACGCCCAGTGCGGGTGACCGTGAGGATAGTGCCACAGAAANACACCGCCGATGGCCGCGGCTTTTGCCCAGGCACAGGTAAGGGTGCAAAGGTGCGGTAAGAGCGCACCAGCAGCATCGAGAGGTGCTGGCTCGGTAAACCCCAGCCGGGAGCAAGGCAAAGAACAAAGGTTGGCCATGTGCCCGTTCTGCTTAGACATGCCGCTTGAGGCCTGTGGTAACACAGGTCCTAGACAGATGGTCGCCCCTGGAGAGGGAGCCATTCCATGGAGANCTCCCCAGGAACAGAACCCGGCTTATGTCCTGCTTTCCACCCTCTTCCCTCAGCCCTGGGCGCCAGGCCCTGCTCCAGGCCCTGCTNCAGCGCCTCGGCCTGGAGTCCCTCCGCGACGATCCAGCGCTTGCGTTGGTGGAGGAAGCCCTGACCCACCGCTCCGCAGGGTTGGGATTGGACAACGAGCGGCTGGAATTTCACGGGGATGCCGTGCTCCGCCTGCTGGCCGCCAGCCTGCTGCGTCATCACTGGCCGGATCTATCCGTGGGTGAGCTGTCCCGCCTGCGCAACCAGTTGGTGAGCGACCGGGAACTGGCTCGTCTGGGCCAGGCCATNGNCCTGCAACCCCTGATCCANATGGGGGCGCAAGCCCGACGCGACCCAACGGCAACGACACCCATCCTGGCGCGAAGTTGTGAAGCCTTGCTCGGCGCCCTCCATGAAGCCCTGCGGCTTGCTGGANGGGACGGGTTGCGGGAACTACTGTATCCATGGCTGAAGTCCCACTGGGTGCCGCTGGTCCAGGAGTTGCTGAGCCACCCTGAGCGCCATCACTGGAAAACAGCGCTCCAGGAATGGAGCCAGGCAGCCCATAGCTGCTTGCCCACATACGTCACCGAAGAGGTGGAGCCGGTCCACGGTCACCCCCAGCGGTTTGCAGCCCGGGTGTTTGTGGCGAACGAGCTGTTGGGCCATGGCCGCGGTTCGTCTCGTCGCCAGGCAGAGCAGGACGCTGCCGCCCAGGCCTGGGCGGCGCTCCATAATCCGCCAGCCTCTCCGGACTGATCGGGTTTGCCATGGATGCTGCGCTGCCCATGACAGGCTTGTGGTCTTGCCCTTTTGTCTCGCCATGGCCGACGCACCCCTTCTGCTGCTGGTGGATGGCCACTCCCTGGCGTTTCGCAGCTACTACGCATTGGCGAAGCGCAACGGGGGACTGAGCACCAGCAGTGGCATCCCCACCAGCGTGACCCACGGTTTCCTTAAAGCGCTGCTGGAGACAGCCCAGGACCTGGAACCCCAGGGGGTGGTCATCGCCTTTGACACGGGCCAGCCCACCTTCCGCCACCAACTGGATACGGCGTACAAAGCCAACCGCGGGGACGCACCGGAGGAGTTCCATCAGGACGTGCATAACTTGCAACACCTGCTCCAGGAGGCCCTGAGGCTTCCTGTTTGCATAGCCCCCGGCTTCGAGGCCGACGATGTGATCGCTGCCGTGGCCGGTCATGCTGTGGAACAGAGTTGGCGGGTGCGCATTCTCAGCGGAGATCGCGACCTGTTTCAACTGGTGGACGACCGGAAGGACGTGGCCTGTCTCTATATGGGCGGTGGACCCTATGGGGGCCAGGGCATCAGTTTGGTGAATGAGGCGGCAGTGCGGCAGAAACTGGGGGTCGCCCCCCACCAGGTGGTGGATTTCAAGGCCCTCACCGGTGACAGCAGCGACAACATTCCCGGTGTGCGGGGCATCGGCCCCAAAACGGCCACCACCCTGCTGGCAGAGTATGGAGACCTGGACGCCATCTACAGCGCTCTGGTGACCGTCAAGCCCAGTCTGGCGAAAAAACTGGACGCTGATCGAGACAGTGCCTTTCGCTCCCGCCAACTGGCCCGCATCCGTGTCGACGTGCCGCTGGCGGAGCCACTCCAGCTTGCCTTGGNNGGCCTGGATGCCACGGCTCTGGCCAGCCGGTTGCNCCAGTTGGAGTTGCAAAGCCTGAGCCGGCAACTGGAAGCGTTTCGCCGCTGCTTTGGAGGCCGCGCCAAGGCGCAGCCCCATGAGGCCCGCCCCGACTCCGACCATGAAACCGGTGGAGATTCACAACGCCTTCAACTGAACGGCAGTGACCCGATCCCCCCTGGTCCCCGACTCCATCCCCGGTTGATCACCACGGAGGCGGCGCTGGCGGCGCTGGCGGCACGTCTGGAGGCGTCCAGGAATCCGGCGGAACCCGTGGCCCTGGATACGGAAACCACATCCCTCAATCCCTTTCAGGCGCAACTTGTGGGCATTGGTATCTGTTGGGGAGAGAACAAGGACGACATGGCCTATATCCCCTTGGGGCACCAGGACACCCATCCCCAACTGGATTCGGATTCGGTGCTGTCCCGTATGGCGCCTTGGCTGGCCAGTGCGGAACACCCCAAATGCCTGCAGAACGCCAAATACGACCGTCTCGTTTTTCTGCACCATGGCTTGCGCCTCGATGGGGTGGTCATGGACACCCTCCTGGCGGACTACCTGCTGGATCCCGCGGGTCGCCATAGCCTCGGCGATATGGCGCAGCGCCACTTCGGCTTTCTTCCCACCAGCTACCGGGAGCTGGTGGGCACCCACAAGACGATCGCGGCTGTGGAGGTGAAGGATGCGGCCCGGTACTGCGCCATGGACGTGCATCTCACCCGCCGCCTCGCCACCATCCTGCGCCGGGCGCTGGCCGCGNCAGGNCGCCGGTTGGAACATCTGTTTACCACAGTGGAGATNCCCCTTGAGCCGGTGCTGGCCCGGATGGAGGCCACCGGCATTTCCGTTGACTGCGGCTATCTGCAGACGCTCTCGGAGCAACTTGCGGAGCAGTTGGAGCAGTTGGAGCAGCAGGCCCATGGGGCAGCAGGGTGCCCATTCAACCTGGCCTCCCCCAAGCAGTTGGGGGAAATTCTGTTCGAGACGCTCCAACTGGATCGGCGCAAGTCCCGCAAGACCAAAACCGGCTACAGCACGGATGCCGTGGTGCTGGAACGTCTGGCGGGAGACCACCCGGTGGTGAGTATCGTCCTGCAGCACCGCACCCTCAGCAAGCTGAAAGGCACNTANGTAGACGCCCTGCCAGCCCTGGTGGAGCCCACAACCGGTCGGGTGCATACGGACTTCAATCAGGCGGTNACCGCCACGGGGCGCCTCTCCAGCAGCAACCCCAACCTCCAGAACATTCCCGTCCGCACGGCCTTCAGTCGTCAGGTGCGCCAGGCGTTTCTTCCCGAGCCCGGTTGGCAGTTGATCAGCGCCGACTATTCCCAGATTGAACTGCGGATCCTGGCCCATCTCTGTGGGGAGCCCCTGCTGCTGGAGGCCTACAACCGGGGCGATGACGTCCATAGGCTCACCGCCCAGGTCCTGCTGGACAAAAAAGAGGTGAGNGNCGAAGAGCGCCGCCTGGGCAAAACCGTCAACTTCGGGGTGATCTACGGCATGGGTCCCCAGCGGTTTGCCCGTTCCACCGGGGTGTCCCGNTCCGAGGCGCAGANCTTCCTGGATCGCTACCACAGCCGCTACCCACGGGTGTTTGCCTTTCTGGAACACCAGGAGCGTCTGGCCCTCAGCCAAGGTTACGTGGAAACCCTGCTGGGGCGCCGCCGGCTGTTTCATTTTGCTCCCCAGGGGCTGGGACGGTACCGGGGTTGTGACCCCATGTCCATCGATCTGGACCAAGCCCGTCGTGGCGGTTTGGAAGCCCAGCAATTGCGCGCTGCCGCCAACGCCCCCATCCAAGGCTCCAGCGCCGACATCGTTAAATTGGCCATGGTGCGGCTCGATGAGGTATTGGAGCCTTTGCCGGCCCGGCTTCTGCTCCAGGTTCACGATGAGCTGGTGCTGGAGGCGGCGCCGGAGGCCTGTGCTCAGGTCATGGACCTGGTGCGGCACACCATGGAAACCGTTCTGCCGTTGCGGGTGCCCCTCCACGTGGAGGCCCGTTCGGGATCCAACTGGATGGAGGCCAAGTAGTGGTTTTGCCGGCCAGTGGTTGGTCCCCCAGGTAACAGGCCAACCGATAGGCCTTGGCAAAAGAGGGGCGGGACAGCCTACCTTGACGGCGACTCCCTTATTCTGCAGTGGTTCTCAGGCTCCACAACACCCTCACCGGTCGCCCGGAGATTTTTATCCCCCGTCATCCGCCTGCTGTCTCCATCTATTGCTGTGGGGTCACGGTGTACGACGCCTGTCATCTTGGCCATGCCCGTAGCTATATCGTTTGGGATCTCCTGCGCCGCTACTTGCGCTGGCAGGGTTTTGCGGTGCGGTTTATTCAGAACTTTACCGACATTGACGACAAGATTATCCAACGGGCCCAAGCCGAAGGCAGCAGCGTGGAGGCAGTTACCGAACGGAACATCACCGGCTTCTTTGCGGAAATGGATGCCCTCAACGTTCTGCGGGCCGACGACTACCCTCGGGCCACCCGTTGCCTTGATCGGATTCAGGCCATGATCACCCGACTGGAGGCCAAGGGGGCAGCCTATTCCGCCGATGGAGACGTCTATTTTGCCGTAATGAAAGCGCAGCAGTACGGGAAACTGAGTGGGCGCGATCTCCAGCAACAACAGGAAGGGGCCAGCGGTCGTCTGGCGGAGGCGGATACGGACAGGAAGCGCCATCCCTTCGACTTTGCCCTGTGGAAACGGTCCCGGCCCGGTGAGCCCGGCTATCCATCTCCATGGGGTATGGGGCGGCCCGGCTGGCATATCGAGTGTTCCGCCATGGTCCATCAGGCGTTCGGGGACACCATTGATCTGCACCTGGGTGGCGCGGACCTGATCTTTCCCCACCACGAGAACGAAATTGCCCAGTCGGAAACGGCGACGGGTCGCCCCCTGGCCAACATCTGGCTGCACAACGGCATGGTCAACGTGGACAAGACCAAGATGTCCAAGTCCCTGGGGAACTTCACCACCATCCAGGCGTTGCTGGACGAGGGGGTGAATCCCATGGCGCTGCGTCTGTTTGTTCTCCAGGCCCACTACCGCAAACCTCTGGACTTCACCCGTGAAGCCATGGCCGCCGCCGCCAGCGGCTGGGAGGGTTACAGGTTGCCTTGGAACTGGGGGAGAGCCATGGCGCCCAACTGGGCTGGACAGATTCCCGCCAGCGCTGCCTGGACCAGCACGAGGCCTTTGCCAGTGCCCTGGATGACGACCTCAACAGTTCCGGCGCCCTGGCAGTGCTGTTCGTCCTGGCGCGCCCTCTGCGGGCCCTGGCCCGTCGCCTCCAGCGNGGTGGGGAGGTGGCGCCCCGGGACCGTGGGTTGGAGGGGAACTGGCGCAGCTTGGTGGAGTTGGCCGGGGTGCTGGGGCTGGAAGCCCGTTCGGTTCCGGAGACCGCGCCGGTACCCGGAGACGAAGCCGCCGTTGCTGTAGCCGTTCAGGAGCGATGCATGGCTCGGCAGAACAGGGATTTCGCGACGGCAGACCGCATTCGCGCCGAACTGCTGTCCCGGGGGATCACCCTCGTTGACCGTCCCGACGGTACGACCCACTGGCTGCGCGCNTAACCGGCACANCGTCAGCGGCAGGCCACAAGGTGTTGCGTCTGCGGTGCTACGGCGTGATACGCTGATCCCGTCCTGTATGCGACTGCTGTAGTCGGCAGGATTGACGTTTCAGCTCACTGCCATCAACGGCAGCAGCCTCCCCCAACGCTGCTGAAGGCCAGGCAAAGGGTTGTCGTCGTTCCCAGAACAGCCCTTTGTCTCTTCCCATATGACACCCGACCTCGTGTTGTCGGCTGCTGAACCGGCTGCCGGCTTTGCCGGCTTCGGCTTACGCGCCGAACTGCTTCAGGCTCTCGCTGCCAGTGGTTATCGCCAGCCCTCCCCTGTACAGGCGCAGACCATCCCCCTGCTGCTNCAACGCCGTGACCTGATTGCCCAAGCCCAGACCGGGACGGGCAAAACAGCGGCCTTTGCCCTGCCGTGTCTCCATAACCTGGATGCCGGGCAACGCTGTTGTCAGGTGCTGGTTCTGACACCCACCCGGGAGCTGGCTCTGCAGGTGTCCAAATCCTTCGACCGCTACGGGGCACAGTTACCCCAGGCGCGGATTCTGCCCATCTATGGGGGTAGTGATTTTCGTCCCCAGATCCAGGGTCTGAAGCGGGGCGCCCAGGTTGTAGTGGGGACCCCGGGGCGGATCATGGATCACATGCGTCAAGGCACCCTCAGCCTCGACGGCTTGCACGTCCTGGTGCTGGATGAAGCCGACGAGATGCTGCGCATGGGCTTCATTGACGATGTGACCTGGATCATGGAGCGGACACCCCCGGAGCGCCAGTTGATGCTCTTCTCCGCCACCATGCCGCCGGAGGTGCGCCACCTCTCCGGGAGGTTTCTTCGGGATCCTGCCGAGGTCACCGTTGCCACGTCCAAGGCCGATACCCAGCGCATCCGCCAGCAACTGCTCATGGTCCATGCCAATCGGAAGTTGCAGGCGCTGGTTCAGGTGCTGGATATGGAAGCCCGTGAAGCCACCATGGTGTTCGTGCGCACCAAGCAGGCGACGGTGGAGGTGGCCACTGCCCTGGACGGCCATGGCTACCGCTGTGCGGCCCTCAACGGCGACGTGGTGCAAAGCCAGCGGGAGCAGGTGATTGAACGGCTGCGCTCCGGCCGTGTGGACGTGGTGGTGGCCACGGACGTGGCGGCCCGCGGTATTGACGTGGAGCGCATCACCATGGTGATCAACTACGACGTTCCCCTGGACGCCGAGGCCTATGTCCATCGCATTGGCCGCACGGGACGGGCCGGGCGGCAGGGACGGGCGCTGTTGCTGGCCACACCCCGGGAGCGTCGCCTGGTTCAGGCCATTGAGCGCTTCAACCGTCAGCAAATCGAGGTGATGGAATTCCCCGATGCCGACACGGTCAATCAGCGGCGGCGCCAGCGCTTCAAGGAGCGTGTCCTTGAAGCGCTGGACGGCGCCGACGTGCCCGTCTTCGAGGAATTGGTGCAGGAGTTAAGCGCAGAGCACGATCTGCCTGTCCGGAACATCGCCGCGGCTCTCGCCCAGTTGGTGCAGGGCGCCAAGCCGTTTGCCTGTTCCGCGGAAGAGCCCGTACCCTGCCTGAACCCACGACGCCAGTCCCGGCCGGTGGCAGCCCACATGGAGCGCTACCGCATCGAGGTGGGCTGGAAACACCGGGTCAAGCCCGGCAACATTGTGGGTGCTCTGGCCAACCAGGCAGGCATCCGTGGGCAATCCATTGGTCGGATTCATATTTTCGACGAGCACAGCACCGTGGATCTTCCCAAGGATCTACCGGAAGATCTGTTTGCCACGCTACGCACCATGCGGGTGGTGAGCAAGCCGCTACGCATCCGCAAGCTGGAGCACACCATGGCGTAGATGGCGTAGGTCACCCCGTTCCGTTAGCGCTTCTTCTCCAGCCCCAGGTAGAGCAGGAACCACAACAACGCCAAGGTTCCTGCACCAGCCGCTACGGCAACACCAAGGGGATGATCCCGGTAGAGCAGTGCCGCCAGGGCCACCAGCAACGCACTGCTCACCATGCGGGATCCGTCACGGCGGTTGTCGGTGAACAGTCGTCGCAGGAGCGAGTGCATCGGTCTAGGAGGTGAAGTCATGGCGTCGCTAGCGTAAGGCCTGTGCCCTCAGGGCCAGGGACGCTGTGGCCTGGCCTTGGAGAAGAGCCAGCGCCATGGTGCTGGCCCAGCGCAGTTGTTCCCCATGGGAGGGATCTTGCAGGTGTTGCAACGATTCTTTCCAGTCCGCAAGGCCCAACTCCCCCATTGCCACCGCTGCGGCAATGCGGGACTTGCGATATTGGGGGGCTGTTTGATCCAATCCCAGTTTGAGCCATGGGCTCCGCTCCCGGTGCCCCGCCAGGCCCACCAGCCGCATGAGCATGTAGTGGCCGCCGTAGTCGCTGCCGTGGTGGTGGTGCAGTTGTTCCAGAATTACGGATCGACTGGCTCCGGATTGTTGAAGGATGCCTGCAGCGGCGCCGTATTGAGAGTTCTCGTCCCGCTGTAGCAGCAACCGGATCCACCCGGAGGGGGTGTTGTCCGTGGGTCGGGGTTGGCCAATGAGCCGCAACTGGCGGGGATCGTCATG
>JGIcombinedJ30088_10006316_pt1 | contig 9934 bp, 7 predicted proteins | sample PinacodermPK_FD_30088 | JGI IMG/M metagenome (IMG submission 30088) | reverse complement strand
ACGTACAGCACGTACAGCACGTACAGCACGTACAGCACGTACAGCACGTACAGCACGTATCGTAACGCGGGCACCCTGGTAACTATCAGAACTTCAAACAAATAGCGAAAATCAGGGTACACGAACCTGTGGCCCAACCCTTTGCCAGGCAAGAGCACCAAAATCACAGCAGACTACAGACGACTTGTTGTTACAACCAGGATGGCAACGGGTGCTGCGTGCCGCTCAGCCCCTCCAGGTCGCTGGAACCACAACCCACCCCGGCGATCCCGATACTCCCGCAAATGTATTGCCGTTTTTTGATGACCTGCAATTTTTTAATCACATGTCGTGTTAGTTCAACTATCTTGCTCAAAAAGGCTTGGTGTTTCGGCACTTGCTTGAGNTCTTGTCAGGCAAAAACTCGACTGGATGTAGACGACACAAAAATTTCAAGTGCTTTTGCAATCCCGCCGGACCTGAAAAAAAACGCCTTATCCATGCGTCTATTGTCGTGGGACCGCGCAGGAGCACAGGCCCAGTGTTTGATGATGGCCTCCTGGCAGGCCGGCAGTTCAGCCGCACGACTGCCGGTCACCGGTACCGGGCGGGTTTGTTCGTACTGCGAGCCGGAGTGACTCTGTGAATTCCACCCCGCTTAAAATTGGTGACTATCTTTACCACCCGGACAGGTCCTGTCTCCTTATAAATGGCGTTGTGATCAGAATTTCGGAAAATGAGCACAAGCTGCTGGAGCTTTTGCTGGAGAGAAGACAACAGCTTGTCACCAAAGAAGAAATCCTCNATACCCTGTGGGGACAAAAGCATGTTGTCGTTGACAATGGCAGCGTCAATACAGCGATCAGCAAGCTGAGGAAATGCTTTGGCGATTCAACGACAGAGTCACGTTTCATAAGGACTGTCAGGGGGGAAGGCTACGTCCTCATAGCAGATGTCGAAGAGGTTGACGCCACCCAGGTGGAGACGGGCCTCCCACCTGCGAAAGGCAGCTCGGCCTTCGGATCGGCCGTCCGGCCGGACCCTTTTTCGCTCCCGCTGCGGATAGCACTGTCCGTGGCTTTTATTTTACTGCTGGCATGCGTTCTTTTTTCCATAAACACGGCAATGATCAAATGCAATATAAACGACGATCAAATTATTTTTTTGCTGGGTAATGGCAGAGCCGATGAGCAGCGTCTTCTCGAGGGGGAGCGCTCCACAGAATTTGATCATTATGCTGCCGACCAAGCCATCACCTGCGTCTTGAAGAAGGAGATTATGGTTTGTTCTCCATGAAACACTTGGGCGCAGGCTCTGCGCCAGGCATAGTGTCCCTTGCTGTGGGGCTGGCGACCATGCTGGTACTGGCGCTGGCCTCGAAGGCGGTGGTACCCCTGCTGATTTTACTCAGCACAGATGTTCCCTTGCACGGGCGCTATCTGTCGCACACTGTGGTGGGTGATTACGCCATACGCACACAGTGGCGCTTCTCACCACTGGGATCCATCCATCTGGTGCAAGCATGGAAACCCAAAAATTCAGGCGGCGGCACACCCGGATTGATGGTGTGTTTTGACCTGGTTCCCTGCCGGGTCGATGTGCGGCACGGAATAGCCGAGTATGCCGTAAAAAACTACAGCGAACTGCGTAGAGGAGGTGTCCAGGTACAGTCACAGTTTCCCCATATGGGCGACATGCTGCTTTACATGGTGCGCTGCCCTGCCGCAGACCTGCTGGTATACAGGTCTGTTTTTTTTGACGGACGCAAGGATCTGGGCGTTTTGAAGTTGAGCTAGCTCTACCACCTTGTTGCGAGCCCTCCCCACAGCCCTGCGCCAGGGTGACCTTTGTTGTGGATGATTCCTCGCCTGGGCTGCTATACAATGGCGGCCCCCAATTGTAAGACAAAGGCTGTTCAGTGAATTCCGGTGGTTGTATTCATCTCAAGGGTGCCCGCACTCATAATTTAAAGAATATCGATCTGGATATTCCGCGCAACAAACTGACAGTCATTACGGGCCTGTCTGGTTCCGGGAAATCCTCACTGGCTTTTGACACCCTGTACGCAGAAGGCCAACGCCGCTATGTGGAATCACTGTCATCCTACGCCCGACAGTTCCTCTCGGTGATGGAAAAACCTGACATCGACAGTATTGCCGGCCTGTCTCCTGCCATTTCCATTGAACAGAAATCAACCAGTCATAACCCGAGGTCCACTGTAGGAACAGTGACTGAAATCTATGACTACCTGCGTCTTCTTTTTGCGCGGGCTGGAACACCGTTTTGTCCGCAACACAAGCACCCACTGACGGCCATGACAGTCAGTCAGATGACAGACCGCGTCATGGACCTGCCAGAAGGCACGGCGATTATGATACTGGCGCCGGTGATCCGCACCAAAAAGGGCGAACATGTCAATGCTCTTGAAGACCTGAAACGCCAGGGCTTCGTTCGCGCCCGCATTGATGGTCAGGTGACAACGCTGGACTCACTGCCAGCGTTGCATAAAAACAAGAAACACACCGTAGAGGTCGTGGTTGATCGCGTAAAAATACGTGAGGGCTTGTCCATCCGCCTGGCGGAGTCACTGGAAACGGCCCTGAACCTGACCGGAGGACTCGCCAGCATCAGTCCAATGGAAGAATATGTTGATGCAGTTCCTGAAGATATACTGCTGTCGTCTCGCTACTCTTGCCCCGAATGCGGCTACAGCCTGCAAGAGCTGGAGCCGCGCCTGTTTTCCTTCAACAATCCCGCCGGCGCCTGCCCGGGTTGTGACGGGCTGGGTGTGAACCAGTTTTTTGATCCGGCAAGGATCGTCCCCGACGAGGAACGCAGTCTGGCGACAGGTGCCATATCCGGCTGGGACAACCGTCGTCCTTATTTTTTCCAGATGCTCAAGGCGGTTGCCCAGCATTACGACTTCTCCATGGATGCCCCCTTTGAAGAGCTGTCAGCCGAACACCAACAAATTATCCTGTATGGCTCGGGAAAAACCCGAATAGCTTTTCATTACTCAAATGACCGGGGCCACCTCCACCAGAAAAGTCATGTTTTCGAGGGCGTGATTCCCAACTGTGAGCGCCGCTACAAAACAACAGATTCCATGGCTGTGCGAGAAGAGCTGGCCAAGTACATGGCCACACGCGCCTGCCCTGAATGCAAAGGCACCCGGTTGAAAGAAGCCGCCCGCGCCGTTCTTGTTGATGACATGTCTTTGCCGAGCCTGACCAGCTTGTCCGTCGCCGAAAGTCTGCGTCGTGTAGATACCCTGGCCTTGACGGGGCAGAAGCAAGCCATTGCCAGCAGCATTATCAGGGAAGTCATGAGCCGCCTGACGTTTCTGGACAATGTCGGACTGGGCTATTTGACCCTGGATCGCAGTGCCAACACCCTGTCAGGTGGCGAGTCCCAGCGTATTCGCCTTGCCAGTCAGATCGGAGCCGGCCTGGTGGGGGTGATGTACATTCTGGATGAGCCGTCTATCGGGCTGCACCAAAGAGACAATGACCGTTTGCTGGCCACGCTGACCCAGCTCAGGAATATCGGAAACACAGTTATTGTCGTCGAGCATGATGAGGATGCCATACGCGCGGCAGACCATGTTATCGATGTGGGACCGGGGGCCGGCGTTCATGGGGGGCAGATAGTAGCCCAGGGGACACCGGAACAGGTGGCAGCCACCCCGGGCTCCCTCACGGGCAATTACCTGTCCGGCGAACGCTGCATCCCTTTGCCGGACCAGCGTATGCCGACAGACAGCGACCGCATGCTGTTGCTCAAAGGCTGCTGCGCCAACAACCTCAGAAACATCGATCTGGAGCTGCCGCTGGGACTCTTTACCTGCGTAACAGGCGTGTCAGGTTCTGGCAAGTCCACTTTGGTGAACGCCACGCTTTATCCCTTGTTGGCACATGAACTCAATGGCGCACGCCCAGCGTCCGATGTCTCCTGGAACGCCGTGGAAGGTCTGGAACACCTTGATAAATGTGTGGATATAGACCAGAGCCCGATAGGGCGCACGCCACGTTCGAATCCGGCAACCTACACAGGAATTTTCACTCCCGTGCGGGAACTCTTTGCTGGAACACCTGAAGCCCGTTCCCGTGGCTACACCCCCGGACGCTTCAGCTTCAATATGCGCGGAGGGCGCTGCGAGGCCTGCAAAGGAGATGGTGTGGTCAGGGTGGAAATGCATTTCCTGCCCGACATTCATGTCGCCTGTGACGTTTGCAAGGGCAAGCGCTACAACCGTGAAACCCTGGAAATCAAATACAAAGGGAAAAACATCCACGAGGTCCTGGAGATGACTGTCGAGGAGGCTCTCACCTTTTTTGACGCCATTCCCGCCATCAAACGCAAACTGTCCACTCTGATGGATGTCGGCTTGTCCTATATCTGCCTGGGACAGAATGCAACGACCCTCTCTGGAGGTGAAGCGCAGCGGGTAAAGCTGTCGCGGGAGTTGTCGCGCAAGGACACCGGAAACACTTTGTACATACTGGATGAACCTACGACAGGTTTACACTTTGAAGATATACGACTTCTGCTTGGTGTTCTGCACCGCCTGCGGGACCGGGGAAACACGGTTCTGGTCATAGAGCACAACCTGGACGTCATCAAGACGGCTGACTGGGTCGTCGATCTGGGGCCAGAAGGCGGCGTAGGAGGCGGTCGNATACTGGCGGCAGGCACACCAGAACACATAACCACAGTCTCCGAGTCCCACACCGGCCGCTTTCTGGAAAAAACGATGCANCAGCATGCGCTGCGCAAACAAGAGGCACTGCTGTCCGTCTGAGGCCAGGCTCCGGGGTGGGAGCCACGGCCTCACCTGCGCTTGGAAATAGTAAACTTGATGGGCTGCTCTTTCTCTGTGTCGCTTTGTTCCGAGAGCTCTTGCTGATGTTGTCTTTTCTGCATGAGCTCAAAGGCGGCCACATCCTGAACCAGAGGAAGACGGGAAGAAGCCTCCTCCATGCAGCGTTTTTTCGTGGTTTCCAGGCGGTCAATCGCAAGACGAACGGCATCAAGTCTACGACTCAACTCGTCGGAAAAAGGAAGCTCAAGAAACTCACGGCAATAGTCTTGCCATAAGACCTTGCGGGCCTGGCTGTCATCCCCAAGGGCTGTCAGCATGGCCTCCACCTGGTAGCGCAATACACAGCTGGAGGCTTGTTCTGCGGAGTCTTGCTGCCGGTCCTCGCCTTCGGTTTCAGCGTCTGATGTCATACAGATGTGGCCCCGCCGACCTTCGATCTCAATCAGAACACTGTACAACTTTCGGTAGAGCATTTTTTGTTTTTTGCACATACGCAGGAGGCGCTCTTCCTCCGAAAAGTTTTTGATCATGTCAACATTCAATCGACGAAAGATTCTTTTGAATTGGCTGACCAAAGATAAAAAACTCATGTCCCCCCCCACCGTACAGGACAGGACACTTCCTGTTCAGACGTCAGAGCATAGAGCACCCGGATTCGAATACGAGAGCGGGTCACTTTGAAACCGAAAGAGCGATCAGGCACCGCCTCCATGCAGGAGGCAACCCTTTATAGTAAAAATCAAGTTTTATTCCACTGGGCCAAGCTGTCTGTGCATGGGGGATCAAGCTGGAGACAAGCCTTTGGGGAAGATCTCCCGTCCCTTCGTGCCGCTTTACCAAGGGACTTTGCCCCCCCGCGCCCATCCCGGTCCGGGCAAGACACAGTCCTGGTGGCTGTGGGCGTTGAACGGGAATCCGGCTCCGGATCAGCACTCCCGGGCAGAGCACCTTAACGCGCCGGACCCAAGCTCTGGCCCACCAGACCTATGGCCAGCCTACGCGTCTGCGATCAGGACCAGACCGGCAGATCCAGGGTAAAAGCCACCGCTTACCCAACAGAAACCTTGTAGCCTCTTTGCTGCCCCAGCCTGTTGGAACTGCANCACAAAGACAGCCGCTCAGTCGTCAGCCTCCTTGTCACANAACGCCTCTNTGTTTTTGCCAGCCCACACAGCCGGATACACTGCCTTGTGGCTGTAATGCGTCTCAGGGAGAACCTTCAGCCATCACCGCTTCAATTTCCTCTACGGTCTTGGGCGCAGCCTTGGTCATCACTTCGCAGCCGCCCTGAGTCACAAGAACATCGTCCTCTATTCTGATACCCATGCCATGCCAACAGCTGTCAACATCCTTGTTGCTGGAAGCTATGTAAATGCCCGGCTCAACAGTCAACGTCATGCCAGGCTCGAACAACAGGGGGGACTCGTCACCCCAATTGACACCAACATCATGAACATCAAGCCCCAACCAATGGCCNGTGCCATGCATATAGAACTGCCTGTAGAGTTTTTCCTCAATGATCTGATCAGGCTTACCTTTCAACAAGCCCAGCCGCAGCAGCCCCTCGACCAGGGATTGCACGGCCGCCTTGTGAAACCCGTCCCAAGGCAAGCCTGGTGCTATACAAGCAATCGCTGCTTGCTGCGCCTCGAGGACCACCTCATAGAGTGCTCGCTGGTTTTTGGTGAAACGTCCATTCACAGGGAAGGTCCTGGTGATATCCGCTGCATAGTGATCCAGCTCACAGCCCGCATCTATCAGCACAAGATCTCCATCCTTGAGCTGATCCTTGTTTTCGGTGTAGTGAAGAACACAGGCATTTTCTCCGCCGCCCACTATGGAGTTATACGCAGGATGGCGGGCACCATGCAGGGCAAATTCATGAAGAATAGAAGCTTCCAGCTGATACTCCATACGCCCCGGACTGCACTCACGCATGGCGCGGACATGGCCCCGTGCGCTTATGTCGGCGGCCGCTCGCATGANATGCAGCTCTTCTTCTGATTTGATCATACGGTATTGGTGCAGGAAACTGTCCCGGTCTTCAATCCGGGGAAGGGGAGCCATGCCCTTGCGCTGTTGCTGCTGCGCTTCACGCAGCCAGCGCCACATCTGCATATCGAAACGCGTCCTGCTGCCAGGTCTGTAGTAGAGAGCCTCACACCCACGCAGAAGGCCTGGCATCAGCGTCTCAAGTTGTTCCATTGCAAAGGCCTGGTCAAAACCGTAGTCGTCTACGGCGCCCTGGGGGCCTGCCCGGTGACCATCCCATAACTCCCTTTCTTTGTCCCGCTGGCGACAAAAGAGAAGTGACTGGCCTTCCGTGCGGCCCGGAATGAGGACCAGCACTGCATCGGGCTCATGAAAGCCGGTCAGATACCAGAAGTCACTGTCCTGGCGGTAAGGGTACTCACAGTCTCCATTACGTACCTTTTCGGTGGCCGCACAGAGTATCAGTACACTTCTTTTGTGCGCATGCTTCACCAGTGCCTTCAGGATATTCTGACGACGACGCCTGTACACATCACGATCTGTTTGCATTTTCATACGCGAGAGGAAAACCTGTTGTGGTAGCCACCAGACGAACTACACGTCAATATATCCTGGTGCCAGCATTATTTTTGAACACTGGCGAAAACAGGGGAGCCACTGCCCTCAGGGACAGCCGAACGTGTATATTACTGCGTACGGGACTTGTCCATCTACAAGAGTTCTATCAGGAGTTCTATCAGGCGTTCAATCAGGAATTCTGTCAAGAGCTCTGCATTCTACGAGAGTTCTACACGAATCCTGTGAGAGCTCCAAAAGAGTTCGCCCGGATGCCCCGCCTCTTGAGGCATGCATCAGTGCGCGGTTGTCTGCCCCCCAGAAGTCTGGATATAGTTTAAGGACAGAGTGTAGCTGCAGCTGAGGGCGGGCTGTACTTACCGACCCGGATCCGGAGTGATGAGTTATGGATATCATGACGACACAATCGGAAAGACTGACGATTACAGTCAGTATTCTCGATAAGGAGTACCTCGTCCACTGTGCACAGGGCGAGCAGGAAGCACTCATGGAGGCCGCACGCCACCTGGACGACTGCATGCGACAAATTCGCGGCTCAGGAAAAATCATTGGCAACGAGCGCATAGCTGTCATGGCCGCTTTGAACATGTCGCACGGCATGCTCCAGAGTGATAAAAAACTCAAACACGCAACCAGTCAAACCCAGAAGCAGGTGGGATCCATGCTTGAACGACTCAACAACGCCCTGAACAACCCGGCACAGCGTTCCTGAGCAAGATCCACCATGCATCTACCGATGGTCGGTAGATGCGTCCGTGTACATTCCGGGCACTATTCTTGCCGGTTCTTGCCAGTCTGGTTCAGCTCAGCGTCGCTGGATGCGGCTGCGTACACTTTGGCCAGAAACGGCCGACTGGTTCTACTGACGACCACTACCATCTTGTCAGACACCCTTGCCTCCTCCCGACTCTCTCACCCCACCCCTGGGCTGCGGCACAACCTTTCTGGAATAAAAAGCTGCCTTTTCAGCTCTGTTAATTTTATTGACGACAAGGCATAGTAGGCCCGGGACGGATCGGGTATAAATCCCCGCTACGGAAAATGGAGTGACTCGCTGAAAAATACGGCAGAGTAACAACCAGCACAAAAAGGCCAACATAATGTCGCTGTTCCAGCACTATCAGAACCGCTACGACTCTACCCAACACGAAGAGATGAGTCTGCAGGACTATTTGAGTCTCTGTCGTGAAGATCCCGGAGCCTATGCCAATGCAGCTGAGCGTATGCTCACNGCNATAGGAGAAGCCGAGGTCGTTGATACCTCCAGAGATCCCCGGCTCAGCCGCATTTTTTCCAACAAAGTCATCAAGCGTTACCCCGCTTTCAATGCCTTCTACGGCATGGAAGAAGCCATAGAGCAAATAGTTTCCTACTTCCGGCACGCCGCGCAGGGCCTGGAAGAAAAGAAACAAATTCTCTATCTTCTGGGGCCTGTCGGCGGCGGAAAGTCCTCTCTGGCTGAGCGCCTCAAGCAACTGATGCAGCAAGTTCCCTTCTACGCCATCAAAGGCTCGCCGGTATTTGAATCACCACTCGGGCTGTTCGATGACAGTGAAGACGGCGCCATCCTGTCGGAAGAGTACGGTATCCCGCGCCGCTACCTGGGCCACATCATGTCCCCCTGGGCCGTCAAGCGCCTGCATGAATATGGCGGTGACATCTCGAAGTTCAAAGTCGTCAAGTTGTACCCCAGCGTGCTTAATCAGGTCGCTGTCGCCAAGACAGAACCAGGCGACGAAAACAACCAGGATATTTCCAGCCTGGTTGGCAAGGTGGACATACGTCAGCTGGAAGAGTATTCCCAGGACGATCCGGACGCCTACAGCTTTTCCGGTGCTCTGTGTCGTGCCAACCAGGGCATCATGGAGTTTGTCGAGATGTTCAAGGCCCCCATCAAGGTTCTCCACCCCCTGTTGACCGCCACGCAGGAAGGGAACTACAACGGCACAGAAGGCTTGGGTGCTATTCCTTTCGAAGGGGTTCTGCTGGCCCACTCCAACGAGTCCGAGTGGCAGACTTTCCGTAACAACAAGACCAATGAGGCTTTCATCGACCGGGTCAACATCGTCAAGGTGCCTTACTGCACCCGGGTCAGTGAAGAAGTGCGCATTTACGAGAAGCTGCTTGAAAACAGCTCACTGAAAGACTCGCCCTGCGCTCCTGACACCCTGAGAATGCTGGCCCAGTTTACGTCCCTGTCNCGNATCAAGGAGCCCGAGAANTCCAACACCTACTCCAAGATGCGTATNTATGACGGCGAGAACCTCAAGGATACGGATCCCAACGCCCGTTCCCTTCAGGAATACAGGGATTCCGCCGGCGTGGACGAGGGAATGGAAGGCCTGTCGACACGTTTTGCCTTCAAAATTCTGTCCAAGGTGTTCAACTTTGANCCNGCCGAAGTCGCAGCCAACCCTGTGCATCTGCTCTANGTCCTGGAACGTGAGATCGAGCAACAGCAATTTCCGCAGGAAGTGCATGATCGTCACATGCGCCACATCAAGGAATACCTGGCGCCCAAGTACGTAGAATTTCTCGGCAAGGAAATTCAGACAGCTTACCTGG
>JGIcombinedJ30088_10006315_pt1 | contig 9934 bp, 9 predicted proteins | sample PinacodermPK_FD_30088 | JGI IMG/M metagenome (IMG submission 30088) | reverse complement strand
TCTACGGGGCTAACTGCTCGAGAGTTGGCCAATCTAATCCGGCTTGTGCTCCACCTAGATTTACCGGCTGAATACATACGTGCGAAGCTCCTGCCTCAAAATGCTCCTCGATTCTTTCCTTGATTTTCGCTGCGCTCCCCCAAGCGAATGTCTCTTCAATGAATTTATCTGAAGCTCCGTTTTCAAAATCTTCCGGTGAGAGTCCCATCCGTAACCAGTTATTTTGATAGTTTGGTAATCTCAGATAAGTATTTGCAGTGGCCCGCGCTACTTCGTATGCAGCCTCCTTTTCTTCAGACAGAATAACCTTCTGTTCCACACAGAGCATACGATCAGGACCAAGAATTTCACGCGCCATACGAGTGTGCTTTGGCGAAGAGAAATATGGATGAGCACCAGCGGCTTTTTCCCGTGCTAACTCCAACATTTTTGGACCCAGTGCCGCAATGACCGTTTGTGGTTGAGCTGAGGGACGGTGCGCCATATAAGGTGAGGTAGCCATCTGTTCCAAATATTGTCGCATCGTTGCAACCGGTGGACCATACGTCAATCCTCGTAATCCTTCTACAAGTGGCTTATGAGAAACACCTAAACCTAGCAGAAAACGGTTATTGGACTGTTCAGCCAACGTATTTTGCGCGGCTAACGTCACTCCTGATTCCCGGTGATAGATATTTGCTATTCCAGTTGCAATTACCAGCTTTGTGGTATTGGCTAATAGCCAAGCTGCGTGCACAAAAGGATGTCGACCGACGGTCTCCGGTATCCAAAGTGCTGCGAACCCAAGTTCCTCAATACGTTGAACCGCTTCCGCTGACTCAGCCGCAGACATACCGTCAGTGAAATACCAAACACCTAACTTACCTAAATCCAATCCCAATCTCCAGTATGTTGTTAGTTACTTGCAATAAGAGTCAAAGACTCTAAATCTGAAATCTACGCGCCTATGAAATTGCCACGTCGTCGTTCCGCCACTGCCTTGATCCCTTCCTTTGAGTCCTCAGTAGACCGCAATCGCTGCTGTTCGGCTAACTCGTGATCGGTTGCTATCTTAATTCGGTCTGCTAAACCCTGTCGAGCCGTGGCTCGTACAGAGAGAACTGCCAGTGGCGCGTTTTCCGCGATTTCAGCCGCTAGTGCTTGCGCTCGTGCTCTTACCGAGCCTACGTCGACCAGTTCATCTACCAATCCCATTGAAAATGCTTCATCACCTTTTACACGACGACCTGTCATGAACATTAAGTTGGCAGCTTGTTGCCCAATTATGGCCGGAAGCGTAACCGACAGCCCAAAACCAGGGTGAATTCCAAGTTTCACAAAATTCGCAGCAAATCGAGCTTCTGGTGCAGCTACTCTAAAATCTGCAACTAAAGCTAAACCGAGACCTCCTCCGATCGCAGCACCTTGGATGGCGGCTATCATGGGTTTCTTTGCTCGAAATAATCGCACACCTTCTTCGTAGAGAGACCCGGTTCGAGTTTGAAATCCTTTTTCTGTGAAATCAGCATCTGCTGGTTGATCGTCACTGCTACCAAAGTTCGCGCCAGCGCAAAATGACTTTCCTTGGGAAGCAAGGACGACAGCGCGCATATTCCTGTCCTCATCAATGACCTTTAACGCATCTGCAATCTGGTTTATCAAAAGGACGTCGAAAAAGTTGTGCGGAGGTCGCTGAATTTCAATGGTTGCGACGTGTTGGTCGGTAGTGACTTCAATGTCTTGGTATGTGCTCATGGAACGAATGACCCTAGTGTAGTCTCAGAGTTGAGATTGAAAAGTTGAATAAATAGATGGTAGCAGGCGTAGATCAGAAAAACGAACGGCCGAGTCTGTTCAATCTCGCTGTACCTTCGATTCTCGCGAATCTTACCTATTCGCTTATCGTCATGGTCCAAACCTATTTTGTAGGTGAATTAGGCTCTGAGGCGATCGCAGCGGTAGGCATTGGTCAAAGGGTTTTCTTTGCAATACAAGCGCTACTAATGGCGGTAAGCGCCGGTACTACTGCGCTGGTCGCTCGTGCATGGGGTGCAAACGATCGTCTCGAAGCATGTCGGGTTACCGTCGCCAGTCTATACATCGCTGGCTTTATTGGCGTAGCTTGCGGGATCCCAACGATCATCTTTTCGTATGAACTTGCCGGTATTTTCGGCTTGGGTGAAGTGGCGCAACAATGGGCAGGAGACAACATTCGCTGGATGGCCGTTTTCAACCTCGGCTTTGCCCTTTCGTTCATTCTCAGTGCATCCTTGAGAGCGGCGGGAGATGCCTGGACTCCGCTTTGGTTATCTCTAGGCATGAACGTCATAAACATTCCGTTGCTGTATGTATTGGTGCCAGGAAATCTTGGCTTTCCAGCGCTAGAAGTCAAAGGAGCGGCCATCGCCGGAGGAGTTTCTGGGCTACTCGTCAGCATCCTTGGACTCATTCTGTGGTTCCGACAGAAATTCGTAATCAAGTACACTCCTAGGAATTGGTTCAGTTGGGCGCGTATTCGTCGTCTGATTGACATCGGATTTCCAGCCGGCATCGAGATGCTGATCTTTCAGGCTGGATACTTCGCCTTTCTCATGCTCTTGGGACAAAACTATGGAGATATTGCGGTCGCCGCATACAGTTTGGGCGGAAGCATTTTCATGGTTGCAATGGTTGTTGGATTTGGTTTTTCCATTGCAGGATCGACACTTTCAGGTCAACATTTAGGTGCAGACGATCCAGAAGGTGCGACCAAGAGTGGTTGGAAAGCCCTTGCATATGCGATCCTATCCATGGGATCAATCGTGCTGGTCATCGCGTTTTTTGCAAGTCCAATCGCGAAGTTTTTTGTTGACGACAATCCACAGACAATTATCTATGTCTCACAAATTGCATGGATTGCGGTAGTAGCTACACCATTTATGGCGATTGAGTTTGCTATTGGCGGAGCTCTTCGCGGAGCAGGCGACACCCGATTCCCTTTGATCGCCACGGTGGTGGGTCTGATCGGAATTCGAGTGGGAGTCGCGGTCGCGGCTGTGTTACTCTCTCTACCAGTATTCTGGTTATTCGCCTCAACGGCTATTGAGTACTCTGTGAAAGGTGCGATGTTAATCTGGCGATTTCAATCCGGCAAGTGGAAAAATCTCCACGTCTTTACGAAGAATCAGTCAGACCTTCCCAAAGTTGCGTAGTTGGGTCGAGGAAATGTCCATTCGGAATTCCTCCTCTGTGACAACCCTGCAGAAATCTCGAAGTGCGTCCGGAATATTCACATCCGCAAGAGTCCTGTAGTTGCCATTGCGTAAGCGTCCAAACACAATGAACTGAGTATTGACCGACGTGAGCTTTTGGATGGCTTCATCCCGCAATGCCAGACTTCCCGCATAGTAGCGCGAAGACACGATCCGTTCAAACGTATCCAATCCGACTACGAAAGTACATCCTCTGCCGCCGTCAGAAAGCGTCTCTGCTTTCTCTACAAAGCGAGGACAGTTGGTGAGAACCAACGAATCTTCCGAGAATTGATGCATTCGTCTCTGCATCTCGATGAAGTCCAGAGGTGGTTTATCAACATTTTGCACACTCAGCTCGTACTGAACTGGCTCACCCAACATTTCCTCCACAAAAACACGCATCGATTTATGACCTTCGTGCAAGGGGTTAAACGCGCCTGGTAGGAAAACTCTTGCTCTCCGATTGAGATGCGAAACTCGACCGTTAATCAATGACGCTAGTTCTGTACCGACGTTTATCGAGTCATCCGGTGCTAGCGCGGAGTCAGAATCCAGACTCAGTCCCCGCCCCAAAGTCTGCATCAGGAAATCACCTAATTTCCGTTCTTCGTCTTCCCTCGAAAGCTCTCCTTTCTCAAATTCGATGAACCAATAGGCGGTTGTATCGCTAGTCTGTAATGCAATGTGAGCCCGATGTGCTCCTTTTTTTGGTTCATTGCTACGTAAACTCGCTGTACAAGCAAAGCCAAAATTCTTGTCACTCGATCGTAGAGAGATACTTGTGTTAAATGCCTGCATCGCTAAAGCACATGCTGTTTCCTTAGAGCAGTACGACTCGATACTACCACCTAACAATTGGGTTAAAGCCTCGGTACTGTATGGGACTTGTGCGTCTAAGACCGTTTGCGAAGCACCCGGAATTTTGAGCATATCAGATAGAAGCAGGCTACCGCCACCTGTTATATAGAACACTCCACTCCATTCTGAATCATGGAGTATCTGAACATTCAAGATTTGAGGAAGTCTCTCACAATACGCATGAACTCTTCAAATTGGTCGTGATGACTCCAATGCCCTGCATTTTCAATACCGCGCACAGTGACATCCTTAAAGTCATCAGTACGACCATCTTTTGCTGGGTCACTCGCCCAAGATTCCTTTCCGTAGACAAGCAGGGTGGGACAGTCAATTCGTCCATACAACGTTTTGATCTCTTGCTCATCCAGTCCAAGTGGTGAGAAAGCACGTACGTAGTTATCGAACTTCCAGGTGAAAGTCCCATCTTCGTTTTGATTGCTACCGTGAATGGTTAAGTGTCGGGCTTGCTCGGAGGTTAAGTGCGGGTTCTCAGTCTGCATACGATGAAATGCATCTTCAAGAGTCGCGTATCTCCTCGGAATTCGAGCTGACAGTTGGCGTAGATTGTTTATCCAGCCTTGGAGCTGATGATGTACAGCGTTCTTTTGTTGTGCGTGAGACCAGGATGGCGGAGCACCCATACCTTCTATGGAAATGAGTTTATTGACCGATTCCGGATAGAGACCTGAATAGATCAATGAAATCGAGCCACCCAACGAATGTCCCATAACTGTGACAGGAGCCATGTGCTTCTGTTGAACCAATTGCGCGATGTCGTAGACGTAGTCGATGTGCGTGTACCCACCTCCGATCATCCACTGTGAATCTCCGTGTCCCCGTAGGTCAGGTGCAATGATGTGATAGTCATCCCGCAGTTCTGACGCGACCCAATCCCAATTGCGACAATGGTCTCGGCCACCATGAATAAGCAGTAAATGCGGAGCTTCCTCGTTCCCCCAATCCACGTAGTGGAGACGCAACCTTTGAGAGAAGTAAATATGTGAGGTAGGCGAACGATAGCGCATGGTAATCAACTGTCTGAGATCGGAGAGTGCAAACCCTTGCACTACTCCATTCAACAATTTTAATGAGTCAATATTTTCTCAACTAAGCACGATCGAGTAGTGCTGAAAGAGAGTTGAACCTTGTGTGCCACAAATCAATACGAGAAGTAAGACCTAGGTCTCGTTGAAGGAATGAACTGCTTGGCTTTGAATTTCCAAGGTCAATATCTGTTAGACTATTACTCTTTATCGGTCCACGCGTGGACCTACGCTGAATTAATTCTTGGAGAATATACATGCGCGATGTCGTAGTAGTGGATAGTGTCCGCACCGGACTAGCGAAATCCTTTCGAGGTAGCTTCAATCTGACACGTTCAGATGACCTGCTCGCTCATCTAATTGATGCCTTAATCGATCGAAACCCGAAGATCTCAGCTGATGAGGTTGAGGATGTCGTCGTCGGCGCGGCAAACCATACTGGAGAGCAAGACGGTAATCTAGCTCGTCTAGCTGTTGTTTTATCAAAGTTGCCGATCACTACGGCAGGCTTGACAATCAATCGCTTCTGCTCCTCAGGNCTGCAGTCGATAGCCATTGCATCTAANCAAATAGCTTCTGGCCAAGCTGAAGTNGCTATAGCTGGTGGCGTTGATTCGATTTCCATGCGAAATCGTCAGACCCCTGGCAAAGCTCAACAAAACAAGCGACTGCTTGAAGAGAAGCCTGAAATTTTCATGGCTATGGGTAATACCGCAGAAGTGGTTGCTCGACGATACCAAGTAACACGAGAGAAGCAAGATGTTTACGCTCTTCAAAGCCAGCTTCGCTATGCTAATGCAGAGAAAGAAGGTTGGATGTCGGAAGAAATCGTTCCCATGGATGTGGAAATGCTCAAGGTCGACAAACAAACCAAAGAAGAAAGTCGTGAAACAGTAACTGTAGATGTTGACGAATGTAATCGACCTAACAGCACAATCGAAGGACTGAGAGGACTTCCACCGGCATTTGAAGAAGATGGTACGGTAACCGCAGGAAACGCGTCTCAGCTTTCAGACGGTGCTTCCATGACTCTGCTGATGTCTGCAGAGAGAGCAGAGCAACTAGGTGTAGAACCCATGGGAATCTATAGAGGATTCACAGTTGCTGCGTGCGAACCTGATGAGATGGGCATTGGTCCAGTCTTCGCGATTCCACGGCTCCTCAAGAATGCTGGACTTAAGCAAGACGATATTGATCTCTGGGAGTTGAACGAAGCATTTGCTAGCCAATGTGTTTACTGCCGAGATGAACTTCACATTGATAACGAGAAGTACAACGTCAACGGTGGAAGCATCGCAATCGGACACCCCTTTGGGATGACCGGTTCTCGTCTAACGGGTACGGTACTGCGTGAATTGCATCGTAGAAATAAGAAGTACGGTGTTGTCACGATGTGTATCGGCGGCGGCCAAGGCGCGGCAGGATTATTTGAAGCTGTGTAAAAAACAGTCTCAAAACTGATTTATCGAAGCACGGTAAGGCAACTTACCGTGCTTTTTCTTTGCCAAAAATCGAGTGACGTTTTTGTTAGTGTTAAGCAAAGAATGCGCTTTACCAAGTGAACAATGCGTAGATACCCAACCGAGTTCTCAAAATCGCTTCCGTAGAACCGATCACCGCTTGATTCCAAATTTATGTAGCTCTCCGTCTACTGCTTGCCGCTAACCCGTCAACGAACTTACATCTTCTCTGCACAGATTCGCAGTATTGTTCGCTTAAGCATTAGAATGATTGTGAATGAGTAAAGTGCATTTTTTCCATCTAAACGGTGTAAACTCTAATTTGTACAAGTTTGAGTTTCATAGCGATGGAATTCAAATTAAAGATTGATTTCGTGGTCTAAGTCACTGACATGATGCGATATTCAAAAATAGCGGTAGTGGGATTTGGGGTTTACCTAGCGTGTGTTAGCTTGGCAGACGAATCTGCCCATTCGAGTGATACTGATACCATTCAGGTTAAATCGGAGAGTCAAACCTCTGATGGGACAAGCGAAGCTCGTCCCTCAGATGCGAAAACTACAGCGCTAGCATTTGACAAACTGACTAATGAACAGCTCGTTGTGGAACTGAACGACATTAACCAGATGAGTTCAAGCGAACAGCGGGAATTGNTGATCGAGATTCAACGACGAATTCTTAANGACGGTCCTGAACCNTTNGTCAAGGGTCGTCAACAAATCGCTGAGAGCAGTNAAGAATCGCCTTCAACTGTGCCGAAGCTCGAAGAAGAAACAGTCAAACTAGTGACTACAGAAATTCGTCGAGCCTCAACNAAGGAATACACCCTTGATCCCGAGAAAGCAAATGTGAGAGACCGGGAATCCAAGAAGCCACCACCNTACGGATCTGCTTACAACCAGTAANTCTGTGGTTCAAACAGCAGAGGCAACAACACCAAAAAATCANATCCTAGTTGTNGAGGATGACCCCGATATGCGCGAGCTCGTCGCTGAGCTCTTGCAACGAAATGATTTTGAAGTCACCACGGTGGGTACTGCTTTTGAAATGGACCGTGTACTTTCCAGACATCTCTTTGACCTGATGATCCTAGATCTTCTCCTCCCTGGCGAAGATGGATTGTCCGTCGCAAAAAGATTGAAAGAAAAAATCAAAATGCCGATCATCATGTTATCTGCACTAGATGCCGTGTCTGATCGAGTCAAAGGGCTGGACCTAGGGGCTGACGACTACATAGGNAAACCTTTCAATCCACATGAATTGATTGCGCGAATCCGTGCCGTTCTTAGACGTGTAAACGTAGTCAAGCAGGAAAGTCCGGTCTCTCTGATCACTTTCGGTGATTTTGAACTTGATCTACAAACCAATGAATTGACCAAAAACGGAAAACGAATTCTGCTCACCTCCTCCGAGATAAACCTACTCAAGCTGTTCGTAGACGCTCCCTACCAGATCGTGGATCGGGATTACATACAAACCAAACTAGACGGCTTTCGAAGAGACACAAAGTTTCGGGCTGTCGATATCAGAGTTTTGAGACTTAGAAATAAGATCGAAGCTCAACCAAGAACACCGCAATTTATAAAGACGATATGGGGCAAGGGCTACATGTTCTGCCCTAATGTCGTGTGAGAACACGGTTCCAGTCGTTACTCACTCGCTCGGCGACCATCCTGAGCGGATTTGCCGCGGCTCTGATTGTTCTTTCAATTCTTTTATTTGACCAATTTGTCGTCGATCCTCTAACGCAACGGGCGGCATCGGACAAAGCCGCATTGATCGTCCTCAGTTCGCAAACTTGGCTAGAACTTCCTCCAGACAGAAGAGTCGAGTTTGCTGTTGCGCTCTCACTCTATCACGGCTTGGTAATCAGCGATATCGAAGAGAGCATGCCTCCTCTGGGATCAAACGCGCGCTATTACCAGCGACTAACAAGCGAATTGAGCGATCGCCTCGATACTCAAGTCACGTTGTACGAGTCTGGAGACAATATCTGGGTCAACGTACCAACAAATACGCCTCGTGTACTCCAGGTCGGGTTCGATTCGCAACTCCCCCATCAGCAACAGTTGCTGGTCGCAGCAGCAGTATTTATCGTTGCGGGGTTGATTGTTCTCATAGGATCCTACGCGGTCGTACGCTATGTGGCTCGCCCGTTGGACCGGGTGTCGAGAGCAGCTGGTACATTTCGTGGTGCAACGGGATTTAGACCAATTCCGGAAATTGGACCAAGAGAGCTGGTTTCGCTGACTCGCAACTTCAACCAGATGGCGAAAGAAATCTCTCAGCTACTCGAAAATCGAACCACCTTACTCGCGGGTGTATCTCACGACTTGCGTACACCTCTTACTCGCATGATCTTGGAGTTAGACCTTGCAAAGGACGGGATTCCGGAAAAGACCTTGCCTCGTCTTGAAAAGAATCTGAACGTCATGCAGACGTTGTTGGATAACGTCATGGAATTTGCACACGGAACCGTAGAGCAGAGCGACTGGGTTAAGTTGCACGAACTAATCGTCTCGATCCTTGATGGCTTTGCGTGTCCTATTTCGCTGGATTGGGAAGGTGACTTGGAATTGGAAGTTGAAATCGCACCTACCGTCTTTGAACGCGTACTCACTAACTTGGTTACAAATTCTCTTAGATATGCGAGCGAGTGTCGTGTACAGGTCGACATGAATACAACCACGGTGAATGTGCATGTTCTCGACCGAGGGAAGGGGATTCCAAGTCACGAGAGGGAACTGGTTTTTCAACCGTTTTATCGGATTGAAAAATCTCGAAGTAAAGCACTTGGTGGCAGTGGTCTAGGACTTGCAATCGTCAAGCAGCTCTGTCAGTTGAGTAACTGGCAAATCAGTCTATCCGCGCGGCAAGGCGGTGGAAGCGATATCGAAGTTCAGATCCCACTCTCCAAGACGCGTAAAGAAACCGCTTAAACTCCAATTTCCTTTGGCGCATCCTTGATTGCATCGCTTAGGACCCAATACTCAGTTCACTTCATCTTTAGGTCATAAACAATGACATATACCAACATAACCTACGAAGTAGAAACGCCCATGGCGTTGATAACGATTAATCGGCCCGAAAAACACAACGCCATTTCGCTTTCTACCCTAGCAGAGCTTCAGGATGCCGTGGCAGAAGCAGAACTAGACCAGAACGTATCTGTACTCACAATTACAGGCGCTGGAGGTCGAGCCTTTGCAAGCGGATCCGATTTGGGTGAGGTTCAAAATCGTGACTTTCGTAAAGCGTTAGAACCAATTGTCCAAGGTCTAGCGGACCAACTGGAGAGATTACCCAAACCTACCATCGCCGCAATCGACGGCATATGTATGGGTGGTGGATTGGAAGTCGC
>JGIcombinedJ30088_10006311_pt1 | contig 9934 bp, 10 predicted proteins | sample PinacodermPK_FD_30088 | JGI IMG/M metagenome (IMG submission 30088) | reverse complement strand
GCCGGGGTGCGTGTGCGGGTGCTGAACGGCACCCTGTCGGGCACCGTGGCCGAGGTGGAGAATGCCCTAGAGGGGGTCGGTTTCTCAGTAGTGGGCCGGGGCAACGCCGACCGGTTCGATGTGGCCAGCACTGTCATTCGCCACACAGAGGCCTCTCGGTCTGAAGCGGAGATGCTGGCCCGATACATAGAGCCAGCCCCGGGGTTGGAGTTGGTGGCTGAGATCGACGGCGCCGATGTNGAGNTGGTGGTGGGCGCCGACTACGCCGAGGTGTCCGACAGTCCCCGGGACTCGGCTTCNTGACGATTGGCCAGATACCACCGATAGGTGTGGCGCAGCCCTTCGGGGAACGGGGTGGTGGCCTCGAAGCCGAACAGCCTCTTGGCCCGGCTGGGATCAACGCAGCGGCGGGGCTGGCCGTCGGGACGGGAGGAATCCCACTCGATCCGGCCGGAAAAGCCTGTGACCTCGGCAACATCCTCCACCAGCTCTTTGACGGGGATCTCCNGGTTGGCCCCCAAATTCACCGGCTCGGCACCNNGGTAGTGCTCGGCGGCCAGCAGGATGCCCTGGGCCGCGTCGTCGACGTAGAGGAACTCCCGGCTGGCTGTGCCAGCGCCCCACACCTCGATGCTGTCGTGGCCGGCCTCGACAGCATCCACGCACTTCTTGATGAGGGCGGGGATGACGTGGGAGACCGATGGGTGGAATTTGTCACCCGGCCCGTACAGNTTNGTGGGCATCAAGTAGATGCCCTGCTGGCCGTGCTGATCGCGGTTGGCCTGGAGNTGCACGAGCTGGGCCAGCTTGGCCACTCCGTAGGGGGCGTTGGTCTCCTCGGGGTATCCGGTCCACAGGGAGTCTTCTGAGAACGGCACCTTGGTGTACTTGGGATACGAGCAGATGGTGCCCACCACCACCAATCGGTCGGTTCCGGCCAGCCGGCACTGCTCGATCACGTTGGTGCCCATGAGCAGGTTGTCGAGGTAGAGGTCGGCGGGTCGCTCGAGGTTGGCGCCGATGCCCCCCACCCGGGCGGCCAGGTGGATGACGACATCGGGTTGGGTGTCGGCCAGCAGCCTCTGGGCGTCGTCGGCGGTGCGCAGGTCGTAGTCGGCGCTGGACGGGGCGACCATCAGGGCGGGCTCTTGCTGGTTGAGCAGTCGGCAAACCGATTGGCCCAAGAAGCCGGTTCCGCCGGTGATCAGGACCCGCTTGCTCGCCCAGAAGCCGCTCATCGNGTTACACACTACGNGATACCTGGCACCCAGTGGGGGTCGCAGGCCAACAGATCTGCCAGNCTGCCCGCAGCGTTCCATGGGGCTGGGGCTGGCAGACTCAGAGCAGTGAGAGTGGCGATCACGCTGGAGCAGTGCTGGCACCGGGTGCCCGGTGGGACGGCCGCGGCGGCACTCGGATGCGTGGACGCTCTGGGGCGCCTGACAGCACCGCCCGAGATGGTGGGGATCTCGGCCTGGCACCGGAACCCGCCGGAGGAGCCGTTCGCTCCGAGCATCGAGATGGCCCAGTTGCGGCTGCCTCGAGCCGGCTTGTACTGGGGCTGGCACAAGCTGCGCTGGCCCTCGGTGCAGCGGGCGGCCGGTCGGGTGGACGCGATCCACGCCACGGGCATGGCGGTGCCCCCTCGAACAGCGCCGCTGGCGGTGACGGTCAACGATTTGGCGTTTCTGCGCCATCCCGACCACTTCACGCCTCGGGGTATGCGGTTTTTCGTTCAATCACTGGAACTGACCCGAAAAGACGCCGACATCGTGGTGTGCCCGTCGCAGCACACCGCGGATGACTGCTCAAGGGCCGGGATTCCCGCCGAGAGGCTACGGGTCGTTCCCTACTGGACAGACGACGACATGGTGCCGACGCAGGTCGCCGAAGAGGTGCGACAGAAGTTCGGCCTGGCTGAGAGGTTTGTGCTGTGGGTGGGCACGGCCGAGCCCCGCAAGAACCTGGCCGGGTTGCTGGAGGCGTGGCGAGTGCTCGGTCGAACCGCTGAAGAGCTGGTATTGGTGGGCCCNGCGGGGTGGAAGTCGAACCTCGACAATGATCTGGCTGCATCGAAGTCGAACCTGGGCGGGGCTCTGGCCTCGTCCGAGCAGCCGGTCCGCCGGCTTGGGTTTGTATCCGAAACCGACAAGCGGGCTCTGATGAGGGCCGCCAGCGTGGTGTGCTATCCGAGCCTGACCGAGGGATTCGGCCTGCCCGTGCTGGAGGCGATGGTGCAGGGCGCGCCGGTGGTGACATCAGCATCGGGGGCAACCGCCGAGGTGGCTGGCTCGGCCGGGGTCCTAGTGGATCCCACCCAGCCCACACAGATCGCCGACGCGCTGGCTGGGCTGCTCGATGACCCCGATGCCGCCGCTCGCGCGGGCAAACAGGGCCGAGAGCGGGCGCTGGCCGAGTTCACCTGGGAGCGCACTGCTGGGGGATTGGTCGATGTNTACCGGGAGCTGGCTGGCTGATGGNCACCAAAGCCTCGGAGACCTCAATTATCACAGTGGGAGTGAACCTTCTGTGGCTTCGGTCGGGCAGGGTGGGGGGNTCCGAGGACTACGCGGTCAGGATGCTNTCGGCGGTCCCGTCGGATGCACCNGTGCGGCTGGTTCTGTTCGTCCCGCCGGGGTTCGCCCGGGCTCACCGGTCGCTGNCTGAGCGCTACGAGNTGGTGGTATCGCCGGTGGGAAAGCGCCGACCGACGAGAGTGCTCAGNGAGAACACCTGGCTGGCCGCCCAGTGCCGTCGCCACCGGGTCGATGCAGTCCACCATTTCGGGGGCACTGTGCCCTTNGTGGGCATNCGCCCCGCGGTGGTGACCNTCCATGANTTGCAGCCATTGGACCATCCCCGGCGGTTNAGCCTGATCAAACGGCAGTACCTGANGGCGATGCTGCCGTGGTCGGTGCGCCGGGCCGATGCGATNGTGACGGTNAGCGAGTTCTGTCGGAGTCGCCTGGTAGAACGCTTGGGAATCGACCCCCAAAAGGTGGCGGTTCTGCCCGCGCCGATGGACATCGCCTCGGTTGCCTCCGACATGCGGCTGGCCGCCGCGGTGCCGGACTTGTCCCACCCGTTCGTTCTGTATCCGGCGGTGGCCTACCCCCACAAGAACCACGAGGTGCTGCTGCGGGCGCTGGCTCGGCTGGCTGCTGATGGGGTGGATATCGCGCTGGTGGCCACCGGGGGGCCGGGCCCCCAGGACAAGAAGCTGGACCAGTTGGCCGCAAAGCTCGGAGTGGGGGACCGGTGGCACCGGCTGGGCCGTATCCGCGGTGCTGGACGGCCTGTTTCGGCAGGCAGTGGCCATGGTGTTTCCGTCGCGCTATGAGGGCTACGGCCTCCCGGTGGCTGAGGCCATGGCCCGGGCCTGCCCGGTGGTGGCCGCCGAAGCTGGGGGGCTGCCCGAGGTGGTGGGTTCGGGCGGGCGCTTGTTGGACCCCGACGACGACGCCGCATGGGCCGAGGCCATAGGGGCAATGGCGCAAGATGAATATGCCCGCCGGGAGCTGATCGAAGCGGGCCAGTCCCGGGTGCGGGAGCTGGCCGCCCTCGACCCCGCCGCGGGGCTGTGCGATCTGTACACCAAGGTGGCCAGCTGATGGACAAGCTCAGGATCCTGGTGCTGTGTCCGCACTATGAGCCCGACACCGCCCCCACCGGGGAGGTGATGACCGCCATCTGCGAGCAGTGGATTGCCCGAGGTCACCGGGTGGAGATCGTCACGAGCCTGCCGTGGTACCGCGACCACTCCGTGGCCGAGGGATGGTCGGGCCGCTTGGTCCGCACGCAGCGGGAGCCGTGGGGCCGGATCCGGCGTTGGCATCCGTTCCCCGCCGACAAGGGCCGGCTGGCGGCCCGGGCGGCGGCTTTCGCCGGGTTTACCGCCCTGGCGGGTACCGATGCCGTGGCCGCCTCCGGCCGCTGCAATGTGGTGTTCGCCATGTCGCCCCCGCTCACCCTGGGGGCCGCCGGATGGGCGGCCGCCTGGCGGGGGCGGGCGCCTCTGGTTTTCAACGTGCAGGACGTGTTCCCCGACGCCGCGGTGGAGACCGGCGTCTTGCGCAGTGCCCGAGTGGCGGCCGCGGCCAGTCGGCTGGAGCGCTGGGTGTACCGGAGGGCAGCGGCGGTGACCGTGCTGTCGGAGGGCATGGCCGACAACGTGCGGGCCAAGCTGGATCCGGGCGTCGACCCGGGCAAGGTGGTGGTGATCCCCAACGCGGCCGACGCGGGACGCATCGCCCCGTCTGACCGGCACAATCCCTACCGGGCCGAACTGGGGCTGGACGGCGATGCCCTGGTGGTGATGTACGCCGGCAATTTGGGCCATTCTCAGCCCCTGGAGCTGGTGATCGGGGCGGCGGAGCGATTCTCTGTCCAGGGAAGGACCGACGTGCACTTCGTGGTCAACGGCGACGGCGTGGCCCGCTCATCGGTGGCCGACGCGGCCGAGCGGCTGAACAACTTGCACCTGATGGGCTGGCAGCCTCCGGAGCGCCTAGGAGAGGTGCTGGCGGCGGCCGACCTTCATCTGGTGCTGCTGCGAGCCGGGCTCGGCTCCACCAGCGTGCCCTCCAAGGTGTACTCGGTGCTGGCCGCGGGCCGCCCGGTGCTGGCCAGCGTCGACCGGGGCAGCGAGGTGGAGCGGCTGCTGGTGGACTCTGGGGCCGGGCGATCGGTCGAACCCGACGACGCCGACGCCTTCTGCGCCGCAGTGGCCGAGATGGCCGACGACCCCGATGGTCTNGCTGGGATGGGACACCNTGGGCGGGCCTATGCCGAAAGCGCAATCGGTCCTCAGCAGGTGGCCGACCGGTATCTGGAGCTGTTCCAAGAGTTGGTGGGGAAGTAGCGGCNGGCCTCCGGCTACAGGTGTGGGTTGTAAGCCCTGGCCGGGTAGCGTTGTAAGCCGTGGCAAGAGCCTCTGGTTCTAAAAAGGTGGCGCGGGCCGCGTCGATGGGCGGCGCTGGACAACAGCGNCGGATTATCGGCTTCCCTGCCCTGGTGGTGCTCATCATCGTGATCGGCATCGCAGTGGTNGCCGTAGCCCGCACCCAGCGCGACGCCGAATCCCGCCCCGGTCTCAGCGACCACTGGCACTCGGCCTATGGAGTTTGGGACTGCACCGACGGCGAGGGCGGCGCATTCCAGCCGGTCTTCGAGGGCCGGGCAAACAGCCAGGGCTATCCCTACGACCCCGAAGGCATCCATTCCCATTCCGACGGGCTGATCCACATTCACCCGTTCACGGCCAACGCCGCGGGCGAAGACGCCGTCATGGCGAAGTTCTTCGAGTCGATGTTCGTCACCATGGACGTGAACGGCATTACCGCCTCCGAGTTCGGGGTGATCAGCGCGGCGGACGCGGTATGCGACGGGCAGCCGGCGGTGATGCAGATCGTGCGCTGGTCCAACGCCCTCACCGCAGCGGAGGCTGAACCCGATGAGCGGATCTACGAGGATTTCGGCGATGTCCGCTTCAAGAACGACGGCGAGGCCTTCACCATTGCTTTGGCGCCCCGTGATGCTGTAGTGCCGCTGCCTCTCACCATCAACGACCTAGTGGTGGTGTCGCCTTCGCTGGTGGCCAACCTGTCGCAGCCCGAAGGACCGGTTGAGTTCGACGACAGCCTCAACGAGGATTCCCCGGGCGTCAGAGTGGAAGACGACGGCTGAGCCAGACAGCCCATTGATGTGGACGCGGTTGTACTGGTCGGTGGTTTCGGCACCCGGCTTCGTCCTCTGACCCTCACCCGTCCCAAGCAGATGTTGCCGGTGGTAGACCGGCCCATGATCGAGCACGTAGTAGGGCGACTTGGTGAGCAGGGGATCACCCGGGCGGTGCTATCGCTTGGATACCGGCCGGACGCCTTCGAGACCGCCTACCCGCAGCGGCGCTGCGCCGGGGTGGAGCTGTTTTACGCGGTGGAGCCCGAGCCGCTGGACACTGCCGGAGCCATCGCCTTTGCGGCCCGCATGGCCGGGGTGCAGGAGACGTTCATTGCGGTGAACGGCGATGTGATCAACCGGTTTCCCCTGGATGATCTCCTGGCTTTGCACCGGGGGGCCGAAGCCCGGGCCACCATCGCGCTGGCGCCGGTGCCCGATCCGTCACGGTTCGGGGTAGTCGTGTGCGACCACGACGGCCGGGTGCAGGAGTTCGTGGAGAAGCCCCCGGCCGATGAAGCCCCCAGCAATCAGATCAGTGTGGGGATATATGCCCTTGAGCCCTCGGCGCTGGACTCGGTGGCAGAAGGCGCTCGAGCGTCGATCGAGCGGGAGGTATTTCCNACGCTGGTCGAGGGGGGCGGAATGTATGCAGTGGCGTGGGACGGGTTCTGGGTGGATGCCGGAACTCCCGAGACCTACCTGGAAGTTCAACAGGCTTTGTCCGATGGCGGATGGACCCATCCATTGGCTGAGGTTGCCTCCGACGCCACTGTCGAAGGTTCGATTGTGATGGAGGGGTCCGTTGTTGGCTCGGGAGCGTCGGTCACCGACTCCGCATTGCTGCCCGGCGCTCGCGTGGGCCGGGAGGCGGTTGTGGAGCGCTCGATTGTGGGCTACGGCGCCGAAATAGGTGCTGGGGCCTGTCTTCGCGACCTGTCGGTGGTGGGAGACAACACGGTGATCCCTCCGGCGGCTGACTTGAGCGGCGAGCGGGTGCCAAGGCCCGATTAGCGAAACAGGTCTTCGGCGGGGGAGCGGATCAGTTCGCCTTGGATATTCCCGGGGCCGAACCAGGCTGGGTCGGCGCCCCGGATTACGGCGACCGGAATGCTGTCGGCCTTGCCCATGACTAGCTCGGCGGCGGCGGCCAGTTCATCAACGATGGCCACCTCAGTCACCTGAAGCTCTCGTCCCGAAGCGTCGGCAGTCCCCCGGAGGTCGAGGATGGGACGAATCCCGGCCACCCCGATAGCCACGTCGGCCACCCCCCGGCGCCAAGGCCTTCCGAAGGTGTCGGACACGATCACCCCAACCTCAGCCCCGGCCCGAGCTTTGATCCCCTCACGGATGCGCCGGGCCGAGCGATCGGGATCGTCGGGCAGGAGCGCGGCTTGATCGGCGGCCAGGTTGGACCGGTCGACCCCGGCGTTTGCACACACGAATCCGTGCTTGGTCTCACTGATGATGAGATCGCCCCTCCGCCGCAGCACCCGCACCGACTCTTGCTCAACCACCGGCTTGTGCGACAGGGGGTCGTCAGGGTCGACGGTCACCATTGCGTTCTCGGCCTTGGACACGATCTTTTGGGTGACCACCACGACATCGCCGTCGGCCAGCTCGGCCGCTTCGACGATGAGTCCGGCCAGGTCGTCACCCGTCTCGATCTCCGGCAGCCCGTCGATGCTGAAAATCTCGAGCTTCATGCTCGGGTGACCCCTGTGCACTTCAAGATTGTGCGAGCCAGCTCGGCGGCTGATTCGACTCCATCCATGACGGTAGGGGCTACCACGCAGGCCACCCCGGCGGCTTCCACGTCGTCGGCCAAGTGGGAGTCGGCCTCGTCGATGACCAAAGTGGCGGCCACGTCTTGGTAGAGCCGAGCCACTCCTACTACCGAGCACTCGTGGCCCAACTCTCGCATGAGGCGGTCGGCAGGGCCCTTGAGGGCGGCACCGCCCACGATGGGCGACACCGCCACCACCGCTTCCCGTCGGGCAGCCACCGCCTCTCGAACGCCGGGCACCCCCAGCACCGGACCGATGGACACAATGGGATTGGAGGGGGCGATGATGATCGACCGGGCTGCGGCCAACGCCTCGATGAGGCCGGGGGCAGGCTGGGCGGCCATCGCCCCGTCCACTCTCACCGCGGTCACGCTGACATCGTGGCGGCGGCGCACGAAGTAGTCCTGGAATCCGATCTCCCCCTCGTCCACGGTGGTGACGCGGGTTTCGATCCGGTCATTGGTGACCGGCAGAACGGCCAGCTCCAGGCCCCAGGCCGCCGCGATCTCGGCGGTGACCGCGGCCAGATCGGCGCCTTGGTCCATCCGGTGGGTGCGGTAAAGGTGGGTGGCCAGGTCGCGGTCGCCCAAGCGAAACCAGGTGATTCCCCCGTAGCGGTCCAAGGCGTCCATGGCCTGCCAAGTCTCGCCGGCCAGACCCCATCCGGTGTCGGGGTTGACCGCACCGGCCAGCGTGTAGACCACGGTGTCCAAGTCGGGGCTGACATGGAGGCCGTGCAGCACGGTGTCGTCGGCGGTGTTAACTACCGCAAGCTGGTCGCTNGGCGNGTGGACTCGAATAAGNCCGGTGAGCAGCTTGGCTGCCCCCACCCCTCCGGCCAGCGTGACCAAGCTCGGTGTCGGGGCGGCGANTGTGGCCCGGNGGGGGCCATCGGTCATGAGAGCCCCTTGAGCTTGCCTTGGAGCAAGTCCAAATCGGCGTCAACCATCATGGCGACCAGTTCTTGGAATCCGACTTCGCGGTGCCATCCGAGCTCGGCGGCCGCCCGACTGGCGTCGCCAACCAGCAGGTCTACCTCTGCGGGGCGTATGAACGCCTGGTCAATCACCACATAGTCGCGGTAGTCCATCCCCAGGTGGGAGAAGGCCAGCTCGCAGAACTCCCGCACCGAGTGGGTCTCCCCTGAGCACACCACATAGTCGCCGGGCTCGTCCTGCTGGACCATCAGCCACATGGCCTTCACGTAGTCGCCGGCAAATCCCCAGTCGCGCATGGAGTCGAGGTTTCCCAAGCGCAGCTCTTGCTGNCGGCCCAGCGAGATGGAAGCCACCGCGTGGGTGATCTTGCGGGTNACGAACTCCAGGCCCCGCCGGGGGGACTCATGGTTGAACAAGATGCCCGAACTGGCGTGCAAGCCGTAGCTCTCCCGGTAGTTGACCGTGATCCAGTGGCCGTACACCTTGGCCACGCCATAGGGGCTTCGAGGGTGGAACGGGGTGTCCTCGGATTGGGGCACCTCTTTGACCTTGCCNAACATCTCGCTGCTGGAGGCCTGGTAGAAGCGAATCGTCGGATCCACTATGCGTATGGCGTCGAGNAGCCGGGTGACCCCCAGCGCAGTGGTCTCTCCGGTGAGCACCGGCTGGCCGAATGAGGTCTGCACAAACGACTGGGCCGCCAAGTTGTACACCTCTGCGGGGCGGTGATGCTGCAAGGCCTCGATGAGGGAGGCCTCGTCGAGCAAGTCGCCGCTCACGATGGTGATTTGGTCTTGGAGATGGGCGATGCGCTCGAAGGTGACCATGCTGGACCGCCGGACCAGGCCCACCACCTCGTAGCCCTTTTCGAGCAGGAACTCGGCCAGATACGAGCCGTCTTGGCCGGTGATCCCGGTGATCAGCGCTCGCCGGGGGCGTTGCTCAGCCATGGGAGTTGCCGACAATTTCGGTGATTTCGGCGGTCAGCGCTCGCCGGGGGCATTCCTCAGCCATGAGGGTCTCCAGTTTGGCTGGTTTGTCGGCTGCGGGCATCTTCCAGGGTGTCGGCCAGGGTGTCGGGCAAAGCGATCTGTGGGGCCCAGCCGGTGGCGGCCCGGAGTTTGGAGTTGTCGCCCCGCTGCACCGGCAAATCGACCGGGCGGAAGAGGCGGTCGTCTTGTTCGAGGGTCATCGACACTTTGGCCAGGCCCAGCAGGATCTCGGCCACCTCGGACACAGCTACGTCCTGGCCCGAGCACACGTTGTAGGCCTCGCCGGGCTCACCATCGACCACCAACTGGCGGTAGGCCCGGACCACGTCGCGCACATCGGTGAAATCGCGACGGGCCGAGAGGTTGCCCACCGGCACAACGGTGGTGCCGGTTCTCTCGTTGGCCGCGATTCGCGAGGCCAGTGCGGGGGCCAGAAATCTGTCGCTTTGGCCGGGACCCAGGTGATTGAAGGCCCGGGCTCGGATCACCCCGAGGCCATGGCCCAAGAAACCCTGGATGCAGACCATCTCGGCGGCCGCCT
>JGIcombinedJ30088_10006308_pt1 | contig 9936 bp, 7 predicted proteins | sample PinacodermPK_FD_30088 | JGI IMG/M metagenome (IMG submission 30088) | reverse complement strand
TGTCCGCCTCGATCACCTCGGTTCCACCCTTGCTNAGNTAGGCCAGGGCGATCTGGGTAAGGAGCGCGCCGGAACCCGCCGTGATGAAGAAGGGCGTCCGCCGCCTGAAACGGAATCCCCCGCCGCCGCCCATGCCGCGCATACCCGCGGGCATCTCGCGGGGAGGCGGCAGCTCGATACCGTCGAATTCAGCCAGCGCGCCAGTTATGTCCCCGCCGCCGAAGGAATACCGGTTGATCTTGAACATGTTCTCGGCGATGGCTTTAAGCGCCATCGGAGACGGCCCGATCGGGTTTTCGTTCAGCGCCATGCGGACGAAACCCGGCTCGACGCCGATCCCGTGGATGTCTTTGGCGGTAAGGCCGCTCGAGGCCATGGTCTGGGCCAGGGCAAGGCGATCGGCCAGTGTGAGTGCGGCGCCGGCCGCCAGCGCACCCGTGAGAAAACGGCGACGGGAAAGGCCGGAGTCGACTTTCTCCGTGAAACTGTTCAACATGAATGTTCTCCCTGGGATGAATGGACACGGCCGTGAATAATCGTAGGCCGCGGTCGAAATCAAACCACCCGATACCGCCTGGATGGTCCGATTCGATAACGAAGTCGAATATACCCGGCCGAAGGTGTCCTGACAACCCTAAAGTAACGGAACCCGTGTTGCCGTGCCGTCCGGATATGTGTATACAATCTGGATACACCCGAACCGCCTGCTTCATTCTAACATTATGCCTGACGCAGTTCCCCGGACGCTGCCTGTCGTCCCCCGGACGCCGTCTGTCGCCCACCGGTCATCGGATGGCCGGACCTGATCGATGACGCCTTTTCGGTTCCATGCGACGTGGGCAGAAGACCTTTCGATAATTCTTGACACGAAATCACCGCGTCCATACTATCCCTTGTTCAAGACTCACCTCTGTTTACTGGATTGATTTCCAGCGTGTTTCGGCGATTCCGGCCCACTGTACGTTGCAAAAAAGAACGGGGACACTGGAGGGTATGAACCCATGCCGATCCGATTCTTTCTATTGTGCGTCCTTTTTCTCACCGTGGTGACGAACGTTGTTNCCGTCGCTCCCGTCGCCGCCCAGGAAGANGACCGTTTCTCCTGGAACGGGATGATCAGATCGCGGCTGCAGGGCGACTATCAGGACGGCAGCCGGGCGGTCAACCGCTTCATGTACGGGGCCTTCCTGAATGCTACGCTGCGCGTGTCGGACCGCATCGACGTGACCGGCAAGGTCATGACGGGCAATTCCAAGGCCATCACCGTTGCAGACTGGATGAGTTACGGAGACCTGTTTGTACGCGAGAGCCCCCATATATCCTGGATGTACGCGCGCATCAGGCCCAATCCCTCGCTCACCCTGACCGCGGGCAAGTTTCCCCTGCCCTTCTTCCGGCCTACCCAGGTCGTCCTGGACAGCGATCTCTCGCCGGAGGGACTGGCCCAGCAGATCACTACGAAGAGCGCAGACGGTTCCGCGACCTTCGGCCTGAATTTCGGCCAGTTCATGATCAACCAGTTGGCCTCTGCGGTGAAGGACCTCGACCGTACCTATTTCCTGGGGGGACAGGCCATGGCCCGTTTTACCCAGCCCGGCAGGTCCCAGACGCTGGCCGTCGCCTACTATACCGTGGGGGGCGCGGATTCCCTCTTTGCCTCTCAGAACCTGAGGTCTCCCGCGCTGATCGTTGCGGCGAATTCCAACCGGCCCAACGCGGACCGCACCGGATACCTGTCCGAATTCAGGATGATCAACTTCAGCGGCCAGTACACCCAGACCGTGAACGGACGGCCGCTGGCGCTGAACGCCGACTACGTACTCAACACCGGNGCCGACGACATGCGGCACGGAATCACGGGTTCGGTGATGTACGGCAGCACGGGGAAGGTCGGCGATACCCGGACCGGGTTCCAGGCCTTTCTCATGCAGCAGGACGCCACGCTTGCACCCTTCAGCAACATCGACTACACCCAGACCAATACGAGAGGCGCCGCCCTCTTCTTCGGCCATCATCTTATCGAAAAGCTGACGGTCGATATCCACCTGTACACCCGCAAGTACGATTCCCCCGAGACACTCGTCTCGCCCGTGGCTAACAACGCGTGGCGAACGCGCCTTCGCGTCATGTTCATGCTCAGGTTGAACTGACGGTCCGCCCGAGTAACGCCGACCACGGATCGGTCCACAGCATGCGTCTTCGTCGTCTATTTCCCCTGCTCATTGTTGTGGCAGTCGCCTCCGTCACAGTAACCGCGCCCGATGCGGAAGCGCAGCCACGCCTGAAATTGGCAACGACCACCAGCACCCACGATTCGGGCCTGCTCGACATCCTCCTGCCGCCGTTTGAACGAAAACCTGACGGTGGGATTCGGGTGGACGTCATCGCCGTCGGCACNGGAAAGGCGCTGAAGCTGGCCGAAAATGGCGACGTGGACGCGGTACTCGTACACGCTCCAAAGCTGGAAGAAGCCTTTGTCGACGCCGGCTTCGGCGTGAATCGCCGGGGCGTGATGTACAACGATTTCGTGGTCGTCGGGCCTTCCGCCGATCAGGCCGGGATCGCAGGNACGGAAAAAGTCGCCGACGCCTTCGTCACCATCGCGCGCAAGGAAGCGTTGTTTTTCTCNCGGGGCGATCTTTCCGGCACCCACCTGAAGGAGCGGGAGATCTGGACCATCGCCGGGACCGAGCCTGCCGGACACTGGTACGTGGAGGTGGGCCAGGGCATGGCAGCCACTTTGCGCATGGCGGACGAGAAACGCGGTTACGTGCTGATCGACCGGGGCACCTACCTGGCCCTGCGGGAAACGGTGGACCTGCGGGTCCTGGTGGAATACGATCCCCCGCTGCACAACCCCTATAGCATGATCGCCGTCAACCCTGAGCGCTGGCCGCATGTCAAGTACGGGCACGCGCGCGCGCTCATAGAATATGTCACCTCACCGGAGGCACAGGCCCTCATCGGCGGTTACCGGAAACACGGTCAACTGCTGTTCACGCCGTCCGCGACGGACTNAAGTATTCTGAGAGAGAGACCGGGACCTCGAAGAAAGTAAGAACCATCCCCGAAGAAGAAGGCGCGTGAAAGATGCGCGCATCCCGTTCAAAGGAGGAACAGACTTGATACGCATCGGCATACTGGGCATCGGATTCATGGGCACGACCCACTTCATGGCGATCAGGAACCTGGCCAACGCGGAGGTGGGAGCCATCTGCACCCGGGACGAGCGGAAGCTGAGCGGCGACTGGCGGCACATCCAGGGCAACTTCGGCGGCGGCGGCGGCGTACAGGACCTGACCGGGATCCGTACCTGCACCGATATCGACGAGGTACTGGGCGACCCGGATATCGACCTGGTCGACGTCTGCCTGCCCACGGCCCTGCACCACGACGTCGTCCTGCGCGCGCTGGATGCCGGCAAACACGTCCTCGTCGAGAAACCCATCGCCCTCGGACTGGACGAAGCGGACCGCATGATCGCCCGGGCCGGAGAAACCGGAAGGACCCTGATGGTCGCCCACGTGCTGAAGTTCTTCCCCGAATTCGCGTTCCTCAAGGCAGCCATCGACGATGGACGCTACGGACGCCTCCTCGGGTTGCACCTCAAGCGGGTCATCTCCAAGCCCCTGTGGGGCGAGGACAACTGGTTCGGAGACTACGAGCGCACGGGGGCGGCGGGGATCGACCTGCACATACACGACACCGACTACCTGCGCTACCTCTTCGGCATGCCGGACAGCGTCCACGCCGATGGCATGACGAGTCCGAACGGATACGTGCTCTACCTGAACACGCAGTATGGGTACGAAAGCCGGGACCTCACCGTCTCCTCCCAGTGCGGGGCAATCAGTTCGGCCGCCTTCGAACACGGCTACGACGCCTATTTCGAGGAAGGCACGCTCTGGTACAACGTGCTCTCGGACCGGCCGGTCACGCTCTATACGCCGGACGGCGCGAGAACCGAACCCGAGATCGAATTCCCCGAGGCCTTCGAGGCCCAGTTGGGCTACGCCATCAATGCGCTTGAAAACGGAACGGAACCCGATCTGGTGTCTGCCGCCGCGGCCCGCGACGCGCTACGGATCTGCCACGCGGAGGCCGAATCGGTAAAGACGGGCGAGACGATCCGGTTCTCGGACTGAGCGTCCGTCCAATTCCGCGCCACCTCAAATCAGAACCCACCATGCCCCAGTTGCATTTCGGCACGGGCCGAACCGTCATCACGCCGCCCACGGGCGTTGAGCTCTGCGGTTATGGCCCCTATATCGAGCGGCGGTCCACCGCGGTCCACCAGGACCTCCACGCCACGGCCCTGGCGCTGTCGGACGGCAATCGTATCTGCGTGTGGGCATCGAACGACCTGGTCTGGACCGACCGTTCCCTCGTCGACGAAACCCACCGCATCGTCCGAGGCCGATTCGGACTCGATCCGTCCCGCGTGGTCATCACCAACACCCATACCCATTCCGGTCCGGCCACCATGAAGACCGTGGCCTGGGGGAAATGGGACGAGGCATACACGACGGCGTTGCCCGGGCGGTTCGCCGACGCCATCGGGCAGGCCGTGTCGAACCTGGAACCCGGACGCGTGGGGTTCGGCGGGACGCCCGTTCCCGGTCTTTCCGTCAACCGGGTCGACGAGGGAGGCGAGGCTGACGATCAAGCGCTGCTGATGCGCATCGACGACACCCGGGGACGGATGCGCGCGGCCGTGATCAACTTCGGCGCCCACCCCGTCACGCTCGGCGCCGACACCGTAATCTGCGGCGACTATCCGGCCGACGCCATCGGTAAGATGGAAAGTGAACGGGTGGGCATGCGGGCACTGTTCTTCCAGGGCAGCTGCGGCGATCTCAATTGCCGGGGATTCGGCGAAGGCATGGAGATGATGAAGGCGAACGGTTCACTCCTTTGCGATCACGTCCTCCCGGCTCTGGATGGCATCGAGACCCACGACGACGTGGATCTGGACGGCGACACCTACGAAATCGCCCTGCCCACAGCCGTGCCGGACCGCGCCGTGCTGGAAACCGAGCTTGACGATTACCGGAATCGCCTCAAGACCGCCAAGCGCGACACGGAACCCGGCGAACTTCGAAAACTCCGGTTCGAAGCGGACTGGCGCGCGCATCGGCTCGAACTGCTTGACGGCCCCCATCCCCAGAGGCTGGAGTTCCACGTTTCGTGGATGCGCATCAACGACGCCGTGCTGCTCGCCCATCCGCTCGAGCTGTTCCTGACCTACGGCAAACAGGTCCAGTCGGCGTCACCCTTCGCACACACCATGGTCATCGGATACGCCAACGAGACCGTCGGTTACCTGGCGCGGCCACAGGACTTCGTCCAGGAAGGATTCGGTTGGTATGCGGCGGTGTTCGCGCCGCGCATCTGCCACCATCTTCCGTTCGAACACAATGCCGGCAGCGTCTTTCGTGATCACCTCATTGCCATGCTGCACCGGATCCGGCAGAGCGCATCGACTTCCTGACCCTTGCGATCACCTCGCCGGCCTCCCTCATTCAGCCCCCCTGTAACTGTTCGAAGCGGAGATACCCAGATGGCTTTCTACCCGGACGAAGCGGCCGTTCATATCGTGCATCTCCAGCCGTAGTTCTTTGATCTCTCCGAGAATGGCCGCCCGGTCTGCGTGCATCTCCTCCCGTAATGTATCCCGGTCTGCGCGCATCTCTTCGCGTAAAGTATCCCGATCTGCGTGCATCTCCTCGCGAAGGGTCTTTATCTCTCCCAGAATGGCCGCCCGGTCTGCGCGCATCTCTTCGCGCAAGGTATCCCGATCTGCGTGCATCTCTTCGCGAAGGGTCTTTATCTCTCCCAGAATGGCCGCCCGGTCTGCGTGCGTCTCCTCGCGAAGGGTCTTTATCTCTCCCAGAATGGCCGCCCGGTCTGCGTGCATCTCCTCCCGTAATGTATCCCGGTCTGCGCGCATCTCTTCGCGAAGGGTCTTTATCTCTCCCAGAATGGCTGCCCGGTCTGCGTGCATCTCCTCCCGTAACTTTTCCCGGTCTGCGCGCATCTCCTCGCGCAAGGTATCACGGTCTGCGTGCATCTCCTCGCGAAGGGCCTTCGTAAATCGTCTCGTAAAGGTCAGTGCCGCGACGACAAGGACCCCGGCCGTGCTGATCGCCTGAATGATCGCCATCATGTATTCCGTCATTTGCCTTTACAGCCTCCCTGCAGTGGATCCCAGCATCACCGTCCCTGCCAATTCGATCGTTCAAGTGCCTGTGTTCAACGCTTCAATGTCGCCCTTGTCGTCGTTCGCATTTCACCGCGTCGTCGGTCTTATGTCATGGTACTGTCGTTGACAACTTCCGATATGACGGTATTTTGTAATCAGCCAGAGTCATTCAGACCCAACGCTTTGCACGTCGTCCCTGAGGTCAATACGGTTCCGGAGGCGACTGCAAGGCGTGGCCAACCTGTGTGATTACATTAGTCGGCGGATTCTGCATAATCTCGTAAGAAAAAAAAATAAGCTCATTCGACCCAAGAAAGGACCGGTCATGTCCATCGCTGGTTACATCAGGACGGGTTTGATCCTGTCGTTGCAGTTCATCGTTCCTTCCGATCTCGAGGCGCGCAACAACAGCGGGACGTTTCCACAGGAAAGCGTCGTTTCGCAAACTCAGACCGCATCGGCGCCTGCGCCGGCCGACCCGCCTCGGCTCGCGGTGCTGATTATCATCGACCAGTTNCGCTACGACTTTCTGCAGCGGTTCGAAGACCTCTACGTGGAGGACGGCTTCCGCCGGTTCATGGACCATGGCGCGTGGATGCAGGACGCCCGGTTCACCCACGTCCACGCTTCCACCTCGCCGGGCCACAGCGTGATTACCTCCGGCACCTACGCCCACAAGACCGGGATGGTCAACAACGGGTGGTACAACCGGTCCAGGGGCGTATTTCAGCCGTCCCTCGTAGACCCGGAGAGCCACATCCTCGGCAAGGAACCCACCGAGAACGGCCGGGCCTCCACCCGGCAGCTCGAGGGATCCTCGCTGGCCGATGAACTGCGCATGGCCACCCGCTACCGGGGCAAGGCCATATCCATTTCCCTCAAGGACTACAGCGCGATGATCTCCGCCGGGAAACTGGGCGCGCCATACTGGTTCGAGGCGTCCCTGGGCCGGATCACGTCGAGCAGCTACTTCATGGACGACCTGCCCGGGTGGGTCAAGCGATTCAACGACCGGAAGCTGCCGGATCAGTCCTTCGGCCGCAAATGGGAGCGCCTGATGCCCGAGCAACTCTATCTCGACCGGGCGGGACCGGACGTCCGCGAGGGCGAGGAAGACAACCGGGACAGCGGGATCATCTTCCCTCACGTGACAAAAGGCGGGCTGGATGCGCCCGGTCCACGTTACTGGAACGCTTTCAAGCATACTCCCTGGTCCACGGACTACCAGTTGGAATTCTCCCGGCAGGCNATAATCGAGGAAGAACTCGGGCAGGACGATATCCCGGACGTCCTGATNATCTGCCTTTCGGCCAATGACTATATCGGCCACGACTTCGGACCCTTCAGCCAGGAAGCCATGGACGCCACCCTGCGTACGGACCGGCAGCTGGCCGACTTCTTCGCCTTCCTGGACGACCGCGTGGGACTGGAACAGACCCTCCTCGTCCTTACGGCCGACCACGGCGTGCTGGCGCTGCCGGAACAGCTGCGTCTCGAAGGCCTCGAGGCAGGACGCNCCGGTCCCGAACCCCTGACGGCGCTGGTGGAGGAAGCCCTGGACGGACTGCATGGCGAGGAGGACTGGGTGGAACACCTGGCNGAATCGGGCCTCTATCTCAACTACGACGCCATCGCCCGCCACGGCCTGAGCCACGCGGAAGTCGAAAAAACGGCGGCCGAAGCAATCGTCGCACACCCGGCCGTCTGGCGGGCCTACACCCGGCACCGCATCGAGCGGCGGCAACTTCCGGAATCCGACCTGACGAAAGCCGTCTACCACAGCTTCCATACCGAGAACAGCGGCGACGTCATGCTCGTTGCCACGCCNTTNTACCTGCTCCTGGGCGAGTATGGGTCGGCCACGGTGGGCACGTCACACGGATGGCCCCACGAATACGATCTCCACGTGCCGGCCATGTTCCTCGGACCGTGGATCGCCCCCGGCCACTACCGCCACGGCGTGGACACGGCCGATATCACGCCCACGATCGCCAACCTGCTNCGGATCACGCAGCCGTCGGGCCGCGACGGACGCATCCTGGACGAGATNATCAAGTAGGTACGTTCCGCAACGCACTCAGTAAAATTCGGGAATGAATCGCTGATCGTCCATGGGAGGGCGTACGTAGCCGGAGTCGGTATCGCGGTCCGGCAGTTCGATGCCCGACGTAGGGGGATTCTCGTCGTAGGGGAAGAGGCTGAGCAGGTGGGTGATGCAGTTCAGCCGGGCGCGGCGCTTGCTGTCCGAAGGCACGACGTACCAGGGCGCCTGATTGATGTCCGTGTAGTTCATCATTTCATCCTTGGCGAGCGAATACTCGTCCCACTTCATGTAGGACTGCCGGTCCATGTCGCTGAACTTCCAGTTCTTGAGGGGATCCTTGATCCGGTTCTTGAATCGCCGTTCCTGCTCCTTCGCGCTTACCGAGAACCAGTACTTGATTAACTTGATGCCGGAACGCACGAGCATGCGCTCGAACTGGGGACAGGTTCGGAGGAATTCCCGGTACTCCTCCTCGGTGCAGAACCCCATCACGCGGTCGACGCCGGCCCGGTTGTACCAGCTCCGGTCGAAGAGCACGATCTCGCCCGCCGAGGGCAGTTGGGCCACGTAACGTTGGAAGTACCACTGCGACTGTTCCCGGTCCGTCGGCTTGGCCAGCGCGGCCACGCGGCAGACGCGGGGATTGAGCCGCGCGGTGATGCGGGAGATGGTGCCCCCCTTGCCCGCCGCGTCGCGACCTTCGAAGATGACCACCACTTTTTTGCCCTGGCCGACCACCCATTCCTGCAGCTTTGACAACTCGACCTGCAGGCGGGCCAACTCCGCCTCGTAGGCCTCGCGGCTCAGCTTTTTCTTCTTCTTCTTTTTCTTACCGGTGGCCGCCGGTTGCTTTTCGTCAGTATTCTTCACGCGTGTCCCTCCCGCGATCTGCCCATCACCTGGTTCACCGCGAATCCGGTCCGGCGCTAGAGCCAGTTCGTTTTCGTATCGCGAACGGCCGTGGTCAACTCAACCCTCAGTTCACCGCGAATCCGGCCCGGCGCTAGAGCCACATCGTTACAGTATCGCAACCGGCCTGGTCCTGGTCAGTCTCCCGAACGAACCCGACCAGGACCGCCTCAGTCTCTCTGTTCTTTCCGGCCGCGATCTGCTCAGTTTCCGCTTATCCTGATCCGCACGTCCATCCGCTCGAGTTCGTCGATCATCATATGATACCGGTCCCCGTAAATCGCCTGTTCGGGGGTCACGAAAGGACTGCCCGGATGGGCGAGGTCGCCCCGGGCCGCCATGCGCGCGGCGATGGCCGCGGTGAAGGCCGTGGTCCGCGCCATGGAGGTAAACCCCGTCCCTTCGTCGTAGCGGTCGATCATCTCTGCAGTTCTCGCGGCGGGCCGCCCGTCCTTTTCGCCGATCACCGTGACGCGGTAGGCCGTGATGTCCCGGTCCTCCGGGGTCATCTTCACGGAGGGATAGAGCACGGCGTCCACCACGTGCTTCGGTATAACGGGTACGCCGTCCACGTCCACCGGGTCCTCGCCGAGCAGACCGAGCTCGCGCAGCACGGTAACCCTGTGCGCGTATCCCGGCCAGCGCACCGTCTTCTGCGTCCCGGCACGCAGGCCCTTCAGGGCTTCCAACTCCAGGAGCCAGGGCATGAAGCCCTCGTGCCAGGCTTCGCATTCCCCCACGCCTTCGAAGACCGCCGGTTCAGGATCCGAGTAGCGCGGGA
>JGIcombinedJ30088_10006306_pt1 | contig 9941 bp, 8 predicted proteins | sample PinacodermPK_FD_30088 | JGI IMG/M metagenome (IMG submission 30088) | reverse complement strand
GGTCGGCCCATTTCCAGTATTGAAGGGCTGGCTCACGGACAAAAGGTCCGCGGACTTCCAGCATTGATCATCACATCAAATCTGCTTCCGGGAGGAATCTAAATGACATTGGACCAACCGTCGCTCTGGTCGGACATCCGCGGACTCGTGTTCTTCGGCTGGGTCGTCGCGGCGACGCGCCTGCTGCTGGATTTCGTCGCGCCAGAACAGTCGATGTACCTCGGCGTTTACATTCTGATGCCCCTGGCGTACCTGTACTACGGCTGGAAAGGCCGGTGGGACCATCTGGCCTGGAGGCGGGTGGCGGGGTCGCTGCTCGTAGTGGTTTTCCTGGTCTGGTTCATTCCGAACCTGATTTCTTACTCGACGGCCTACTTTGTCGGTCTGGATCACGGGCGGTTTTCGCCAGAGAATTCCGGGAGAAGAGAAAACTTCCAGGGTCCGCTCATGATGATTCTGAACGGCGGCATGGTGGCGGGGGCCACATTCCTCGCCGGTTCGGTCTGGAGCATCACGCTGGGCACGTTGTTCACCTGGCTGCCCGGAGCGATGCGCAGGCGGCAGGCCATAGATGGCATTTCATCGAAAAGTAAACAATCACGTTGATTGCCGACTGGATAAATCAAGCGGGGACGATCTGCTGCGTAATTTCAGATCATGGGGATCGTGTTCGTGGCGTCGAAGATACGTAACAGAATCATAATATCCGTCTAACGATACATATGTTCCGTACTGCTGCACCCACGTTTTCATTCGTTGGTTGCACGTATGGTCCCAGGACAACAATTCTATTTTCCAGCCCAAAGACAAGGAGTGAATGTCTTCGATAGTTTTGTGGAGTCCTCTGCCAGCAGTATATCCTGACCCATCACCAGTCAATAGGACAATAATGCCAGGATCATTCCTGTAGGCTATCGCGTCGTGGAACATGGCGTTTTGCAACCTGGTGTCCGGGACTTCCTGTTCGGATCGGTCGTTATCGCCCCTGGTAAATTTATCAACATCTACCCCTTGACCTTCCAATTTGTTCCACAGCGTTATCATGTCCGGTGGTATAGAACCTGCTGCGATGGCCTTAATCACAGTTCTGCCGGCGGCGGCCAATCGATACAAGTTTTCGAAGTTTATTCGCAACCGATAGTACGAGTCGGCTTCGCCATTGCGTAGTTGTGCGACTTCCTGTGCGCTGTGGAAGATATTGGAATTGTCCCAGTAGATGAAAACACCGGACATAGCATTACCTTTTCAGTTTTAGTTAGACTTCCGTTTCATGTGTGTATTCTCAATCACTCGAAAATCCTGGTAGTGCCTTGGGCGTTGCGTATCTCAGGTGTTGGTCTTCTTGCATGGTTCCGAGTACTTCTGAACACTCGCCATATTCTCGCTTCGCAATAAACCGCAAGTAGTCAGGATAGTCAATAAAAACTGAAGTTGATACGCTTAAGCGGACGTGTGATCTCTTGTGTTGAAAGGAGCGTTACATACCCGGATCCCATGCCCGTTATCCGACGGGCTGATACATAACGACGCTCACAGATCGATTCTAAGAGATTTAATGGCCTAGTTCGAGGGTCAGCATCAACGCTACGGCAAGTCCTGACACAATATGACAAGGAAGACCAACGCGAGAAACGCAACGGTGCAGACAACCAGTTTGCGTAATCCTATACCCATGATCTTCATGCTTGCGCGGCACTTAAAAACGGACCGCCAACTTTCGCCACGAGTGCACGAATACATTCCGGTCATTCTACGGACGATGTCATTGTGTACGGCCCGAAGCGCCGTCAGAACCCGATTTCCCGCAGGTACTCCAGCGTCCGTTTCGCGATAGGAAAGGGTTTGTCGAACGGCGCGGGGTACATGTCCTGCTCCACGATGGCGTATCCGTCGTAATTGATGCGTTTCAGCAATTCAAGCAAGGCCGGGAAGTCCACCACGCCCGCCGAAGGTTCGCAGAACATGTCCATGGCCACCGCCGCGGCAAAGGGGATGTTCTCTTCGTCCACTTTCCGCTGTTTCTCCGGATCCACGCTCTTGAGATGAAGGTAGGGGATACGGTCGCGGTGTTTATCGAGGAACGCGACCGGATCGCCCCCGCGATAGGCGTGGTGTCCCACGTCGAAACAGAGCGCCACCCGTCCGGGGTCGGTGTCCGCCAGGAAACGCTCGATCTGCTCCTCGTATTCCACGTGGGTCTCCGCGTGGGGGTGGAAGACGAGTTGCAGTCCGTATGCGTCCCGGGCGAGATCGGCTACGCGATGGGTCGTGTCGACGAGACGCCGCCAGGCTTCGTCGTCCAGGGTCCTGGGCTCGATCAGTTCTCCCGTGAAGAGGTCCGAGTAGGTCCCGTCGATCAGGACCAGGTAGCCGGCGCCGGTGGCGGCCAGCAGTTCACCCGCACCCTCCACCTGCTGCTCCAGTTCGGTCCATCTGCCCGGATCTTCCAGGTTCCCCATGGCGAAAGCGCTGGTCACCCTCAGGTTGCGTCCGTCCAGTTCCCGTTTCAGCCTGTCGATATCTGCGGGCAGGTAGCCGTAGGGGCCCAGTTCGATCCATTCATAGCCGGCTTCGGCCACCTCGTCCATGAAACGTTGCCACGGGGTCTGCCTTGGGTCGTCCGGAAACCAGACGCCCCACGAGTCCGGGGCACTGCCGATGCGGATGTTCATGGGTGGCTCCTTTAGTAATGAAACCGCTGGCTCGTGCGCCGTTCGGCCTCGTAACCCTCGCGCAGCTTCCGCGTCATGGGATCGTTGGTCGCCTCGGCGGACGCGATGTCCCACCAGACGTCTGAGGGCGGCAGGTAGCGGTGTTTCTCGGTCTCGCACACGATCACGCAGGCCCGCGTTTCCGAACGGGCCTCACGGAGGGCCTGTCGCAGCGCGTCCGGTGACTTCACGTGCCATGCCCGCGCGCCGAAACTCTCGGCATTGGCCGCGAAATCGATCTTGAGGTATGCCCCTTCCAGGCGGTCCGAATCGGTGTCTCGTCCCCGGAACTCGTTGCCGAACGACCGGCCCGCCCGGGCCATCTGCAGCGCACGGATGATCTGGTAACCGTGGTTCTCCGAGATGACGACGGTCACCTTGAGACCTTCCTGCATGGCGGTCATCAGTTCGGTTGGGTTCATCAGGTAGGTCCCGTCGCCGATGTAGACGTAGACCTCGTCGTGTTTCCCGGCCATGCGGGTACCCAGTCCGGCGGGAAGTTCCCAGCCCATGCAAGAGAAACCGAACTCCAGATAGCAGGCCGCGCCGCCCGTCACGTCCCAGAGCCTGTGCAGGTCGCCCGGCGGGCTGCCCGCCGCGGCAATGACGCAATCACCGTCCCTGGCTTCCTCGTTGAGCGTCCGGATGAGCCGGGCCTGGCTCATGGCCTCTCCGGGATGGTCGACGTATACTTCTTCCTGCAGGGACCGGCTGTGCGCATCCAGGCGGCGTCGAACTTCGGTCAGGTACGCCTCATCGGGACGGATGCCGGCCTTTCCGGCGGCTTCTGTCAGCGCGCGCAGCGCTTCCCGGGCGTCGGCCGTCACCGGCAGGGCCCCTTGCTTGAAGGCGTCGTGTCCGGCCACGTTGATTCCGATGAATCGCACGTCGGGATGGGAAAAGGCCGACTGCGAGCCCGTGGAGAAATCGGTCAATCGCGTCCCCACGGCGATGACCAGGTCGGCCTCCGCGGCGATCCTNGCGCCCGCCGGCGTGCCGGTCACCCCGAACCCGCCGATGGCCCAGGGCGAGGATTCGCGCATGGCGCCCTTGCCGCCGAAGGTCTCTCCCACGGGAATGCCGCAGGTCCCGGCGAATTCCGCCAGGGCGTCCCATGCTTCCGAGTAGTGCACGCCGCCGCCCGCGATNATCATGGGCCGCTTCGCCCCTTTGAGCATTTCGATCGCCTCCGCGATGCGTTCCGAAGTCGGCGGCCTGCGCTCCACGCGCCAGGTGCGCTTTTCGAAGAGGTGGGCCGGGTAGTCGTAGGCGTGGGCCTGCACGTCCTGCGGCAGCGAGATCGTCACGGCGCCCGTATCGGCCGGATCGGTGAGTACGCGCATGGCTTCCGGAAGGGCGGTAAGCAGTTGTTCGGGCCGGTTGATCCGGTCGAAGAACCGGCTGACAGGCCGGAAGCAGTCGTTGACGCTGACCTCGGCGGACACCGGGTGCTCGAGTTGCTGCAGGACGGGCCCCTGGTACCGGGTGGCGTAGTAGTCTGAAGGCAACAGGAGCACGGGCAGGCGGTTGATCGTGGCCGTCGCCGCGCCGGACAACATGTTGGTCGACCCCGGTCCGATGGAAGCCGTACACGCGATCGTGGCCATGCGGTGGTTCACCTTGGCATAGCCCGAGGCAGTGTGCACCATGGACTGCTCGTTGCAGGGCTGATGGTAGGTCAGATCCTGTCCGTACTCGAAAAGCGCCTGGCCCAGCCCCGCCACGTTCCCATGGCCGAAAATCCCGAAAATCGCAGGGATGAAACGACGCTCCGAGCCGTCCCGTTCACTGTACTGCACCGAAAGGTATTTGACCACCGCCTGCGCCGTGGTCAGACGGACTTTCTCGTGGGGATATGCCATGGTCTGCTCCTTCGTTTGAATATCTGATCCCGGTTGATTCGGGACGGCCCCGGTTGATTCGGGACAACCCGCGGCCTGTCTCGATCGATCGACGACCGGACCTGCCGATCAACGTATGGAACAATCTGTCAACGCCCGGAACTGTCGACCATAGACCTGTCTCGATCAACGGCCGGTTCTAGCGACTAACGCACGGGAACTATCTGTCAACGGCGGGAACTTTCGATCGTTTCCCACCGGTCGGACGACCAGGAGCGTTCGATCGCGGATAGCACGCGCGCGACGGCCAGCGCTTCGCAGAAACCGGGTTCGCCCTGCCTTCCCGCCGCGATGGACTGCAGGAAGTGGAAGGTCTCTATCGCCTTGAGGTCGTCGTATCCCAGTCCCACCGCCGGCCCGGGGTTGAAGTGCGCATGTCCGGGATAGGCCGGACCGCTCTGCAGCGTGACGAATCCGTCGTGCGGGCCGTCGACGGAATAGAGTTGAAGTTCGTTCATTCGTTCGAAATCCCACCGGACCGCGCCTTTCGTGCCGTGGATCTCGATGGCCATCTGGCATTTCACGCCCTGGATCACGCGGCAGACTTCGAAGGTTCCCCGGGCGCCGTTCTCGAATTCCACCAGCGCCCCGGCGTAGTCTTCATTGGTAACCGGATCCCGCTTGCCTCCGGTCCCGACGGAGAAATGGGTGCCTTCGCCGGCTGGGGCGACGGGCCGGTCTTCGATGATCAGCGCCTGCTGGCCGACTATGCGTCTGATGGGCCCCGCGAGCATGTGGGCCATGTCGGCAACGTGGGACATGAGGTCGCCCAGGGCTCCGCTTCCCGCATGTTCCCGCTGGAACCGCCACGACAGCACGCCGTCCGGATGGCTCGCGTACCCCGCGAAGAACCGGCCGCGGTAATGGGTGATGTCCCCCAGCTTGCCGTCTTCGACGAGACGCCGCGTATGCTGCACGAGCGGCGCCCACCGGTAGTTGTATCCGACCCAGGTCAGCACGCCGGCATCGGCGGCCGCCCGGGCAATTTCGTCCGTTTCGCCGGGGGAACGGCCCACGGGCTTCTCGCAGAAGATATGCTTGCCCGCGGCGGAGGCGGCGCGGACCATTTCCAGGTGCAGGTTATTGGGCGCCGTGATGTTGACCACCGACACCTCGGGGTCTTCGATGACCTCGCGCCAGTCCGTTGTCGTGCGCGCGAATCCCAGCATGTCCCTGGCCTGCCCGCATCGGTTTTCCGTGTCGTCGGCGCAGATGACCAGATCGGGAAGGAGTTCGCTTTCGTGGAATCGCTGCCGGACCTGGCGATAGGCGCGGCCATGGACCATGCCCATCCAGCCCATGCCGATAATGCCGATGCCGATGTGCGGGGTCATGCCTTCTCTTCCGTTCTCCTGATGATGGCCACGGTCAGCCCAGGGTTTGAATCAACTGGTNGACGCCCAGGTAAAGGAACAGGACCAGCGCGAGGATCAGCATCGCGTTCAGCAACCATCCCGTCCTCAGCCTGCCGACCCAGTCCTTCCGGGAGTTCATGTAGAGCAGGGTTCCGGCCAGGAACGGCATGAACAGCGCGCCGACAACGGTGTATACGATGACCACGGCGACCGGCCTGTCGAAGAGCAGCAGGACCATGGTCGGAAAGGTCAGAAACAGCAGAAACCCGCGGTAGTAGGGCGAATCGGTGCGGACCATGTCCTCCCGGTCCTCGCTGGACGCGTTTTTGAACAACGACATGAAATCGGCGAAGAGATAGGGGATGCCCTGCCAGACGCCCAGGACCGACGTGATGACCGCGGCCCAGAATCCCAGGTAGAGGGACCACCTTCCGAAAGGTCCCAGCGCCACTTCCAGCCGGTCGGCCATGCCCAGTACAATGTCGAGGCCCACGGCTTCAGGCTGGATCTGGGCGCCCAGGATCATAACCGCGACACCGAAAAAACCCGTCAGGATGTAAGCGCCTGCCAGGTCGATGCGGATGCCCTTCACCCATTCGCTTCCGGTTCGCCCGGCTTCGCGGATCCAATATCCGTAGCACATGACGGACAGGCTTCCGCCTACGCCGCCGAGGACGCTCAGTACCGCGACCACCGATCCGGACGGCGCGCTGGGCAGCGCGATACCCCGGACGACATCGCCCAGATCGGGACGCAGCGCCCAGGCGCTGATCAGGAAACTCACGAACATCAGGCCGATGAGCACTTTCATGACCTTCAGGAAAAACCCGAATCTACCCAACCAGACCATGAGGCACGCCGCCAGGGCGTGGATGACGCCCCATTGGGCGACCGAGAGAGACGGAAAAACCGTGTGGCCGGCCAGGCCGGAAGCCGAAAGCAGTCCGCCTCCGACCAGGAAGGACCAGATGACCAGGTACAGCAGGAAGAAATACTGGACGGGCCTGCCGAGGCGTTCCACCCATCCTTCCAGAAGCGTGGTGCCCGTCGCCAACTGCCAGCGGCCGATCCCCTCGTTCAGAGCGAATTTGAGTACGGCGCCGTAGACGATGGCCCACAGGAGCACGGTGCCGAATTTCGCCCCGGCGTTGGTTGCCGAGATCATGTCGCCCGCGCCGACCCCGGTGGCCGCCACGGCGATGCCCGGGCCCATCAGCGCAAACATCTGGAAGAAGTTCAGTTTCAAGGTGATTTCCACATAGAATCAGGTGGGCAGGCGCATCGTAATCAGCTCGGAAGACGCATTGGGATTCAAACCGGAATCAGGCCGAAAGTCACGCCGGGATCAGGCCGGAAAACCGTACTCTCAGATCCCGTCCTGCATCATTTCGTCCAGGTATCGCTTCCCGGACAGGATCGCGTTGAAGGGATCGGCGTGGCCAGCTCGATACTGATATATCCGTCGAATCCGCCGTCCCGCAGGATCCGGAGCGCCCGCCGGTAGTCGATCATGCCCTCGCCGAGCGGCGCGTTGATGTGCTGTGCGCGGTCTTCTTCCTGGAAGTAGATCCGCTGTATGTTCTTGACGTGCCAGAAGTTGGTGTGCGGCGCCAGCAACCGGCACACGTCGTCCCATCCGCCCTCGGGTGTCGCGTAGGCGAAGTAGAAATTGCCGAGGTCCGGATTCGCCTTGATCAGTGGATGGCCGACGAGATCGATGAGCCGCAGCATGCCCCCCGGGGTGTCCACGATGCTGTTCTGGTGCAGTTCCAGCGTCAGTTCGGTGCCCTCCGGCTCGGCCTCCCTGGCCAGCGCTTTCAACACCCCGGCGGCTTCCTCGTAGTCTTCGTCCCGCGCCCGCAGGCTGCTGCCCACCGGGTCGGACTGTCCCCGGAGGTCCTGTTCGCGCACGCCTACTTCCCAGGGTTGCGGCGAAATGGACATGTTGACGAGCGGCGCCCCGGCGAGTTGGGCCGCTTTTACCGCCCTTCGCAGCAGGCCCCGGTTCGTCGCGCGGACCTCTTCCGGGGCCGGCCAGGTGATGATCTTCCGCAGAACGGTCAGCCCGCCGATTTCGAGTCCATGCTCGCGCGCCTCCTCGCCGAGTTCGACCAGGGCCTCGTCCGGGGCGTCGTAGAAGTTGAACCAGGTCTCGCCCAGGTCGATCCCGTCGAATCCGTGACGGACGAGCCAGTCCCACACGGGTTTGCGCTCGTCGGCCAGGGGATAGCCTCGCTCTGCGGCTTCGGGTGAACGGTACGGACTGAGCGTCAGGGTACAAAAGACGATTTTCATGTAGTGTTATTCCCCAGGTACGCGTTGACGATGTCCCGGCAGAGGGCGTGGTCCTGCCGCGCGCCGTACCCGTCGGTGATGGGCTGTTTTCCGTTCACGACGCAATCATGAAAGTGGATCATTTCCAGCTTGAAGGCATTCTGCTTGTTGACGACGAGTTCCTTCTTCCAGGGCTGGTCGCCGTCCATGCCCTGCACCGTGACCGGCGTCGGCAGGCCCCGGTCGAATCCCGTGGGGAACCGGATGCTCACGCGGCGCTCCGCGCCAAAGACTTCCAGGGTCTCCCGGAAATCATGCAGGCCCGGCAGGCTCGTCCAGGTCGCCGAGCAGCGCGCGTCGTTCTCGTAGGCCAGCACGGTCGTTACGCTGGTTCCGTCCCGCCATACTTCCGCGCTGATCACGCGTTCCGGCGGCCCGAACATGCCGCGCAAACTGCTGATGTCGTGGATCATGCTTCCGGATAGGGAGAAGAAGATGCGGCGGGCTGCTTCCGGGGCGTCGCCTATGGCATCCCTGAAGGTCTGTTCCCGTCTCCGCGCAGTGTCTTCTATCAGGTCCCGCGGTACGTCGTCAAAGGCATACAGCGTAAATTCCCGGAGATGCCGGTCGTTGCCGCAGTGGAGGTGGTTGGCCTGGATGAAGCGGATATCCGACATGGCGAGGACCTGGTTCCGCGCGAACTGGTATCCCGGGTCGTGCTGCTTCATGTAACCCACCATCAGCGTATTTCCCGAAGCCTCGGCGGCACCGATGATCCGGTCCGCATCCTTGACCGAAAAGCACATGGGTTTTTCGATGAAAACGTGCTTGCCCGCGTTCAGCGCGGCGACGGCCACTTCGGTCTTGGGGTCGGCGAAACACAGGAGCACGGCGTCGAGATCGAGTCCGAGAAGGTCCTCGTGTCGCGTGACGCGTGCGCGTTGGGGAACGTGGTACATCTCGCCGATGTAGTCTACGAGCTTCGCGGACGCGTCGCAAAGCCCGGCCAGCTCGTACCGGTCCCGGAGCTCGGCGATATGGGGCAGATGCTGAATCTGGGCGATCGCACCGCAGCCGATCACGCCGATCCTGATACGGTCCATGTTCGTTCCTTCCCGGCAATCGATGCCTTGGAAACGATGAACAGACGGGGATGTCGATGAAATGAATACGCCCGGAGGGATTCGAACCCCCGACCTACTGATCCGAAGTCAGTTGCTCTATCCAGCTGAGCTACGGACGCACGGGGGAACCGGGAACCGGCGCAACCTGTGCGCTGCCTGCCCTTTCGGTTGCGGCCGAGCCAGGCGAAGCGCGCTGGCAATCACCAATCGCTATTGTTCAGGACTCCCCCTCGATACTCCCCGGAACGTTCAGCCCGACCATAGTGGACTCGGACAATCCTTAAGATATTGCACGGCGTGCGAGCATGTCCAGAACAACATGGCAAGCGATCTACGGTGCGCCGACACCCGTGCCAAAGGTCGGGGATCTCACCCAGGCGTTGGATTGCCGCGCGATGTCCGAAGCAGATGAAGTCGCCGCGAGGTCTGTCTTCGCCCGCCTGTTCGAGCGGCGATCGGAGAAGCGTTTAACGGGCGGCTGGCGAGGGGAGCCGCGGACCGGTCCGATGCCGACGCCGATCGCCAGGCTCCAGCCGCGGGCGGAGCGGTCGAGCGAGCCGAAACAGGTGAGGAGCC
>JGIcombinedJ30088_10006291_pt1 | contig 9968 bp, 11 predicted proteins | sample PinacodermPK_FD_30088 | JGI IMG/M metagenome (IMG submission 30088) | reverse complement strand
AATCAGGCCATCAACCACGCCTCGGTTGCCGTAACCTCCGCAGCCGTGATTGCGGTGACGGCTGTGGGCGCGATTCCGCAGCTGGGCTTCATTCACGAACATAGCGGAGACGCCTTCGCGCTGGACATTGCCGACCTGTTTCGTGACACCGTTCTGCTTCCCGCCGCGTTCCAGTCCGCCAAGGCTGTGATGGAGAATCCGAAACTGGACGTCGAGAGACAGGCCCGCAAGACGGCGGGAAAGATGCTTCAAAGCCAGCGCGTTATTCCGGAAATGATCGACCGCATCAAAAAACTGTTTGAAGACATCGCGCCCGTCCAGGAACTGCCGTCCCGGGCGCAGCGAGAATCAGGGGGTGGCCGATGACGGTTGTGGTTACGATCAATGTGGCGGCGCGGTATCGGGGCTTTCTCGCCTCGGCCATGTTGGAAATAGCGCCTGGCGTATACACGTCGCCCAACATGACAAGCGGAATACGAAGAAGGGTATGGGACGTACTTGCCGCGTGGTTTGAAGAGATGCGGCAGGGCTCGATCGTAATGACCTGGCGGGAACCGTCAGCGGTGGGCGGTCAGCGAATTCAGGTACTGGGAGAGGCGCCCAAGGAGATAGTCGATGCTGACGGTGTTTACCTGGTGAAGTACAATTAAGGTGTTACCCCTATAGCGAAGGTAAGAACAAGTAAAGATCGCTTAGGGGTTCCCCCGCACACGCGGGGATAGACCTTGACCGGATAGGAGCCGAGAGCATGAACACGCGGTTCCCCCGCACACGCGGGGATAGACCCCCGCTTTACTTTGCGCTGGCGACTGCAGGACGGGTTCCCCCGCACACGCGGGGATAGACCGGAGGATGTATGCCGAAGAACAAGCCCAAGCGGGGTTCCCCCGCACACGCGGGGATAGACCGATGCTGGAGCCCGGACCGGCCTGGCCCATCGCGGTTCCCCCGCACACGCGGGGATAGACCTTCGCACCCTCGCACCTTCGCACCCTCGAACATGGTTCCCCCGCACACGCGGGGATAGACCGTTGTGGCGGTGGCCTCGGCAGACCATCCGTTTGGTTCCCCCGCACACGCGGGGATAGACCCTCTCCTTATCGGACTTCTCCTTGCCGTCTGGCGGTTCCCCCGCACACGCGGGGATAGACCGAAATTTCCGTCCGGGATGGGCTAGCCACCACCGGTTCCCCCGCACACGCGGGGATAGACCCCTGGAATGATGATGTTGCGCCGCCGCCGGGGAGGTTCCCCCGCACACGCGGGGATAGACCCCATCGAGCTGACATGGAACACGCCAACAACAGGGTTCCCCCGCACACGCGGGGATAGACCGTTGTCGAGCAGCGCCTTCGTGTGGATCGCCGCGGTTCCCCCGCACACGCGGGGATAGACCTGGAGCGCACCAGCTACCAGACCCTCGCCGCCGGGTTCCCCCGCACACGCGGGGATAGACCCTGCACATGCCCCGACGCCGACCACAGGCTCAGGGTTCCCCCGCACACGCGGGGATAGACCCCTCGCCCCTACCTCCCCCAAAGCTATGCAAAAGGTTCCCCCGCACACGCGGGGATAGACCCACCGCTGGGCTGTCTACGACCTCTACAAGACCGGTTCCCCCGCACACGCGGGGATAGACCGACAAGCGGCCGCATAGGCCAAAGGCGCCGCCGGGTTCCCCCGCACACGCGGGGATAGACCCCATATGCCAGGATTTTTTGATCTCTTCATAGGGGTTCCCCCGCACACGCGGGGATAGACCCGGACACGCCCGTGACAAGTCCGCTCGGGGGAAGGTTCCCCCGCACACGCGGGGATAGACCTGGCCAGTTCGGCCCGTGCCGCGGCCGCCTTGGGGTTCCCCCGCACACGCGGGGATAGACCCTGCCAGGCGGCGCCGGCGCCGTCGACGAGCATGGTTCCCCCGCACACGCGGGGATAGACCGTGGATTTCGCTAACGAACCTGAGAAAATCGCTGGTTCCCCCGCACACGCGGGGATAGACCCCAGTACGTCGGCATCATCGGCAACTGGAAAGAGGTTCCCCCGCACACGCGGGGATAGACCATACGGGCCGCTGCGCGACATATCGGCATGGCAGGTTCCCCCGCACACGCGGGGATAGACCCTATGAAAAAAACGGTCCTGGTCATCCTTTTGGGGTTCCCCCGCACACGCGGGGATAGACCTGGAGTTCGAGCAGCTGGCAAACAGGCTGGATGGGTTCCCCCGCACACGCGGGGATAGACCTTGATCATCGGAACCGCGATCGGGGGCCTCATCGGTTCCCCCGCACACGCGGGGATAGACCCCATGATCCTACGGGCTCTCGTTGATGCTGACGGGTTCCCCCGCACACGCGGGGATAGACCGCCACCGCAAGTGCGAGGAGCGGGCCATAGAGCGGTTCCCCCGCACACGCGGGGATAGACCATCACGATTGCCGCCGCCACCGAACAACTCCAGGGTTCCCCCGCACACGCGGGGATAGACCTCACAGCCGGCGGGCCAAGCAACGGCGTGATGGGGTTCCCCCGCACACGCGGGGATAGACCCTCGTCGTCGCTCATCGGCGGAAAGAGGGAGGCGGTTCCCCCGCACACGCGGGGATAGACCCCCGTTTCTGCTGCCGTTCTCTCGCCAGGCGGAGGTTCCCCCGCACACGCGGGGATAGACCCAATGCCTAGCGCGTCCCGGACAAGTCAACGGTGGTTCCCCCGCACACGCGGGGATAGACCTAATGGCATTCTTACCAGGACCAATGGAGGTAAGGTTCCCCCGCACACGCGGGGATAGACCCTACTTGTTGCGGCAGTTGACCTCTCTGGCCGTGGTTCCCCCGCACACGCGGGGATAGACCGATGAATGGTACTAGGAGACACCGCCATGACCAGGTTCCCCCGCACACGCGGGGATAGACCCATGGACGTCGGAAAGAGTAGGGACGCTGGCGGGGTTCCCCCGCACACGCGGGGATAGACCCGGGTGAGCCGCTTGTTCCTCTCTCACCATCCGGGTTCCCCCGCACACGCGGGGATAGACCTCTGCGCTACCGGGAAGAGAGCACTTCTTCGTGGGTTCCCCCGCACACGCGGGGATAGACCTTCGTCTCCGCACAGTTCGCATTCGTTGTCCGGGGTTCCCCCGCACACGCGGGGATAGACCCGGCTCCGGGAACACGCCTGGGACCTCCTTATCGGTTCCCCCGCACACGCGGGGATAGACCGGTCTCAGATGCGCTGCACACCTGGCCGGAGAAGGTTCCCCCGCACACGCGGGGATAGACCCCGTGAATCTCAAATGCTGCGCTTAAACGTTTCGGTTCCCCCGCACACGCGGGGATAGACCCTCCATGTGAGAGAGAGAAGGCGGGGGCTTCCTGGTTCCCCCGCACACGCGGGGATAGACCTCTTCGCATGATTTTCTCCGTTTTGTGATTTTTGGTTCCCCCGCACACGCGGGGATAGACCCGATTTTCACTCTGCCGGCCGCAACCGGCGGCGGGTTCCCCCGCACACGCGGGGATAGACCCGCCCGATCGGATGCCGTCCTTCGGCTCCTCGAGGTTCCCCCGCACACGCGGGGATAGACCTCGGTATGCAGGACCTGCCGCTCGTCGGGAAGAGGTTCCCCCGCACACGCGGGGATAGACCGTCGGCGCAGGCGGCCATGAAAGTCAAGACCCTGGTTCCCCCGCACACGCGGGGATAGACCTGACTGATAGGGTATTGGTCGAGGACTTATCGCGGTTCCCCCGCACACGCGGGGATAGACCCCTCATGCTGCTGGACGAGGCGACGCCCGACCAGGTTCCCCCGCACACGCGGGGATAGACCTCCTTCGAGCCAGTCCGCCAATCGATCGTCACTGGTTCCCCCGCACACGCGGGGATAGACCGGTGCGACCACGTACACCTGGACGGCTGAGGATGGTTCCCCCGCACACGCGGGGATAGACCTCGGCCATCTTGGATTCGACCGCCTGGAGCCGGGGTTCCCCCGCACACGCGGGGATAGACCTTTTGTGTCCGAGTGGTCGGTTTGCGGGATCTGGGTTCCCCCGCACACGCGGGGATAGACCTTCAGAGTTATACGGAAAGGGCGCTCATCAGTTGGTTCCCCCGCACACGCGGGGATAGACCTCTTTCATACGATTTGCCTACGATTTGCCTACGGGTTCCCCCGCACACGCGGGGATAGACCGTGCTTCCGCTACTCCGACGGAGCGTAAGCGTAGGTTCCCCCGCACACGCGGGGATAGACCTTTTCGTGTCTTGATTAACGACTGCATCGTCCGGGTTCCCCCGCACACGCGGGGATAGACCTTCCCAAATCAAGCATTAGGCAGCTGTATTTTTGGTTCCCCCGCACACGCGGGGATAGACCTTCGACGAGGGTACCGATAAGGACTGGCTGAAAGGTTCCCCCGCACACGCGGGGATAGACCTGCTTTTGCCTGATACGCCACAGGTAGTTGTGGGGTTCCCCCGCACACGCGGGGATAGACCTGCACCTGTCGCAGGGCCGCTTATTTGGACAGCGGTTCCCCCGCACACGCGGGGATAGACCGGAGAGGATCCCGCACGGTGAGTGGCTGGTGGCGGTTCCCCCGCACACGCGGGGATAGACCTCGATACTTCCCCCGTATGATCTCGGTGTGATAGGTTCCCCCGCACACGCGGGGATAGACCCGGGCGTAACCCTCGCCCAGATTGCGGGCGACGGGTTCCCCCGCACACGCGGGGATAGACCTCGCCCGTCTATGCGGTTCTGGTCACCGTATGCGGTTCCCCCGCACACGCGGGGATAGACCTTGTAGCCTTACAGCCTCTATGGTAAGAGTCTTGGTTCCCCCGCACACGCGGGGATAGACCGAAGATCGGCGGCGGCACGCTCGGCTGGGACGGGGTTCCCCCGCACACGCGGGGATAGACCCCCGTCAGGCGGCGCAATAGCAGACGGTGACTTGGTTCCCCCGCACACGCGGGGATAGACCCGATGACCTGCTCTGGAAGATAGACCCTGTCGAGGTTCCCCCGCACACGCGGGGATAGACCTGCTGACCGCCAGGATGCTGGTGTTCGGATCAAGGTTCCCCCGCACACGCGGGGATAGACCTGTAGGCTGCCGCCAGCCCTCTACCGAAACATGGGTTCCCCCGCACACGCGGGGATAGACCTATCCGGCGACAGTGACAGTCTGCGCGCCACGTGGTTCCCCCGCACACGCGGGGATAGACCTTTCGTCGGACTGACCGCCATACTGAATACCGCGGTTCCCCCGCACACGCGGGGATAGACCGTTACTTCATTACCTCCTTCGTTTTTTTCTCGAGGTTCCCCCGCACACGCGGGGATAGACCTTCTACCCGGCTATGAGGAAGACACTGGACCGCGGTTCCCCCGCACACGCGGGGATAGATTGGTAGATGTTGTTAGCGTCCAATAGAAGGCCGCGGTTCCCCCGCACACGCGGGGATAGACCTTCGCCGCAAATGTGGGTTGCCCCCATCTCTCCGGTTCCCCCGCACACGCGGGGATAGACCTCTCCCAGCCATACTTGGTCATTGCGTATTTTTGGTTCCCCCGCACACGCGGGGATAGACCCGTTCAGGGTTCGTGCTGGCGGCGGGAACGGGCGGTTCCCCCGCACACGCGGGGATAGACCTCCGGGTTCCCCGCCCGCGTCGAGCAGCGCGATGGTTCCCCCGCACACGCGGGGATAGACCCCTCGACACCACCACGAGCTACGACTTCCGTGTGGTTCCCCCGCACACGCGGGGATAGACCCCGACACCAGAACCCAACGCGCCAAACAACGCTGGTTCCCCCGCACACGCGGGGATAGACCGCCGGCTGGCGCTGCTCGGCGGATAATCGGTCAGGTTCCCCCGCACACGCGGGGATAGACCCCAGATATGCGGCGGCAAGGGCAGCGCAAGCCGGGTTCCCCCGCACACGCGGGGATAGACCGCGTCACGCCGCCCTCCTAGTAAGCCTCGGAGCGGTTCCCCCGCACACGCGGGGATAGACCCTCCTCGGCCAGCTTGCGGGCGAGCTCGATGACGGTTCCCCCGCACACGCGGGGATAGACCGGAATGGTGGACCGCCGATCCCAGCATCGCCGTGGTTCCCCCGCACACGCGGGGATAGACCGGTGCGTATTTGCCTCAATAACGCTTGGGAATTGGTTCCCCCGCACACGCGGGGATAGACCCCGACACCAGAACCCAACGCGCCAAACAACGCTGGTTCCCCCGCACACGCGGGGATAGACCTCGCAGATATGTTTGAGGTCTCTATCTTGACCAGGTTCCCCCGCACACGCGGGGATAGACCTTTGCCACCTGCGGCCCATAGCACCCCATAGCGGGTTCCCCCGCACACGCGGGGATAGACCCGAAAGGCAGGGCGCGTATGTCACCACACGCTGGGTTCCCCCGCACACGCGGGGATAGACCCTGTGGCGACCACGACAGCCGGCGTCGGTTGCCGGTTCCCCCGCACACGCGGGGATAGACCCGCGAGCACGACCTACTACTACTACATTCACGGGGTTCCCCCGCACACGCGGGGATAGACCTCAAGGCGGCTTCGGCTAGCTGCTGTGTTTCCAGGTTTCCCCGCACACGCGGGGATAGACCGCCGGTCCTTGTACTCCCGCCCCAGGCGCGCCGGGTTCCCCCGCACACGCGGGGATAGACCGCGGGCACGGGGATCTGCTGGCCCATCTGCGAGGGTTCCCCCGCACACGCGGGGATAGACCGCGGGGAGGCGCGGGCCGACCTGGGCCGCGATGGGTTCCCCCGCACACGCGGGGATAGACCCCGTCCTGCTCGTCGACCGCACGCACGCACGCAGGTTCCCCCGCACACGCGGGGATAGACCCCGATTTGTTCCTCTGCTACAGACCACGGAGCAGGTTCCCCCGCACACGCGGGGATAGACCCACTTGTCAATACCCAAAATGGGCAAATTCACTGGTTCCCCCGCACACGCGGGGATAGACCCGCGACTGAGGGACGGCAGCATCCAGGACGCCGGGTTCCCCCGCACACGCGGGGATAGACCCCGTGACTGGCCTGCCAGCTGATGGGTTCTGCAGGTTCCCCCGCACACGCGGGGATAGACCTTTTCACAGCGGGGCACCGTTTTCGACATATATGGTTCCCCCGCACACGCGGGGATAGACCCGCGGCATGGCCGAATTCAAGCTGATGTACGAAGGTTCCCCCGCACACGCGGGGATAGACCGGGATATGCAGCGGCCAGACGCGCATCGTCTCCGGTTCCCCCGCACACGCGGGGATAGACCCCTGCGCAGACGTGATATTTACCTCAAGCAGAGGGTTCCCCCGCACACGCGGGGATAGACCGATGCGCAGATCGACGTTGCCGACGGTGAAATCGGTTCCCCCGCACACGCGGGGATAGACCTTTGTCTTCTGGGAAATCGTGAAAACACCGATTGGTTCCCCCGCACACGCGGGGATAGACCGTCGGGTTCACCAGCGCCGGGCCCAATGAGGCGGGTTCCCCCGCACACGCGGGGATAGACCGTATCAGACAAGAGGAGGCGGTTAAATGAGCAAGGTTCCCCCGCACACGCGGGGATAGACCGAAAGCGAGTGGCCCCGGACTTCACCTCAAGCAGGTTCCCCCGCACACGCGGGGATAGACCTACTGGAGCAGGGACAGACGCAGAGCGAGGAGCGGTTCCCCCGCACACGCGGGGATAGACCGGTCCGCTCTGCTATTCCGTCGTCGCGGGGGAAGGTTCCCCCGCACACGCGGGGATAGACCTTCTGGACCGTGCAGGAGTGGACAGCGGAGGAGGGTTCCCCCGCACACGCGGGGATAGACCGGAAGGTGCTGCTGCGGCTATCGTCGAGGCGCAGGTTCCCCCGCACACGCGGGGATAGACCCCTTGCAAAGAGGAGAGGGGGATCATAATGCAGGGTTCCCCCGCACACGCGGGGATAGACCCCTGGGTGTCGGTCAATACTTCGGCGGTGGCGGGGTTCCCCCGCACACGCGGGGATAGACCGGCAAAGGACAGAGTGGGAGCTGGTGGAGTACTGGTTCCCCCGCACACGCGGGGATAGACCCTGGCGAGGCCGGCGGCCGCGGCATGAGGGCCAGGTTCCCCCGCACACGCGGGGATAGACCTATCGCCGCGCCATAGCCCGCGACGTGCCCAGTGGTTCCCCCGCACACGCGGGGATAGACCGCGGACGGCGGCAGCTTGGCATCGGCGCAAGGGGGTTCCCCCGCACACGCGGGGATAGACCCGCGGCGGTTGCGGCCGCTATGCCGAGCTCGGGGGTTCCCCCGCACACGCGGGGATAGACCCACGACGATTGAGCTGTACAAGGCGCCGGCTGAGGTTCCCCCGCACACGCGGGGATAGACCGTAGCGGACGGCGCAAGGGATGGGCGAAGAGGGGGTTCCCCCGCACACGCGGGGATAGACCCGGTGATACTCGGGCGCGGCGCGGGGCCGTTATGGTTCCCCCGCACACGCGGGGATAGACCGGGGGGCGCAAGTCGTGATTCCTGCCAGGGAGAGGTTCCCCCGCACACGCGGGGATAGACCTCTGAACACGGACGCCTTGAAAAAGGACTTCCCGGTTCCCCCGCACACGCGGGGATAGACCTCCCTACCCGCATCTTTTCGATCGTGGACGCCAGGTTCCCCCGCACACGCGGGGATAGACCGGTCGTCGAAGGCGGCGGCCACGATCTCACAGTGGTTCCCCCGCACACGCGGGGATAGACCCCGAGCTGCTCGAGCTCGAGGAAGAGATCGGAAGGTTCCCCCGCACACGCGGGGATAGACCCGAGCCAAAGCCGCCCCCAGTTATCGTTTCATAGGTTCCCCCGCACACGCGGGGATAGACCCCAGCCTCCCGTCAGCTGCAGGACCTGGTTGAGGGTTCCCCCGCACACGCGGGGATAGACCTCAGCCCGCCGCCGGCGCCCTCGCACAGCCCAGGGTTCCCCCGCACACGCGGGGATAGACCCTGGCGCCGCGACCACACGACGGCTGCCCTGCTGGTTCCCTCGCACACGCGGGGATAGACCCAGAGAGCGCCTGGGCTACACTATCGCGAACAAGGTTCCCCCGCACACGCGGGGATAGACCTTCGCCGGGTAGAGTAAGAGATTCAGCCCCGATGGTTCCCCCGTACACGCGGGGATAGACCGGAGGCTGAGGAGCGGGACAAACTCCTGGGGGTCTGCCGCAGATACGGGATTTCAAAGCTCCCCGACGGGGGCGGAAGGTGGAACGGGAGGAACAGGTTATGCGCGCTGAAACGGAGCGCCTGCAGGCGCTGTTTACGCCTTTCAACGAGGGCGGTTCTTTTATGACGCTGGCCGAGGGTGACGAGGAGCCGATCTATTTGGACCTGGTCGACAGCTTCTTGGTCACGCGCGTCGCCGGGGATTCGTTCTGGCTATTCCACAAGATGATCGGTTACAACAACGGCTGGCAGCATGCGCATACGATCAAGGTTGTGTCCTGGTCCCAGGACGATGTCTGGCTGCTCGATTTGGTGGATGACCGCGGCCGGCGTTTCCATATCGAGCAGATCCTCCCTCAAACCGAGCCCGACCTGGTCGAGACGTGGCGGGAATGGCAAGCCTACCGGGCGCGCCACCGGGAAGGGTTCGCCCGGGTGGACGCGGACCTGCTTGACCAGCACATGGGCATTGCGCTGGGGTGGGCGTCATGAGGCTGGGGTACATGGTGGCGTTCACGTTGCGGGCGATCGAGGCGCCGTTCACCTACGCTCCGACCGGCGCATGGGCGGAGGGGCCGGGCGAGGGCATCGACCTGGCGATCCGGTTTCTCCCCGGCTATGATGCGGAGCAGGCAGAGGCCGACAGAATCATCGCGCGCATGGTAGCGGCAGGTATGCGGGCGCTTCCCGACGGCTGAGGGACTGAAACATCGAGGGGTGACGGC
>JGIcombinedJ30088_10006290_pt1 | contig 9970 bp, 9 predicted proteins | sample PinacodermPK_FD_30088 | JGI IMG/M metagenome (IMG submission 30088) | reverse complement strand
CCGCCGTTAGTGTCGTCTTCCCATGATCAACATGCCCGATCGTCCCTACGTTAACGTGTGGCTTGGTCCGTTCAAACGTCGCCTTCGCCATGGCTCTCCTCCAGACTCCTTCTAGTGCTTTACCAGCTCCCGCTGGATATTCTTAGGAACCGCCGCGTAATGATCGAGAAACATTGAGAAGGTTGCGCGGCCCTGGCTCAGACTGCGCAGGTCGGTGGCGTATCCGAACATCTCCGACAGTGGAACATAGGCGTTCACGACCTGAGTGGTGCCGCGCGGCTCCATGCTCTGGATCCGACCGCGCCGGGCATTGAGGTTACCGATCACGTCACCCATGTACCGCTCGGGGGTGACTACCTCGACCCGCATAACCGGCTCGAGGACAGATGCAGCCCCCTGGGCCATGACTTCGCGAACTGCCATCGAAGCAGCGATCTTGAAGGCCATCTCGGAGGAGTCCACCTCGTGGTAGGAGCCGTCATAGAGTGTGACTTTCAAGTCGACGATCGGAAAGCCCAACAGGGGGCCGTTCTGTAGCGCCGCCTCAACACCCTTCTGCACGGCCGGAATATAGTCCCGCGGCACGGTCCCACCCACGACGCTGTTCTCGAACTCGAAGCCCGCACCCCGGGCAAGGGGCACGGCGGTGATTTTCACATGACCGTACTGTCCGCGACCCCCGGTCTGCCGAACGAACCTACCCTCGACATCGACCGACCGGGTAATGGTCTCGCGGTAGGCCACCTGGGGGGCGCCGACGTTGGCGTTGACGTTGAACTCACGCCGGAGGCGATCGACGATGATCTCAAGGTGAAGCTCGCCCATCCCCGAGATCTTCGTCTGGCCGGTCTCTGCGTCGGTCTCGACCCGGAAGGTGGGGTCCTCCTCAGTAAGCTTGGTGAGCCCTGAAGAGAGCTTATCCTGATCGGCCTTCGAGGTCGGCTCTATGGCCACGGTGATGACCGGTTCCGGCACCTCAATGGTCTCGAGCGTGATGGGGTGATTGGGATCGGTCAGCGTGTTGCCCGTGGTGGTATCCTTGAACCCGATAATCGCGCCGAGGTCGCCAGCGCCGATCTGATCGACCTCCTCGCGGTGGTTGGCGTGCATCTTCATGAGTCGCCCGATCCGCTCCCGTTTGCCCTGCGAGACGTTGTAGATATAGGAACCGGACTTCAGAACGCCGGAGTAGACCCGCACGAAGGTGAGCCGCCCGACATAGGGGTCGGTCATGATCTTGAAGGCCAGTGCGGCGGCTGGACTCTCCTCATCGGCTGGCCGCACCCCCTCCTCACCGCTCCCGGGAATCACGCCCCGGATGGCAGGGATGTCGAGTGGACTCGGGAGATAGAGGGTCACAGCGTCGAGTACGCGCTGCACGCCCTTGTTCCTGAGGGCCGAGCCCGCAAGGACCGGGAAGATCTTAAGCTCCACCGTCCCCTTTCGCAGGACCTCCTGGATCAAGTCGACGGGGATGTCCTCACCCTCGAGGTAGAGCAGGGCGATCTCGTCACCGACGTCGGCCAGCTTCTCGATCATCAACGACCGTTTCTCCTCAGCTAGCTCCGCATGTTCGGGCGGGATGTCGCTGACGACGACATCGAGGCCGAGGTCGTCGTTGAAGAAGTACGCCTTCCGGTCAACCAGGTCGATGAGACCGACGAAGTCGGTCTCTGCACCGATGGGCCACTGAATCGGAACGGCGTTCGCGCCGAGCCGCTCACTCATCGAGTCTAGAACCAATTGAAAGTCGGCACCGGTCTTGTCCATCTTGTTTGCGAACGCGATCCGTGGGACCCGGTATCTATCCGCCTGACGCCAGATGGTCTCGGACTGCGGCTCGACACCCTGACTAGCGTCGAATACAGCGATCGCCGCATCGAGGACCCGCATCGAGCGCTCCACCTCCATGGTGAAGTCGACGTGACCTGGTGTATCGATGATATTGATCCGCGTGTCGTCCCAGAAGGTCTGGGTCACAGCCGAGGTGATGGTGATACCCCGCTCCTTCTCCTGGGCCATCCAGTCCATCTGGGCCGCGCCATCGTGGGTCTCGCCGATCTTGTGAATCCGACCCGTATAGTAGAGAATCCGCTCTGTGAGCGTCGTCTTGCCAGCGTCGATGTGGGCTGCGATCCCGATGTTACGGGTCTTGCCGAGATCGACCTTGGTCTGGGTTAGCATACCGTGCTCCCGAAAAACGCCTGCCGGCCTTCCCAGCTAGCAGGCGCGAAGGGATTCCCCTTTCTCCTTCACCAGCGGTAGTGGGCGTAGGCCCGGTTGGCCTCCGCCATCCGCTCGACATCCTCGCGTTTCTTGACCGCGCCGCCGCGCCCACCAGAGGCGTCCAGTAGCTCACCTGCAACCCGCCCAACTGCGGTACGTTCGGGACGAGCATCGGAGGCGGCAACCAACCACCGAAGGGTGAGCGACTGCGCCCGGCGCGGAGCCACCTCGACGGGAACCTGATAGGTGGAGCCCCCAACTCGGCGGCTCTTGACCTCGATCCGAGGCCGGACATTCTCTAGGGCCTGCCGGAACACCTTCAGAGGCTCCTGACCGCTGCGCTCCTGGATGAGGCGGCAGGCACTATAGAATATCTGCCTAGCCAGGTTCTTTTTGCCATCGCGCATCAGCTTGTTGATGAAGGCTGTGACCGTGGTATCGCTGTAGACGAGATCTGGATCGAGTTTCCGGATTTCGGCCCTTCTCCTGCGTGCCATCTAGGCCCTCATCCCTTCGGCTTCTTGGTGCCGTACTTGCTCCGACCCTGGTTCCTCTGCACGAAGCGACCTATGTCCACTCCCTGAGCGTCGAGCGCCCCACGGACGATGTGGTAGCGCACTCCGGGGAGATCCTTAACCCTCCCACCGCGGATGAGCACCACCGAGTGCTCTTGCAGATTGTGCTTCTCGCCTGGGATGTAGGCGGTCACCTCATAGCCGCTCGAGAGCCGAACCCGGGCGATTTTCCGAAGCGCCGAATTGGGCTTTTTCGGGGTCTGGGTCTTGACCGCCGTGCAGACCCCACGGCGCTGCGGGCTGCCCTTCAAGGCCGGGGTTTTGTTCTTCTTGGGAAGCTTCCTGCGCCCCTTACGTAGTAGCTGATTTACAGTCGGCAGCGTAATCACTCTCTTTCAGATCTCGGCTAAAGTCTTAGCGGATGAACCCTAGCAGGAGGGCCACTGAATAATGTGCCCTCTAGACGCAAACCAACCCCCGGACTCATCGTTGCAAGCCAGGGGGGCCACAAACCTAGCTAGTTTAGCATCCCGAATCAGGAAAAATCAAGTCGGCAACTCGGTTCAGGTCTTCGCAGATGTGCCGCCCCTCCGGTCCCGGCGACGACGACACCGAATGTTTCGCTCCCCGCGCAAAGGTGGCCATCCGCTCGGGGGTTCGGTATGCGGGGACAACCTAGCAGATCTGATCGTCCACCACTACCTCCGCGTGGCGCGCACCAGCCTATCCCGAATCGCCCTCCACTCTGGGGCCTCCGGCACCTCCTCGATCAGGATCGCCGAGAGACCCTTCCGATCGAACTCGCGGAGCCGGGCATAGAGCTGCCGGCCGTAGCCGGAGGGACCCTTCGGCATGACGCACCAGTCGCCGCGGAAGCCCTGCAGCTCACTCGTCCTCGCCAGCACTCCGTAGCGACCGGGGCCAAGTTCGCCCGACTCCAGCCTTGCTGTCGAGACCAGTCGGGCCGGCGTCGATGGAGCGTAGTGACGTTCGAGGGTTCCCGGCACCCGCGGCGCCGAGCCCCCTGAAGGGAGGGGGGGGTGGCCGAGAACCTGGCAGAGATCTGCCTCAGTCACAACGCCGGGCCGAAGGAGTCGCGGTCTCTCCCCACTCAGGTCGACGATGGTTGACTCGAGGCCGACGTTGCTAGGACCGCCGTCGAGGATGGCGTCCACGCAGTCGCCGAGATCGTCCTCGACGTGACGCGCTGCGGTCGGGCTCACGTGGCCGAAGCGGTTCGCTGATGGTGCTGCGACCCCGCCCCCGACCAGGGACAGCAGCTCCGCAGCAACGGGGTGCGAAGGCACCCTTAGGCCGATAGTCTCCTGCCCCCCCGTGAGGGCAGTGGAGACGTGCGGCGCCCTCGGGAGAACGAGGGTCAGCGGGCCCGGCATGAAGGCGTCGGCCAGGGCGCGGGCGGCAGCGGGCACCTGGCTGCACCACTCATCAATCTCCCCAGCCCGAGCCAGGTGCACGATCACCGGATGGTCCGGGGGCCGACCCTTCGCCTCGAAGAGTCGCTGGACCGCCTCTCGTCTCGTCGCTACAGCTCCCAGGCCGTATACGGTCTCGGTCGGAAAGGCCACCAGATGCCCCCGGATTAGCAGGTCGGCTGCCCTTTCAATGTTGGCCCGGTTAGCAGGAAGGATAGACCCCACGACCCTTAAGAGCGTACCAGTACCAGGGGGCCATCCGAAGGGGCTTATATAGTTGAGTACCCACCGTGCTTGCTCCGGGCAGGGTTGTCAACTACTCCGACGGGCCGTATCTTCCGCCTATGAGTTACCGAGGAAGCATGCCGCAGCCGTTTTTGATCCCGCCCAGCGGCGGCGCGGGATTGGTTCACCTGCTCAGGCCGGAAACCAACACGGCAGCCTGCGGAAACTACTCGTCGCGCCTGCTACCGAGCAGCGAGGACGGGCCTGATATGTGTACACTGTGCCGAAATCTGCTCGCGGGTATGCTCGCAGAGAGGTTTCCGGTAGTGCCAGAGGATTTGCCGGATGGCGATATCAAGAAGGAGCCAAGAGCATGAAAAAAGCGGCACTCGCGTCGTTCTCGGCGTTCGTCCTGCTGGCGAGCGCGTCGGTTCATGCAGACGATCGGATCACTGCAAATGATGTGACGGACCGCCCCGCGCTGAGGGCATTTGTCGAGGGCGCGAAGAACTACCTGGAGGGCATCACGACGCTCACGGAGATAGCGCGGCTGCGCGATATCTTTCGGGCCGAGGGTCAGTGGAAGTCGGGTTCCCTCTTCTTGACGATTCTGACGCCGAACGGAAACGTCCTGATTCACGGCGATGATCCGACCTCGGAGAACAAGCTGGTGATCGCCATCGAGGATGAGTACGGCAGACCGGTGGTTCAGGAGATGCTCGCCGCAGCCGAGCGGGGCGGCGACTTTGTTGATTACCGCTGGGACGACACCGATCAGGTAGCCTACTCCGTCCAGTACACTTCGGGTCTGACCGGACAGAGGCTGGTGGTGGTCGGAGGCTTCTCGCAGGACCTGTCCACGGTACCGGTTGAAATCACCCCGCTGCCGCGCCCTGAGGTGACGGCCGCCGAGGTGGTGGACCGGGAGACGCTGGCCACCTTCGTCAAGGCGGCAGCGAAGGCGTACCGAGACGCCATGCTGACGCCGGGCATGCGCGAGCTGGGGAACACGAAGAACGCCCTACGCCAGGAGGGCGGCGACTGGAAATCGGGCGCGGTTTACGTCTTCGTTATCAGCACCGACGGGTACACGCTCTTCCACGGAGGGTTTCCTCTGCGGTTCGAGGGCTTGCAGTTCGAGGACATAGACCGACAGGACATAAACGGCGTCCGCTACCTCCGGGAGTTGCTGGCGGCAGGCGAGGCGGGCGGCGGCTACGTCGAGTACATGTTCGACAACCCGGCGGTGGAGGGCGACGAGGAGACCGGTTCGCCGAAGATCGCGTACGCCACAGGCTTCCGGTTGCCAGGTCGGGACCAGGTTTTCGTAGTCACATCCGGCATCTATCCTTCTTCCCCCTGATCGCCCGGGCGTATCCGAAGGGCGAAATAATCGCCTGATTCGGCCCGAAAGCGGAGCTTAACCGGAACCTGTCGCCGGCCGTAGTTTCCCCGTAAGACGGTAACGAGCCCGGTGACTGCAATCACCGGGCTCAATCTGACCATCAGGGAGCTACCCGTGCTCTGTACTGTAGGTCGAGTGCAGGATACTCCTGCCGCTTTCCCCTGGTCAACGCCTCGGACGAACAAGCCCGGACACAGTTACCCTACAGGCTGTCCAGTGGCGGCGCCGTGTGTCGGGTATGGGCATTTCCCCTCGCGGCGCCGCCTTGGGCAAATCTCTCGGGTATCAAAGTATAGGGGCTTATATACCAAAGTATATAGTTCCCCATCCAAAGGGACCGGCTCAACTATCAAGCATCAGCACGAAGCGCAGGTCGTTCACGTTGGTATGGGTCGGCCCCGTAAACAGGAGATGATCTGCCTCCTCGAACAGGGTGTAGCTATCGTTGTCTTCAAGCAGTCGGCGCGCGCGGTCCCGGGGAACAGTGCGGAAGAGATCGGGCGTGACCCAGGCCCCAGCGTTGCCCTCACTCCCGTCGATACCGTCGCTATCTGCCGCGAGGGCAAAGGTGGGGGCGCAGGGTGGGAGGTCGAGGGCCAGCCCGAGAGCGAACTCTCCGTTCCTGCCGCCCCGCCCACAGCCGCGGACCCTCACCGTCGTCTCACCCCCCGAGAGGAGGGCGCAGGGGGGTCGGAAGGGTTGGCCTCGGGTGAGGACCTGCCTGGCGATAGCGGCGTGAACACCCCCGGCGACACGGGCCTCTCCGGTAACCCCAGCGCTCAGGATATGGGCTCGGACCCCGGCCGCCGCGAATCGGTTGGCGGCCGCCTCGAGGCTCAACTGGTTCGTTGCGACGAGCTTCGTCTCGCAGTTATCGAACAGAGAATCACCGGGTTTCAGCGTCTCGGGCAACTCACCGCGTATCCCCTGAACAAACCGCCTGCGAGCCTCCGGAGCCACCAGACCGTATCTGTCGAGAACGTCGAGCGCGTTCCCGAAGGTGGTGGGGTCGGCCACTGTAGGGCCTGAGGCGATGACACTAAGATCGTCACCGACCACATCCGAGATCACCAGGGTGAGAACGCGAGCCGGATGGGCGGCAACTGCCAGGCGACCACCCTTGACCCGAGAGAGGTGCTTGCGGACACAGTTCATCTCGTGAATGTCGGCTCCGCAGCGGAGGAGGGATTGGGTAAGGTCCGCCTTCTGTTCGAGGGTGATCCCGTCGGGTGCGGTCAGGAGGGTGGACCCCCCTCCAGAGAGAAGAATCAGGACCAGGTCGTCCTCGCCGAGACCCGCCAGCAGGCCCAGAAGTCGCTCGGTCGCCACCTCCCCCGCCGTGTCAGGCACGGGATGGCCTGCCGTCAGAACATCGATCGAGTGCGTCGGAAGGGCGTGCCCATAGCGAGTGATCACGGCACCTTCGACATGATCTCCGTAGTGCGCCTCGACCGCCTGGGCCATGGACGCTGCAGCCTTGCCTACACCGATCACGATCAATCTTCCCTGGGGCCTGGGGGGAAGGTGTGGAGCCAGGATGTTATCCGGCATTGCAGCAGCCACGGCGGCCCGGAACGCCTCCTCAAGGAGATCCCGACAGGCGTCAGGGGACACAGCAGAGCCCCCGCCGCCCGGAAAGCAGAGTCATGCGCTTAGGCTACAATAGCTCCATGTTCGGGCTGTTTCGACGACAGAATCCCAATTTCAAGGATGAAGGGAACTTCCTGCTAGCCAGGGTCCTGACCAGCAAGAAACGGGAGGTCATCCGGGTTCGCCTCTCGAAGACGAGCGAGATGAGCGCCGCTCCCGGAGGCTACTTCGTCCGCAAGGTTCTGGTGGGATCCGAGACTCTGGACCAAGCCACCCTTGAGGTCACCACCAACCGGGGACACAAGGTCACTCAGGCGGTGGTCGACGGCGGTGAGCTCGTCCCCGTTCGAGAGTGGGAGGATTGACCTGGTGCGGGCCGATTGGGACCGGGGCAGCCCACTCTGTTTGCAAGGTACGAAGGGGAACCGCAGCATCTCAAGCTGGGGTGGGCACTAGCGACTTACCGGTAGCATGCCGGTGGGCAAGAGGCTACAGTAGGGACGGGACCTGTGAGGAACTAAGCTCGCGGTTCGAAATCCCCCAGAAGGGTAAGGGCTTTTATGAAACCGATTGTTCTACAAGCTGTGCAGTGGACCCGAAGAATCCGTCCCGCACTGACCGTGGCGCTAGCCGGGGTCGTGGTCCTCTCTCTGGCAGCGATGGCCATCGCCGAGACCGGTACCTTCAGGATGATCCGAGTCTGGCAGCACAACTACACCACCTTCGAATTCGCAGGCCAGACGATCACCGGTGGTGCCCTCGAGGGAACGAGCACGGTCCTTGAGAGCAGCGGCGGTCCGTTCGTGGCGGGCGAGCACGGCCGCGTGACCTGCATGGTCTACGCAAAGCAGGATGAAGCGGGGCTGGAGCTCGAGGCACCGTGCGTCACCATTAACGCTGCCGGCGAAGAGCTGTTCTCGCTGGCGCAGCGTACTCTGGGCGGCATCGGGGCTGGGCAAGGGGGCGAGGGCCGTTGGCAGCTCCTGGGCGGCAGCGGTAAGTTCGCCGATGTTACCGGGAGTTGCAGCTACGAAACCGAGTACCTGGAGGACAATTGGCTGGTGTCGATGATGGAGTGTGAGTGGGAGCGACCCTAGAGGTCACGGGATCTGCAGAGGTGCTGAGAAGGCCGTAGAGCCGAGCGAGTTCTGACTGAAGGCAGTGGCTCCACCCACTAGGTTGGTGCTGCAAAGGACTGGGGACAGGACCCGGCACTACGGCGGTCGGTCTTCTACCGATCCACGGCCCGCGTGGAGCCGCCTGGATTCGTGGTTGTTGCGCTCCTTACCACTCAAGTAGTTAGTGTCGGTCTCTACTAGCCCCATGAGCGGCTAGCTGTCGTCGCTCACGCAGCCGGTGGGCCAAGTGCCAAGCCGACTCTTGGGTGATGTCCAGGTCGCTGTGCAGCTTCCATACTGCTTGACACCCTTGAGGCTCGTTGTCACCAGCTAGATAGCAATCGCCCAGACTTGCAGGCCGAGGACTGCATGACCGTTCCGGCATGCACAGAGTTTAAGGTGCCAACTAGCCCTAGCATAATCCCCCAAAGCTTGCCATTTTATGGACTTCATGCTCATGGTAGTCTCCCCAACCTCATCTGGTTTAACGAGCTAACGCCTCCATCCCGAATCGCTCGGCGGCCTCCAGTGTCTCGCGCACGTCGTCCCAGGTCGTGGTGTGATTGATGATGCAGAGCCTGAGCGAAAACATCTTGTGGAGAAGCGTCGATGACATGAGCGCACGGTCTTCCCAAAAGACGCGAGCGAGAATGCTCCTATTGATCTCCTCCAGGGCTTCCTCGTCGAGGTCGGTGTTCATGGGGTTGACCCGGAAGCACACGTTCCCCAGCGACGCCGGGTTCAAGATCTCCAGGATCGGACTCGCCCGGATATACTCCTCGGCCCGTGAGGCCAACTCCATCCCCTTCGACACTGCCCGCCGGAACGCAGCCATACCAAAGGTCTGGATCGACATCCAGATCTTCAAGGCCCGAGCCGAGCGGCTCAGTTGCAAGCCGCGATCCACAAAGTTAGGGTGGTTCGCACCCCACACCGTATCCTGGAGGATATCGGGTCGGACTGCAAAGGCGTTCTCAAGCGTGCTTGCATCCTTCACCAGAAGGCCGCCAACCTCATACGGCTGGAAGAACCACTTGTGCGCATCTAGCCCGATCGAATCGGCGCGCTCGATCCCGCGCAAGAGTCTTTTGCCCTTCTCGGTTATGATCGCAAAGCCGCCGTACGCGGCGTCGACATGCAGCCAGACGCCTTCCGCCTCACAGTAGTCTGCCATCGCTTCGAGCGGATCGATAGCCCCAGTGCTGCCCTCGCCAGCGTTGGCGCACACTGCCATGGGATTGAACCCCGCAGCGCGGTCCTCGGTCACGGCCCGTATGAGTGCCTCCATATCCAAACGGAAGTGCTCGTCGCTCGGAATCATACGTACGCACTCCGGCCGAACGCCGACGATCATCGCCGCCCGGCTTTGCGCGCTGTGGCTCTGGTCGCTCATGTACACGGTTGCGCGCTCGGGGTGGCCCGCCGCTTCCCGAGCCGCGACGAAGGCGTCGACGGCGG
>JGIcombinedJ30088_10006279_pt1 | contig 9985 bp, 11 predicted proteins | sample PinacodermPK_FD_30088 | JGI IMG/M metagenome (IMG submission 30088) | reverse complement strand
CCCCGCGTTCNCCCGCCGCCCCTGACCGCAAAACGATCGTGCGAACGACCTGCTCGGCCTCGTCGAGCACCGCGTACACCTGGGCCGGATGGGTCACCAAGTGCAGTAGCCCTGACAGCTTGCCGGCAGCCAAGGCCTCGGTGAGCGTTTCGATCAGCCCTGCCCGCATGTACATACATACACATACTAGACGCAACGTCCGCCTCTCACGCGGTCCAACGGACCGGAGCGCATTTCACCCCATACCAGCCACATCACAAACGAGACGCCTAATTTATAAATCCGATTTCTCAAATACTATTATAGATCACTGCTGGGTTGCCCACGCCGCAAACAGGCATGAGTACTCCCCACGGATACGCTGGATTTTGACCCCGTTCATACTGGTACACAACTATTTCTGGCAAATTTCGTTTATCGTATCGTCTACCGAAAGTGAAAACAACACTGTTGGGAGCCGCCATCACCAAGTGAATTCTTCTAACACCATTCGCACTTAGCTTCTTCACCACTTCCAGAAACTGCTGAGCTAAACGATTCTGTTTGCCAGCGGACCAATGGGAGTCCGATGAAATTCCGTCCAATACCATCCGCACCCTCTTGAACGAAAACGTGCTATCCAAGTCCGTTTCTTGGACAGCGTAGGAGAATGCAATGGCGACAACTACCTCCAACTCTCCACTTACATCATCCAAACCAGAAGTTATAAAGTTCGCTTGGTCGTCTTCATCATCAAGTGTTCGCCACGCTTCCCTGGCTCGATCCCAATCGTAGGTTTCAACACGTCCCTCATCGTCGAAATACAGCCCGGTCAAGAAGGTATAAGGAACGGATGTCAAGCCTCCGTACACAGTTGTCAGATCATTCCTGCCGATAGATCTTCGATGTTGGGCGATTGCACGTTGATTTACTGCAATCTCTGAGATTGCTCGTTCGGGCTCGATCACCCTACCGTCCGTTCTATTTCGGAGATCCAGTAACGATGAAATGCGTTGACCGGGGACTGACTTCGGGATCGCCTTGACCAGTGACCGACCGTCATCGTCCCTGAGTCCCCTTCCCTCCACTACGATAACTCGCCTGCGAGAGTTCGTTCGAATGTCCAAAAACACACGCCAACCAACAATGCTCAGACCAACAAGTATAACAACGCTGCATATCGACAAGATCCAAAGATCAACATCGTCCACCACGCGCACCATTGCTTGATACTCGTCAGGGACTGCGTCGAAAATTAGTCCAAGTACAAACGTGACCAGCGGAGGCCCGGCGAAAATCGCGATAATCACGCCAAACGCTGCGGCAATCAGGTATCGCTCAACCGTTCTAACTCTGAAGAGCCAATCTATTGCTCTGCGTAGAAAGTGATCAATCAGGCTTCTAGACATGTCTCACTCGATCGCCCTCTCCACATCGATCATCTAGGGCACCACAAGGTTAATGGCCCTTGGTTGATGCGACCGAACAAACAGAGTTGCTGTACTGTCGAGCCGCCAAAACCAAGCCAAACGAGTCACAAGAAGGACGGCAAACTGCACGCCCCGCGATCTTTCGACTAAGTCTTGCATGGAACGCAAGTCTCGAACACTTGGATGAACATCAAAGCATGGATGCGAATGCCACTCCCCTAAGTAATTAAACCGACCGTAATCGGAACTCGTTCTTTCAAAGAAGGCTTGCAACTCAATTTCGTGATGGTCTGCGTTTCGTGCAAATTGTGAGTGCGACCCAGACTCTGTATCGACCGAAAACTCCACAATTTTGAATCGCTGATCGCCTACTTCCTCGCCCATCAACATGCCACCGATTTCGCGCTTCCCCCCACAAAGCAAATGCCGCTTCATCCGGTGTCTGACGCTACTCGGGACGATTACTTCCATCCGCCTCATCCCTCTGTGGTAAGTGCTCATTTAGCAATTGGATCATATCTTCAGCAGAAAACGGATCTATCACTTCACCCCATCTTCCAGCCGCACACAAGGCAATTGGGGCAGTATCAAATGGTTGTTTGAATATCCATTCGGAGGACAAACCTATGAGATACGCCGATGATGGAAAAATGCTACCTTCCGGATTCACCAACAAGTCTATCGCGAAGCGCTCTGTATGTGCCGCCATGATAGATACCTCTGCGTCGTCGGCGATCATTGGTGTACCTTCACCAACTTCCACGTCGTAGTCACTTTCGGCGCTCGCACCGACCCAGTTGACGCCTTGATCCTCGCACCAAACCTGTATTTGATCTCGTGCCGCAGACGGGGTGGGATCAATGTCAGGTCGCGCTCTCGCAATCAATCCTCCTATGCCACCACCAAACACCTGACACCAAATCATCGGTGTCTTGGTACGGATGGACACTGAGGCGATGAGATTGAAAGCCCTAGGATCGGCGGTGGCATCGATCAAAAGATCACACTGCCCAAGAGCTTCGAGCGCTCCGGCCATGGACGCTGCACTTTCCTGGCCCCCTAGCGAAATTCGTAGTGTATTGACTTCGCACCTCGGGTTGATTTGCAGTAGCCGCTCCCGAACCGCATAAGCCTTGTGCGTCCCGATACTTCTGAGATCGAGCTCATTACGCACGACATTTCCGGGAAAAAAGATATCTTCGTCAATCAGCAGGAACTCGGCCAACCCTGAACGACATAGGCCAGCAGCAACCTTAGAGCCAATTGACCCGCAACCGACTATTCCTGCCTTCCTCGCCCGAAGCCTTTCAAAACTATCCGGAACACGCGTCGTCGTCGCTGGAATCTGAACGGTTACAAACTGGTAGAGTTTTCGATCGGTCCGCTCGCCATAGAGCCAGACCAACCTCCAATCGCTACCGTCTCCAATCAACAAGCGGATAGCTTGATCCGTTTCCACGAGTTTGCGGCGCAACTCGTCGAGTTTCATCCCATCCAGCAACAAGCAGAGATCAGGAACTGTGATCGTACCCCCTTTGCGTACCTCCGGCGCCCGAACCACTACGCCACCGACTTCCGCTGTCCCCTCTGGTAAAACTAAATCGCTTGTCCAAACTGGGGCGTCCTTCTCTCCAATAGTGGAAATCGTCGCTATGGCCGAGACCGCGACGAAACGCTGCTTAAGCAATAGTTTGTAGCCGACATGTTCCGGCAGCAGGTTCAGGGCGTCAACGTCAGAAGCGGTGATGACGAGTCGAAGCACCTCCGATCTCAAGTCGCGTCCAAGAGAAGCCGTGTGGGCTGATCGAGCATGGACGATCCTGTCTTTCTCTGGGTGCTCCTCCGCAAGCAAACGATGACAACTGGCTACCATATCTGCGCCTGTAATTGACTGCCGCCAATTGTCAGGTCTGTGTTCGAGGCACAATTCGCCATCAGCGCCATATTGATGGCCAGACAGCCGTATTCTATCTTCCGTAAATACCATTGGCGGCGCATCCGGATATACGCTTGGATAAATCATCTGCATCGCGTATCGGTCGCCGCCGTTCACAATCCCAAAATCTACGCACATAGATAGATCCGAGTTGGCGTGCCACTTCGTAACTTGAAGCCAATCAACGCTGCCTTCAAGAGTCGCAAGTCTTTCCTTTTCGTTGGAGAGCCGGCTTCTCTGCAAAAGCCACCAGGTCATGCGAACCCGTCCGGCTTCTTGGGTACCCGCGGTGTGTCGGCGAAGGAAACCGATGCCGGCAATGCAGCAGACGCCGCGGTGGCATCTCGCACGAGGCTGGCTCGTCCTCCACGCTGAGACGACTGCAACACAGCGTCACTCGCCGCTTGGGCCACCTCTCTGCCGATACCATCGGCAAGCGTATCGGACATCCGTTGGTACTCAACAAGAGAAGCCGCAGCGGCGAAGTCTGTTCTGGCTTGGTTCAACCATTTGAAGAAGGCCGCTGCCCGTTCCGGATGTTCTCTCCACTTGTCTGCGAAATTCTCAAGCGGGTCAGTGGGATTCTTTATGACATATCCGACGTCATCACGTTCTATTGCGTTTTCCATGCGGATGAGGATGGAAAGCAACGCTGCACCGATTGTCTCTTCACCGTTGTAGGCATGAGCAGAAAGCGTAGAAATAATGATGGAAATCGGCTTATTCTCGGGGTCTGCCGCAAACATCGTATCGCGATGCCTTTTCAGAATCATAATCGTAGATTGAAGCGGCGTGCGGACTCTGTAGACGGGAACATCTTCAATGCTTGCAGTCACTCCTTCTGCGAGCATCTCATTCAGAACCATTTCGCGACGGCGTATAAAAACGTCTCCCATGCGTTCCGAAAACCAATCAGCGTAACCTCGTGGATTAGAACGAGGCCAATCGTCTGTCACAACTCTGTATTCGGGAACCTCATTATCTGTAATCGCAATTGAGCTGTCAGCAAATTGAGCATCCAAATTTTGTGCCTCCAGCAACCTCCGTTGATACCGACCGTTTGGAATTGACGGAAGGATATCCATATGAAACTGTGCGCCCTCGGCATATTCCAACCGCCAGCAGCGACGGCTTTCTTGTACTTTCTTAGTCATGCTTTTCGCAATTCGATAAAGCTCGACTTGTTCTCCGACCATCTCTTTCAGTGTGGCTTGCGGGAGGTCAGGTTTTGACAGGGCTCTAAGCAAACAAACGCTATCAATATCGTATTCTTCCATTTCGGAGTTAGGTTTGATTACTGTACCTAACCTAAATGAGCCCTGCACGAAAACGTCTGGATCGAACTTTCGAATTCTAGATTCGTCTCGATGCAGCCATTCACCTAAAGATTTGTAGCTTTTCTCTGCCTGTTCATATCTAGAACGCGGAATTTCAAGTGCATTTGCCACGGCTTCAAGATAATGTTCTGCTTGTTTAGAAATCGTTTCCGGCATCATCTTCCCTCTTCTGACTCGAACCCGACAAACTAAAACCCTCTGGATCGAGGGCTATCACAGGCGCAGTCATTGCCACCTTCCGCGCACATATCGCCGTCCGTCAAGAATGGTGGGCGCCTCTGCTAACCAACATGCCTGCCCAGGATCGATATTTCAATCCCATTGGTGCAACACCCGACATCGAGCCAGTTATCTGCGGCATTCCTAGAAGTCGTGTTCCAGCCAGAGTTGCAATCTCGCCTCGCCCATGTATCCGACCATCTATCAAGTCCTTGGTGTCGCTCGATTTCCTAGACTTTCTAGCGGCAGAGCCCAGAGCATCCATCGTCGTGGCGAATTCGCCTTTGTGCAATCCCCTGTCTCCTTGCGTCACCGCTTCTCCCGGCTCCCTGGCCACCCCCGGGATTGCGGCCGCGCCCCTCAGCAGGCCCTGCCCCGGTCCGAGTGTCTCCGAGCCAGCCGACCCCGAAACCACCTATCGCGCGATCTGGCGCGACGGATCAAGGTCCCGCGCATCCAGACTGCAATGCGACCCGCCTGCGATATGACATCGAAGAAAACTCTCAACGCCAGGAACCTGGAGGCTCTCGGGGCAGAGCGCCTCGCCGAGCTGCTGATCGAGATCAGCAGGGGAAGACCCGCCGCCCGGCGGTTGCTTCGACTCGAGCTAGCCGGCGCGCTCGGCGCCGCCGCGCTCACCAGAGAGGTGCGGCATCGGACGGCGACGATCCGCCGGTCTCGCGCGGTCATCGATTCGCGAAGACGCCGGGATCTCGTGGACGACCTGGAACTCTGCCGCGGGGCCATCGTCGACCGGATCGCCGGGGAGGATGCCGCCGAGGCGCTCGACCTGATGTGGCAGTACATGAGACTGGCGAATCCGATCCAGAACCGCCTCCACTATACCGACGAAATGATCGCCGGCGCCTTCAGCGCCTCCGATCTGGGCGACATTGCCTCCTTAGCCAGCCCCGAACCGAACAAGCTGGCGGAGCGGGCCTTCGAGGCGCTGACCCAGAACGCCCACGGCCAGTATGACGGTCTCATAGGTGCGCTGATGCCGGCGCTGGGCCACGAAGGGTTGGAGCGTCTGAAGCAGCTGACGACCGAATATTCGAACACGCCGGCCGTACAGCTGCCGGAAGCGCACCGGCGGACAATTCACTGGCGCCACAGGGGCACAGACGTCGAAGCCGAGGCGGCGGAGCGCTTGCGGCTCCAGACCGTCCGCTCGGCCTTGCAGGATATTGCCGACGCCCAGAGCGATGTCGATGCCTTCATCGGCCAGGTTGACGAAACCGACCGCCAGGAGCCCGCGGTCGCCGCCGCGATTGCCCGCAGGCTCCTGGCGGCGGGACGGCCCGGGGAAGCCCTGAAGGCTGTGGCTGCGGCCGAACACGATGACGACGGATATTCGACCCGGCACCGATTCGCGTGCGAGGACGCCCGGATCGATGCACTGGAAGCCCTCGGGCGGTCCGATGATGCCCAGGCGTTCCGATGGACCTGTTTCGAGCGTTCCCTGTCGGCGCCCCATCTCCGGGCGTATCTGAGGAAACTTCCCGATTTCGACGACATCGAAGCAGAGGAGAAGGCCCTCGACCACGTCCAGCAGTCCCGCGGCCCGATGAGCGCCTTGTCCTTCCGAGGAGGAAGCCCGGATTGCCGAAACGCGGGCGGTCTTCGCGAACAAGGTTGTCGTTTCGCCCCAACCAGGCGGCGCCAAGATTACATTTGCCGAGCCCCGCCGGACGTCGAGCGAGAAGCTGCCGTCGGCGCGCGTCGCGGTGTTCCTCCAGCACGCCGATCCCGCCGCCCTGCGCCGCCCGCCCGACTGGACCGCGGGCGCCGATACGCAATCGGAGCCAAACGGTCGTCGCCCACATCGCGACGACCGCACGATATCCCCACCAGACATCTCTTCGGCATTCAGCAGACGATCCGGGCAGCACCGCCTCGTTCCCGATCCGCTTGACACTGCCCCCTCTCGGTCTAGGATTCAGACACTATCGCTTGATCCCTCTGCCTTAACGATGTAGCCACACAGTAGAAAGTAGACAAGCCAGCCAACCGCGTCCAGTTTGCAACATCTGTTTGCCTGGTCCCAAGGAGGATAACATGGCGGATTCCATAGAGTTCTTCATAAACGACAAACCTTACTCCACTCGCAAGGTCTCCCAATCCGTTGCAGACATACTTGCTATCGCCGGCTTGTCCTCAGACCAGTTTTTCTTGATTTCTCAAGACGGCACCAAACATCTCGATCCCAAGCAGAATATCGACATTCACTTCGGCGACCGCTTTAAGACAGAAAAACGAGACCGAGATTCAAAGCCACCGTTTGCCACAGAAATTCACTACAAGGTCAATGGAGAACACAAACAACGACCGATGTGACCCTCTCGGTCGAACAGATCCTCCGGGCCGCCGGGAAAGCCGCCAGCATCGACCTTAACCAACTCAATAGCTACATCCTTGAAAACATTAAGACCGGAAAGAAGTATCAAAACTTGACCGATATTGTCGACATTTCGAATGACGACGAATTCCTGGCGGTACACTCCGGGGCAACACCCGTTGCATTTATTCCGACTCCATGAAGCCGACTGATTTGATCTGCGCTGAGCTCAGCGAGCTAGGGCTTGAACCGCAAATTGTTTCTGCAAACGGCTTTATTCAACAAACAGCCGTGACGCTGATCCAACAAGTCCCAACAGGCAGATTCAAGGATCAGTCCTTCACCCTTGCAATCGGCTTCCAAGAAGACAGTTATCCCGACTATCCGCCACATTTCATCTATGTCTCTGACCTTCCTAATGAGCAACTACCTGTTCACTCATCATTCGTCCATGATAATCGCCAATGGAAAGCCTTCAGCGTACCGCCCAGTGATTTCTGGGACAATCTCCCTGCTTCCGAAAAGAACATGAAGACTTTCGTCAATAGACATCTTCTTCGTTTCTGGAGCCAGATTTGATCTTCGATACCGTTCTTACCCAAGAGGCTCACGATAGCGCATCGGCCTATCTACTCCGCCACGTGAATGCCGGACATATGCAGGAAGATCTCTGCTTTGCCCTGTGGCGCCCTTCAACAGGGGCCAACAGGAAAGTCGCCATCATTTTCGAGATATTGCCGCCGGCTACAGGCGATCGGAATTTACATGGCAGCGCAAGTTTCGAACCCTCTTACTTGACCCGTGCTACTCGAATTGCCATTCAGCGGGGTGCCGGGCTGGCATTCATGCACAACCACTTCACCGGCGGCTGGCAAGACATGAGCATGCCTGACATCGTCGCCGAGCGAGATCGGATCTCACCCGCCGCTCGTGCAACCGGACTGCCGCTCGTTGGACTGACGCTCGGCACTGACCAAAGCTGGAGCGCTCGCTTCTGGACCTGGGACGGCGATACCTTCAATCGAATTTGGTGCGACAAGGTCCGCGTCGTCGGCCGACGCTTTCGCGTCACCTTCAAGCAGCGCCCCGCAGGCGACGACGCAGACTTCTAGAGCGCACGGTCGACACCTGGGGCGACAAACGCCAACGAGACCTCTCCGGCCTCCATTTCGGTATCGTCGGAGTCGGAAGCGTGGGCTGCGTGATTGCCGAATCCTTGGCAAGGATGGGCATGGAAAGGCTCACGATCATCGATCCGGATCGGATCGAAGCCCACAACCTTGACCGCCTGCTATACGCCTCGGAAGACGATATCGGCTCTCTGAAGGTCGACCTCGTCGCCCAACATGCCAGCCGGTCGGCGACCGCCGCGAGGTTTGCTATCCAAACCTTCTCCGTGCCCATTCAAGACAATCGCGCCTTCGCCGCCGCTCTCGATTGCGATATCCTATTCTCCGCCGTGGATCGCCCGCTTCCCAAGGATCTCCTGAATCATGTCGCCTATGCACATTGCATTCCCGTCATATCGGGAGGCGTGTTCATCGACAACAAGCCAGACGGCACACTCGGCCAGGCGGCTTGGGGCGTCACGACCATCGGCCCGATGTTTCGTTGTCTGCGATGTGACGGCCAATATACCAGTTCCGATGTTGTCCTCGACGTCGACGGTTCTCTGGACGATCCGGCCTATGTCCGCAACCTCACCGATACCGGCCAGGCGCAACGCAACCAGAACGTCTTCCCATTCAGCGCAAACCTTGCGACGTCAATGGTCATCGCGATGATACGACTTGTAATAGCTGACACTTGGTGGCCCGATCGCGCGGGTCGACAGCACTACAGCCTAATACCGAACCGGCTTGACATTGAAGATTTGGAGTGCAATGAACACTGTTCGGTTGTTCAGAAAACCGCGCTCGGCGATCATTTCAGGTACCCGTTCCTTCACGTTGCGTCTCACGATACGCGAGTTGCGGAATCCTTCATGAGTCGCTTTCTCAAGAAGTGCAGGAATCTGCTTGCACGCCTGCTGCTGTTTCCGGGGAACCGCTGATGCCTCGTATAAGCGAAATCTCCATCCAAAACATTCGCTGTTTCAACTCCGCCCAGCACGCACGCTTGGGCCGCATTACGTTGCTTGTCGGCGAAAACAGTGTCGGAAAATCCACTTTCCTTGGCTGCTACAATGCATTCGCTCATCTCTCCAACCTAATAGACTTGACTGACGACCATCCCTTTAACCTTCCTCCCTTTTCCATGGGTGGCTACGACTCGACAGCCCGATTGGGCGCTTCCAGATTTACCATTGCCGGTCGCTTTGACGACCACATTCACTCCACCGCCCAATTCTCCTTCGGACGCGACAATAGGGGGCGGCCGTTCGAAACACGCACAGCTTTTTCCTTCGCTGGGAAGGACGGTTCGTCTGCGCGCATCGAAATGTCCACCGGCAATGTCGACGGCAAGGAACAAAAGCTCTTGACGTTCTTGGGTCCGAACTTCGAACTTTCCATGGCTTGGGCGGATATATCCTCTATCCCCATTTCCACTTGGCTATCGCGTAACGTGCGTCAGGGATTTCTCCCCTACAATGCGGACAGGGCAACTTTCGCAAAACGTCAAAGTGTCCCGGAAACATCGGAAGCAATCTTCAACTTTGGCAAGTTCGTCAACTTCTTCCGTTCCGAAATGCCATTGCCTGCGCAACATAGTTTTCATGTTAGAGCTTTGGAACCGGATGCGCCTC
>JGIcombinedJ30088_10006265_pt1 | contig 9994 bp, 10 predicted proteins | sample PinacodermPK_FD_30088 | JGI IMG/M metagenome (IMG submission 30088) | reverse complement strand
GGGGCTTGGCTCCGACGATCGACGACGGAGCCGGTCGGGTCAGGGTGGAGAGGTCGGTCGAGACGGCGGACAGCGAGCGGGGCCATTTCAACTGCCGGGACAGAAACCGCGGCACCCATTGACGACGTAGCGCGCGGAGAAGAGGGCGATGAACGGTTGGCGGGAAGATCAACTCCAGGCGTTGCTGACCATGCGGAACGAGCGCCAACTGATGGAGGAGATTATGACGGTCGCGCGCGATCTCGAATTCGACTTCTGCGCCTACGGCATACGAATGCCGGTCCCCTTGTCCCAGCCCAAGATAGAGATGTTCAACAACTATCCCGCGGCTTGGCAGATGCAGTACCAGGCGCAGCGCTATGTCGAAGTCGATCCGACGGTGCATCACTGCACACGATCTCTCGTGCCAATTGTCTGGTCCAACGAGGTGTTCGCATCGGTGCCGCAATTCTGGGAAGAGGCGCGCTCTTTCGGACTGCGGATCGGTTGGGCGCAGTCGAGTTACGATGCGAACGCTGTCGCCGGAATGCTGACGTTGGCGCGGCCCGAGGAACCGCTGTCGGAATCGGAATTGCACGCCAAGCGCCTGATAATGGCGTGGCTCACGCAAGTCGCCCACTTGGGGATGTCGCGATGCCTGACGCCCAAGCTGCTGCCGGAGAGTGAGATCCGACTGACGGAGCGGGAGCGGGCCGTGCTGCGCTGGACTGGCGACGGCAAGACGGCCAGCGAAATTTCGGAAATCATGCGCATTTCAGAGTCGACGGTCAATTTCCACATCAGAAACGCCGTGGCAAAGCTGGGGACGGCCAACAAACTGGCCGCGACCGTCAAGGCTGCAATGCTGGGGATGCTGTATTGACACCCCCTGCACACCTCTCGGTTTGACGGCGGTCGGAGCTGCCATCCCCACGCCGGGCAGTGGCGCCGCCGAGGAGGCGACGCGCCGACCCGGCTGGGCATTCACTCACGGTTTGCACGCGGGCAAGCATGAATCATGGAGATACGAATCACGCGTGCGCTTTCGCCGGACGGCCACGGTCGGGTCACCCGCTGGTCGTTCAGCAGGACGATCAGGAATTCTTCGGGGTGAAGTGAGCGGGCCGTCCCGATACGCATGTCTTGGTGTTCCGGAACCCGGCTCGCGGATTGCGGCCGTCGATGGCTGGCGAGCCCTCTCATGGCGCTGGCCAACGCCTACACTTGCCAAACGCGCCACGCCGCACGAGCCATCCTCGCCGGATACCCGCTGGGAGCCCGCCGCCCTGCCGTGACACCAGCGGTCGCGGGCGACAATCCGGCTCGTCGGATCCCGAAGCGCCCACTTGCCGTGCAGCCGCCCGGCGACGTAGCAGCCCTCCTCGACCGAGCCGTCGGGATGCGCGATGCTCCACGGGCCGTGCTTCAACCCGTCAACATACGCCCCGCCGACAACCGGGCGCGTGACGTCGGAGCATGCCGCCGCCATGACCTCGGCAGCTGCCAATATGGCGAAGATCGCCGGTCCTGCCCTCATCCGCCGTCGTCCCGGTGCCCGCCATTCACACTTCCCTGTCCGCGCGCCATTCGCACCGCACCCTCAGCCAACCGCCGGCCTGCCGGTTCCCCCGCTCGTTCAGAAGGAAGATCAGAATCTCTTCGGAGAATGTGAGCGGGCTTTGCCGGGGCGGCGCAGTTATAGTTTGCCAATGCACATCTCGTGATACTCTGGATATTGATGTGTGGCATCGCCGTCTCCGCTGCGTGGCGGAGCCGACGATGCCGTGGCCCTGTCTCTACTGCCGTGTCGCGCTGAAGGCACCGACGATGTCGGACTGCTCGAAGATGCCCGCCGCCTCGGCATGGCCGGCACAGTGGAAGCCGCCCTGGATGCGCACGCCGGACAGGCCGGTCGCGAAGGTCCCGTCCCGTCCCACCGCGAGGTTGGAGAAGATCACTGTCTCGACCATGTGCGCGGTCCCGTGGTCGATGTTCTTGATGCCGCCGAACGCGACGTCGAGGGACGGCCCGGACCCGTCGCCAACGGGGCAGGGGAAGTCGTACGTCAGGGCCGCGTCTCCCACGAGCGCTCGCCCCGGGCGTTCCCGGCGACGGGCGTTCCCACCATGATGCCGAGCCAGGTCGCGCTCCCGGTCGGAGAGGTGCCCGTGAGGTCGCCCACGGCGAGCCCGTACCAGACATCGACCGTGCCCTCTTCGCTCGTCTGGCTCTCGTTCAGGATCGCGAATGAACTGTGCTCCAGCCATGCGTCGAAGACTCCCACCAGAGGGTGATGCCGTGCTTGGAGCCAATGCCGGTGGGAGCGCCCTGCCTGAGAGGGGTATCGGCAAGCTCGATCGTATCGACGGCGCCGCTCAGCGAATCGGTCACGGTGCACTGCGTTCCGCTGCACTGCGTCAGGAGACGGAAGGTCGAAATCTCGGCGCTGGCTGTCTTCCCATGCATCGTGGATAGGATAAGGGAATCGGAACGCGCGAAGATGTCCAGGTTGCGTTCCTGCTGCGCTTCCGACGTGTCGGTCGGCGCCGACAGGTCGGCAAGCTCCCTGGTCTCGTCGACCGTGAGCGTTCTCTGGGACACCGAATAGCCGTCGCCGCAGGCCGCGAGCGAGAGGGCGGCGGCCAACGCCAGACCGCAGGCAGAAAGTCGTCTCATGTCCTGTTTCGGAATTTCGCACGTTCGGGAATTGAAGAGGGGCCTCGGGGCCAGACCGAACCGAACCACGCCGGAATGAGAGGGGCAGGAAGCTGCCGGGTGCGTCAGGACCAGTTGGGCGACGCCTTCTTCACTGTTCGCGCAGGATGTGCAGGGTTGCCACCTGACCGATGTGGACGGTCATCGCCACCTCGATCTCTGTTTCGGCGATACGGCCGCGTTCCTTGGACACAACCCTGTCCGGCTCACCGATATCGTGGTCCGGCGAGTTGCAAACGGCCTTGCCGTCGTGATGCAGACCGAAGATGCCATCCGACGCGCGCGAGCAATCACCCGACAGCACAAGGTTTGTTTGGGAGAGTCGGATTGCTCAGACAGCGAGCGCCATGCCGTCACCGTAGGGGATATCGGCCCCTCCCGAGGGATGACCTTCGGAATCGAACCCGATCGCATGGACCGAAGCGATGTCGTAGCTGAACGGACTGCGCTCGACGCGGTAACCCTCGGCCTCGAGTTCGGCGCAAAGGTAGCGCGGTATGCGGGCCGTCACGGTGATGGTGTCGCTGGTCGCCGAGAAGCGGGGCGCCAGGATTGCCTCCTGCGGGCTCATGCCAAACTCGATCACGTTGAGAATGACCTGCAGTACGCCCATGGCGATTTGAGTGCCTCCCGGGGCGCCCAGCGCCAGGACGGGGCGATTGCCGTCGAACACGATGGTGGGGCACAGCGAAGAGAATCGGGCCTTGCCCGGTGCGATCGAGCCTGTGCGGCCCGGGCGCGGATCGAAAACCGCCATCGCGCCGTTGTACATGAAGCCCAACCCCTCGGTGATGACACCCGACATCATCCCCAGCGTGTGCGTCATGGTGACGATGTTGCCCTCCCGGTCGACCGTCACAAGGTGGGTCGTGCCACCCGACTCGGCGAGAGGAATTCGCTCGACGTGCACCCTTTCGCCGGCCTCGATGGCCCGGGAACGGTCCCTTGCGTACGCCTTGTCGATCAGCCGCTCGAGAGGCACCTCCGTGAAACGCGGATCCCCGACATGATTGTCCTTGTCTACGGTCGCGATCTTCATCGCTTCGGCCACGGTGCGGATGTAGGCGGGCGAGTTGTGGCCCATGGCGACGAGGTCGAAACTCTCGAGAATGTTGAGCATCTCGACGAGCATGACGCCGCCGCCCGGCGGGTGGTTCGTTGCCAGGCGGTGCCCGCGGTAGCTGCCCCACAGCGGTTCGTTGGTTTCGGTGGCGTAGGCGCGCAGGTCACGGGCCGAGAGCAGGCCGCCGTGGGCCTTCATGTCGGCATCGATCCGGGCGGCGATCTCGCCCTCGTAGAACGCTTGCGCGCCGTGCCGGGCAATCTGCTCCAGGGCGAAGGCCATTCCGGGGTTGCGGACCGTGCTGCCGATGCCGTGGAGTTCGCCGTCGGCCTGGAAGTAGATGGCGCGGCCCTCGGGAGAGAACGCGAGGCGCTCGCGCACGGCCGTGCGACCGGGCAGGCCCGGAGCGACCCAGTAGCCGTAGACTCCCGGTCGCACGACGAAACCCTCCCGGGCGCAGGCGATGGCGGGCTCGATCAGTTCGTTCCACGCCAGGGTACCGTAGCGGCGGCTCGCCTCGGCGAAGGCCCGGCAGGTGCCGGGTGTCGTGATCGACTTGTAGCCGAGATCGTTGACGGCGTCCTGCAGGACGAAGCCGAAGCCATCCTCGGTCTCGCCCAGGATGCGGTCCTGCCACATGTCCGGGGTCGCGGCGGCCGGGACGCGGCCGTGAAAATCGATGATCTCATGAACGCCGCGTCCGGGCATGTAGACATGCATCGCCCCGAAGCCGGCGATGCCGCACATCATCGGGTCGACGACGGTCTGCACGAAGGCGCAGACGAGCGCGGCGTCGACCGCGTTGCCGCCCTGCCGCAGCACCTGTGCGCCCGCTTCAACGGCGTCTGGCTGAAGGCTGGTGATCATGGCCCTGGGCATGGTGTCCCCCCTTGCTGCCACGACGGTGCAAAGATAGCCGAAGCTGACCGGTCGTGCGACACGATCGTAGCCGCCCCTTTGAGTGAACCTTTCTGTTCGACCTGGGGGAGCTGACTTGTCGTCCGGGTTGTCGTGATCGATCCCGGGGTACGGGATGGCACACGAGAGTCGACTGACGAGGATGGAGATCGGGGTCCGGCCGCTCCCGCCTGGCGCGAACATGGACGATCAGATTCGTGCCCCCGGCAAGGGGAACCATGATCTCGCCGACATGCCGGTCGGATCGTCCGGGATTTCCAATTCATAAGGGAGCGTACCTCGTGACGACTCCCGCCATTGCCTTCGCTGCCCCGTCACACGTCCCAGCCGCCGTCGACCGTAATGGCCTGGCCGGTGATCTGACGGCTGTCCTCGCTTGCCATGAACAAAACGGCATTGGCCACGTCCCCGGGCGTGGTCACGCGCTTCAGGGCCATCTCCTGAACATATTCGTCGTACACCTCTTCGACTGTCCAGCCGCGCACACGCGCCTTTTCCTCGCACAGCTTCTGCATGCGCGGCGTCTCGACGATACCCGGACAGACGGCGTTCACATTGACGTTGTACTTGCCGACTTCCAGCGCGACCGTTCGTGTGATCCCGCGTACCGCCCATTTCGAAGCGCTGTAAGCCGTGCGCATGGCGTAACCGCGCAAGCCGGACGTGCCGCCGATGTTCACAATCTTGCCGCTCCTTTGGGCGATCATGGTCGGCACCACGTACTTGATGGGCAGGAAGGTGCCTCGCTCGTTTGCCGTGATGACGTAGTCAAAGTCGGCGACCTCGATGTCCTGCACCGGCGTCTCGACAGGACCGGTGACGCCGGCGACATTGACCAGTATGTCAATACATCCACCGAAGGCATCCAGAGCGTGGTTTACCATCGCCTTGACTTGCGCTTCATCGGTGACATCACAGGTCACGACATGGGCCGCACGCCCCATCGCCAGGACCTCCCCGGCGACCCCATCGAGCGCGTCCGACTCGCGCGCAGTGAGAACGATATCGGCGCCCTCGCGCGCGAGCGTTGTTGTAATGGCGGCACCCATACCCTTCGCGGCGCCGGTGACAATCGCCTTCTTGCCGTCGAGTTTCACTGCACCCTTCCCTTATCTGCACTGTGTATGAGTTCGTCTGGTCCCTGCGTCTCGGGCTGCCCGTATCCGCCTCCGCCGCAGCTTTCGACGATCACCACGTCATCCCTGCCGAGGCGCAGGTTCGCCTTGCCAGGCATGTCCGACCGAGTGCCGTCCGCACGCACGATGGTCACACGGAAGGGCGCGCCGGAATCGCCTCCCTGCAAGCCATAGGGCGGCACGATGCGCCGCTCGAACATCGACGTCACCGACATTTCATCGGTGAGCACCCGGTACTCCCGATACAACCCATCACCGCCCCGATGCCGGCCCGCGCCGCCGGACTCCTGGCGCAGACGCTGGCATTCGATGCGGATGGGAAACTCGGCCTCCACCACTTCGGCCGGTGTGTTCATCACGTTTGACATGTGGACCCGGACCACCGGCGTTCCGTCGCGATCGTGCCGCGCACCCTCTCCGCCACCATGGACCTCGTAAAGAGTGGTCCATGTACCGTCGGCCCGTCGTCCGCCGAACAGGAGCAGCCCTGACGTGGTCGGCCCGCCAGCGGAAAGCCGTTCCGGCCCGGTCGCCTCGAGGGCCCTGAACACGGCGTCGGCGATACGTTGCGACGTCTCGTGATTGCCGCCCACCACCGGGCTCTCCGGGCCCGGATCGAGTAGCGAGCCGGGCCGGGTCACAATCTCCAGTGGCCGGTAGCAACCGCCGCTCGGCTGGATGTCGGTGCCAAAGAGTGCCTTGACCACATAGAAGACAGAAGCAGCAGCGATGAAAGGCGTGGTGTTCACCGGTCCCCGCGCCGCATCGTCCGTATCCGAAAAATCGAACCGGGCCCGGTTGCCCGCGACGGTCACCCGTACGCGGACGGCGACGGGCCCGCCGCCGCCGGCATCGTCGTCGAGCCAGTCCTCGCCTGTGTACACACCATCGGGGATCGCCGCGAGCGCCTCGCGCATCTGAGCCTCGGCCCGGTCGTTGATGGTGGCGATGGCAGCCATCACGGTGCTCATGCCGTGTTCCGCCACGATTTGGTGAACCTGTATCTCGGCGAACCGCCCTGCCGCAACCTGCGCCAGGATGTCGCCTTCGCGCTCTTCGGAACCCCGGACGTTGGCACTGATCATGTCGAGCTTCTCACGGTCGGGGCCTGCGGCAGTGAAGAGGCGGAAGGGAGGGATGCGAAGTCCTTCCTGCCAGGCGTCGGTGGCATTTGCGACGTAGCTGCCGGGCACGGCTCCGCCGATGTCCGCCCAGTGCGCGAGGTTCACTGCAAAGAGCACGATCTCTCCTTGCACAAAGATCGGACGGATCGCCTTCACGTCGGGGAGGTGGTTTCCGCCAACCTCCGGAAGGTTGAGAAACCACGTGTCTCCCGGCGCGAGGCGCTCGCGCGGCACCCGCTTCAGGAACTCGCGGACGGTGAAGCTCATGACTCCCATGTGCATGGGGATATCGCGGCCTTGGGCGATGAGGTGGCCGTCGGCATCGGTCAGGGCCGAGGAGAGATCGCCGGCCTCGCGCAAGAGCGGCGAGCGCGCTGAGCGCATGACCACGAGCGACATCTCCTCCGCCGTCGCCGTCAGCGCGTGGCGAACGATCTCCAGGGTTACGGGGTCGACTCTGGCACTCATGAAACAACCCCGGTGGAGATATGCAGATGACCGTCAACGTCGGCCGTCAGCGTCGCGCCGGGAGGAACGACAACGGTCGACCACGCATCGTCGACGATGACCGGCCCGCTCAGCATGCTGTCAGCGATCAGGCTGGAGCGGTCGTAACGTGGGGTCGGCACCCGCCCGGCCAACTCGAACGTGCAGGACGATGTCTTGATTGGCGAGGGTGCCTCAGTTGTTCTGACGACGGCCGGACAGGCAAGGCCATCGTCGGGTGCAGAGACTCGCATGCGAATCGACACAAGTTCCCACGGGTCCTCGGTTGCGAAGCCGTAGAGCGCTCGGTGTCGGTCCCGGAAATCGCTCCCCAGGCGTCCAGGGTCATCAAGGATCGCGCCTGCGACCTCGATTGCGTAGCTCTGACCCCGGTAGCGGATCGATGCAACCTCCTCGACCGTGAGCGTATCATCGTCATGACCAGCTGCCGCAAGGGGTGCAACAAGGGAAGTTCGAAGCACCTGTCGCACCCGCTCCACCCCTTCAGCGTCCCAGCCGTCTGAAGCCACACGCAAAGTGCGCTGTTGCGCATAGCTCAGCTTCGCTCCGACACAGCCGAACGCGGAGAACATGCTGGAGTGGGCGGGGACAACCACGTTGCCGATAGAGAAGGCACGGGCCAGGGTCACCGCGTGCATCGGACCCGCGCCGCCGAAGGCGAGAAGGGTACAGTTGCGCCCGTCGATGCCGCGCTCCACGGTGACACGGCGCAGCGCGCGCAACAATGCCGCGTTGGCCACCTTGATGATGCCTGAAGCTGCTTCCTCCAACGTCACATCCATGGCCGCGGACAGCTGCGCAATCACGTCTCGAGCTGCTGAAATGTCAAGGCGGAGTGTACCGCCAATGACACTCTTCGCATCCATGTATCCCAGCACCAGATTGGCGTCGGTCACCGTCGGCCACTCACCACCCCTGGCGTAGCAGGCGGGTCCCGGGTCGGCGCCAGCACTCTTCGGCCCAACTGTAAGGGAGCCATGATCGAGCCGGGCGATTGATCCGCCGCCCGCACCAATGGATTCCACGGCCACCATGGGCTGGCGCAGGGGCCGTCCGCCGAGGGAACGGTCACTCGTGATCTGCTCTTCTCCGCCGATGATCAGGCAGACATCGGTGCTGGTACCGCCCATGTCGAAACTGATGGCACGCTCGATCCCGAGCGTGCGAGCCAACTGTCCTGCGGAGGCAACGCCTGCAGCGGGTCCTGAAGCTGCGAGGCCGAGTGGAAGGTCGCGCAGAACGTGCGGTGACGCCATCCCGCCGGCGGAATGGAAGAAGTGCAGCCGGGAATCACCGGGCCTTGCCGCTTCCAGATCATCGAGATAGGCCGCGGCCAGGGGCATCACGCCTGCGCTCAACGCGGTCGTCGCCGTGCGCTCGTATTCGCGGGCTTCCGGATTGACCCGGTGCGAGAGCGCGACGAACTTGAACCGCGAGCGCAGCTTCTCGCCCAAGGCCTCCTCGTGCACTGAATTGGCATAGGAATGCAGCAACGACACGGCGACCGCTTCAGCTCCGCTCCGCTCGGCACGACCGATGGCGTTCTCCGCAGAGTCCGGGTCCAGGGCAATCAAGACCCGACCATCGTGGTCGAGACGTTCGGTGACTTCAAATCGGCGTTCGGCTGGCACCTGTGGCGAGAGTTTGGGAGGCGAGTCGAGCCGGTACAGGTGGCGCCGGTTCTGGCGACCAATTTCAAGTGTATCGGAAAACCCGTGTGTGGCGATCAGTGCAACCTTCGCATGATCGCCCTGGATGATTGCGTTGGTGACGATGGTGGTGCCGTGAATCAGGTCATCTACGTCTGACCACATGAGATCGACCGCCTGGAGTGCAGACTCCAATCCGGCAATGCGGTCATCGGTGCGTGACGGCACCTTTGCCGCTCTCACCTCGCCAAGCGTCCGGTGGATCGCGATCACGTCGGTGAACGTGCCACCGACGTCGATACCGACTTGCCATCCATTCGGCATGACTCAGCCTCCGTAACCTGAATGTGCTGAACGAAGTACTGCAAGCGGCGGAATGACGGCTGCTATATTCAATGAACAGTCGCGAAATGAATCTCGGTACATGGCAAGCTGTGCGTGAAAGCAGAGTACATGCATATCGCAGGACAAGAGGTTTTTCTGTGTACGGAGCATGCGGTGTGAGGTGGCAGAAGGAATTCTGCAGATTGAGGAACGATGTCTTATTGAGAATAGAAGTTTCTTGAGTTGGATACCTGGTCTCCAGGTTAGAGCCCCGACATCTGGATGCCGGGGGTTTTCGACGGTCAGATGTGGCTCAGGTGGCGTCTTCGTTCCGCTCGTCGCTCTCTGTCTCCAGTCCAAGATTCCAGAACGGACCTGCGGCCATGGGAACGATTTCGAGATCCAGACCGACATCGGCCAGGTTCGCCTGGATAATACGGCCGTCCGCAATGCGGTTGGCGCTGTTGATCGTCGCCGGCCTGTATCCGGTCATTCTGGGACGGTGTTGAGCTCCTGATCAGTCGCGGTATCCCTTGGCGTTTTGTCACACGCGCGAAGGNAGNGNTTCATGTCAGACAG
>JGIcombinedJ30088_10006257_pt1 | contig 10000 bp, 4 predicted proteins | sample PinacodermPK_FD_30088 | JGI IMG/M metagenome (IMG submission 30088) | reverse complement strand
ACTGATATGTTTTGACCGATGTCAACCCCTCCTGATCAAGGGGAGACGGATGTTATCTTTGCATGATACGTTGTCCGGGGACAGAAGGGACGATACGGCGACGGTTGATCCGACTGATATACGCGGGTTGGCTACCGCCTGTCCTGGGTTCGTCGCGGAGCGTCCTCGGTCTAGTGGCGAGGGTCAGCCCGAAGGGCGCCTCATAGTGTGCTCGAGGGTTCTCCTGACCGGTCCCTCCCGTCCCGGATTCTATCCAGTCAACAGGGTTCCTTTTTGGTCGTCAAACAGGTCCTCATCAGGCGGCCCTGGCGATCATGCTGCCGGGATGTCGATGTTCCCATGCGATGGCCCACATGAAGCCCAAGAGCTCCCTGGCTATGGCCGTACAGACCTTGCCTTTGGGCATGCCGCGCGCCGAAAGGCGCCTGTAGCGTCCGCACAGCCTTCTCTGCGCTTTCCAGGCGATAGCCTGCACGGCGGGTGCCGTTCGTTCGGCACGGCGCTGCAGGTGCCTGGTCTTGCGCGCCGGGAAGCGGTAGCACCAGGCCGATTCCACCAGGACCCGCCGCACGTGGGCGTTGCCCGCCTTGGTGATCGCGCCCCGCTGCCGTCGCTGTCCGCTGGAGTGCTCGCTGGGCACCAGTCCGACAAAGGCCATGAGCTGACGCGGCGTGTCGAAGCGCGTTATATCTCCCAGTTCGGCCAGTACCGTGATCGCGGTGAGCGTGTCCACCCCGCGAAGCGCCATCAGATCCCGGGCCTGGCCGGAAAAGGTCCAGTCACAGAGCACCTGTTCCAGTTCCTTTTCCAGGGTCTTGATCCGTGTCTGGGCGTGCTTTACCTCGTCCACGTATTCCTGAAAGACGATCTGCTGCGCCGGATGGGCGAAACGCTGGGTCTCGAGCCAGCGGTAGTGCGCCTGGGTCCAGCGGCGGCCGCCAGTGTATACGCGGCCGTGACGCAGAAGGAAGCCATTAAGCCTTTGACGCACGCGCCGCTCGGCGTGCTTGAAGTCCTCGCGCGCCCGTTCCAGGTCGCGGATCGCCTCCTGTTCTTCATCGGGCACCCACACCGAGGTCAGCTCTCCCTTCTGGTGCAGTCTGGCCAGGGACAAAGCGTCGCGACGGTCCGTCTTGATCCGGTCGCCCGGACGACGCGGGATCAAAGAAGGCGCCACCACCGCGCATTCGTGTCCCAGGGCGCGCAACTGACGATAGACCCCGTAGCCGCAGGGACCGGCTTCGTAGCAGAACCGCAACGGAGCCCCCGGTCCGGAGAGCTTGTCCGCCAGTTTTGCCACCGCGGCCCCCGTGGACTGGATCGTGCCATACAGCACAGGCGCTCTGCCGTCCGCGGCGATCGCCACCGTGATCGAATCTTTATGTATGTCCATCGCACAGAATCGTGTAGATTTACGCATAGCCTCCTCCTTCTCGATGGGGATAGGTCTTTGGGTGGACTACCACATTCCAAAGATAACCCCCGAATACCGAGAACGGAGGAGGTCTTTTTATAACCAGGTCAATACATAAGGTCTAGGTCCAACCACATACAAAATGTGGAATCTGAACATTGTGGATGATCATGAATACGTCCGGCAATCTCGGGATTACAGACATAGATGTGCTTGCACTCACCGTGCGAGATGGTGAGTCCCGCCGCTTGATAGATGAAGCGATTACCGCCTATCGTAGCGGCGCTCTACGATCCGCCATCATATCCACATGGATCGCAGTAGCATATGACATAATCGTTAAGGCACGAGAGTTAGCCGGCCAGGGTGAAACAGCACCTCAGAAGTTTGTTAGTGAATTAGAAAATGCAATTGTACTTAATGACAAACGTAAGTTACAGACATTTGAAGCCGAGTTACTGCACAGGGCCAACTGCGATCTTGAATTTCTTGCACCGCATGAATACATCGCATTCGAACGGCTTCAGAATGACCGGCACCTTTGTGCACATCCTGCTTTCGTCTTGGAGGATGAGTTGTATCAACCATCACCTGAACAGGTACGCGCACATATAGTTCACGCTTTGCAGTACCTTCTCGTACATGCTCCTCTACAGGGTAAAAGCGCCATTGCCCGATTCGATGCTGACCTACTAAGTTCTTCATTCCCAACTACAGCCGATGAGATCAGTACCTTCCTTCGGACACGATATCTCGACAGGGCGAAGGATATATTGGTGGTAAATCTCCTTAAAGCTATAATCAGTGCACCGTTTGGATCAGAACACACCAAATATGCAAACAAAATCCAAACACTGGCACTATCATTACGCGAAATTTCAAAGGCTAAGACCCACCTCTACGACACAGAAGTACCTAGACTTGTGGCCTCAAGATTTGAACGTGTCTCTGACAACGTACTTTTGAACATCTGTCCATACCTCGAAAACGATCCGCGCATTTGGACCTGGCTCATGGAGTCCGACCGAACCCGAATAAGACGCCTTATTGAGACAGTTGACGAAGAAACGTTCAAGACTTGTGGTGCTTACAGCATTCTTGATATTGGTCCGTTATCCGATGTTGTTCTTAACCGATTTGACAGTTTCGATGAGGACGTTCAGGTAGCCATTATTGCTGAGCATCCTACAAAGAAGTTCGTAAGTCGGGCAATTAAAATCTACGCTGATGCAGGTAGTTTCCGTCATGCAGAGCATTTAGGTCAGTCTTTGATTCTTCCACTTGCCACGTGCTTCAGTAGTGAAGATGTGAAATCGGTGCTGGCTGCAGCAAGTGAGAACTGTCAAATTTGGCACGCTGGTGGAACACCGGAAATCCTAGAGCAACTGTTTGACCAGACGAATGTACTACTAAATGACACCCGTGCATCATGGACTGCTTTCGTAGATCAACAGATTGCTAGACAGGATGGTGATGAGTCAGCCTTCTATAGTTATCCTAAGCTACTTGAACGACTAGATGAAAGCGTTTCAGATACACAGCACCTTTGATTGGGATACAGAGTTAAGCTTCCTTCTGATCGAGGAGGCACCTCATATCACTGAAACGTAGTCAGTTCACCCGCAAGTTCATGCCGGGTTCTCCAAGAAACCGGTTCAGGCAAGACTATCAGTCAGTTAGCCCGGGACCATCAGTTCCATTCCAAGCTAATTCAACGCTGTTGGCAACAGCTTCGTCGTCAGGATTATCGCGCCTTTATCGGTAACGGCAGGGCGGTCAGCGATGAAGCCCGGATCGCGGCTCTGGAGCGTAAAGTCGGCTAGAGGAGATCCCACGCTCAGCCCGAAGCAATGGAAGCAGATAATGATCTGCCTGGCCTACTATCGAAGGCGTCAACCGACCGCGCTGTAGTCAGGAGGTTGTGCAAGACACACTTGATCGTTCAATCCAGCTACTACCTCGGTCGCTATTGCCGTTCGGATCCGGACCTTGAACTGCAGGAAGGGATCCATAAGTTGTCTCTTTCCTAGTCCTCCTACGGTTACCTGCCCATGCCCCACGCACTTCAGCGTCTCGGATACCTGTAAATACGAGGAGATCTATCTCTACGAGTACGAGTTCCTTGACGCAGCGCGATTCCGTCTCGGCTAATTCATCGATAGATTATACAATCGTAATCGCTAGCACTTAGCCTTGGACTACAAGTCAACGGCCGATTACAACATATGAGCACACATATTAAAACTGTAGCTTAACTGGTTTTCCCATTTTGGGGTGCTTTACGATTCAAGTCTCGATCTCGACCGCTGAAGCGATAAGGTTTGCGACTTCAGTGTACAGGTCCGCTTCGACTTCCGGGGCTCTGATACTGACGACCAAAGCATATCGGGCAGACTGGTCATATCGTTCCAAGGCCGGACGTGTCTTCCACCACCCCGCAGTTGGAAAAACAGCGATTGATTCCCTGCTAGCCAGATCCGCTGCGGTTCCTTGCCAGATGTCACCGTGCAACGAACCTCGGTGGCGACCCTGTGTTCCGATCAGCCAGGCGGGGTCGTAGCCGGTATTGCGGTGGGTCCCTTCATCCTCGTCTCGAGCTGCCAGATTGATACGTCTGCGAAACTCATCGGTGGATTCGGTTGGTCGTTTCACGTCGAAACGTAGACCGTGAGATTCGTAACGGTAACGCGAACGGATACCCCGAAGTGATGGATTGGGCTCGATGAAATAGGACAGCGTGACCCGCATCTCGACCCGAGTTTCTCTCAGGCTCCCAAGCACATCGATCGGCCAGGGCAAGCTGTGGAGATGCATATCGCGAAGTGTAGGTAGCCTGCCCGTTTCCCGCCGGAATGGCCGCAGGCTCTCCTCGACCACCATCGTCAAGGAATTGTTGACGCTCCATAGTGCCCGGTTGACGTCAGGTACTCCAAATCCACACCGACGCAGTAGATCATGGTAATCCTTCTTCAGTGGATTGCCAGTAGCAAATAGAAACTGTCGCTTCATTTCGCTCGTCCATTCTGCCGAGTGGACAATCAGGGCGCGGATCGTCTCCGGCCACAAATTGGGATAGACGGCCATGACCTGGGCCGCGAATCGGGCTGCAAGGGCATTCGCGGCGCTAGTAGCATTAGTCGTCGTGAAGAGCCGATCCTCTGGACGGTGATGAGTCGTGAGAAGACTGAGGCTTGGCATCCATACTGCACTCAAGGAGTCTTTTGCGGCGTTTCCACCTTCAAAAACGATATCTGGTTTGATCGGCCAATGTTTATCCCATGCCAATGACGTCGTACTGAACGGGCTGAGGCCGCCTTCTGGAGCAATAGGTGTATAGCCCTTCGTATCCGATTCGGTTATCCGTACCAGATCGGTACATGCACCGACAGTAAGTGCATTCCACGCTTGAGCGGGGTCATGCACGCTATCGGTTTCATTGGAGTCAGGGTAATTGGACCACGCATTGAGATCCTCGATATTGCCGGCCGACACGATCAGCAAACGTGGATTGGCTCCAGCACCATTGACATCCGAGGCCAGGGTGTCGATCGCCGATGACCATGCGGAAGGGCGTCCTTGATCGCGGTTGTCCCTTGCTGTAATTGTCATCCCGAAGACTCGAAGCCTCAACGGAGCGGTAACCTCGGGCCGTGCCGCCGCTTCCACCGTCAGATAGCCATGGTGCCGGGGATCGTTACCGGTCACACCATCCGTTGGCAGCAGCTTCACCGATTCGAGGCGATGAGGGAGTTCTACAGGCCCGTTGCCCGCGAGGAGATCGGTCAAGTTCCCGGCGAGAGCCACCCCTGCCATTTCGGTCCCATGGCCCTTCGCATCTTCGGTACCCCAACCGGGTTCGACAGTGTGGAGATCGTCCGTATCAAGAGCGGGAGCAAGCAGGGGGTGGCCACGATTGACGCCGGTATCGAGCAAGCAGACATAGGGACTCTGTTCGGTGTCGGTAGCAAATCGAGTCCGACTCAACAGATCATCAAGCCATTCGGATTGTTCGTTGGCAGGTAAAGAATCGAAAAACTCCGCGGTTTCCTTTGGGCGACGCAGTTCGGCTATGCTGTTGAGCGTAACCATGGAATGCTGCATTTGTTCGAGCGATGCACGTACCAGAAGTACAGTGCGTTCCGGGAATATCAACTCTCCTTGCGCAACATCCATACCCTGGGCGTCAACTCGCTCGAGAAACGACTCTGCTGTCGCGCGCCGGTCGCGGCGTACCGGTAACCAGACTTCCCACCAAATCGTACCTTCGTCGGTGGTCGGGAACGTCCCAGGACCGTCGGTCCAGAGCGCCCGCAGACTCGCAGCTCGGATCTGCCGGATGGCGTCTATCAGACGCCGATTGTCTCGTAAACGACCGGCCCTGTCGCGCTTTTCCGCCAGGTAATCACGAATCAGGCCTTCAAAGTGATCGAGCTTTCCGTCCGGTACGAAGACGGTGGCTAGGGTTCGACTCTCTTCATGGCGGACATTCAGCAGTTCGATCCCGGAACGCTCACGTGCCAAACTTTCAAAAGCCAGTTCGACATCAGGGAAGCTCTCAAACTCCACCTGCAAGCCCAGGCCATCCTCTATCCCGGCTTCACGCTGGACTTTGCTGGCCTTTTCTGCTACATTTCGAAGCCGATCAATCTGACCTTGCAATGCGTTACTGTGGCGAGCCCGATCCTGTTCGGGAATCGTAGAACCTCCACCACCCCCTCCCGGATAGCGATACGCCTCCGTCTCAGTGAACCCTTCGAGTACAAAATGCCGATGTTGTCCGGTCGTTTCTGTCATTTGAGATAGGAACTGTTAAGTCAGGTTTTCTGGATCAGCCTTTCCGCAATGTGCTTTCGTTCGTCGAGCATCACGTGGATATCCTTCGCCCGAACCTGTGCACGATTGTGAATTAGCGCATCTTTCAATGCTTCATTGGAAGCGCGGGTGATTTCGGCACAATTCATCCCCGCTGCGAAATCGGCTAAGCGCTCCCACTTGATATCCCCTGCGGCGGACCCGGTGAGGCGTGTCTTCAGGAGTATGGAAATTTGCACCTTGTCCGGCAAATCGTAGTGTAGAATGTCGTCAAAACGCCGAAAGAGCGCCGGGTCGAGGATTCCAGGATGATTCGTTGCCGCCACCACGAGGCTGTGAGAACGGTCTTGTTCGATCATCTGAAGAAAGCTGTTTAGTACCCGCCGGATCTCTCCCACGTCGTTTGTCAGCCCGCGTTGCGAACCGATGGCGTCGAACTCATCGAAGAAATAGATGCCACGTGTCCGGCTCGTGGCATCGAATATCTGCCGTAATTTCGCCGCGGTCTCTCCCATGTACTTGGTGATGAGACCGTCGAGGCGGACCTGGAAAAGAGGAAGGCCGAGCTCACCAGCCAAAACAGAACCCGACATCGTCTTCCCCGTACCGGGAGGCCCGGTCAACAGCAACTTGCGTCTCGGCGTCAGGCCATGTTCAACGATCCGACTGGCTTGACGTTGCTCGCGTATGACGCGCTGAATCTGGTCTCTGAGAACATCGCTCAGTACCATGTCTACCAGCCGGCCCTTCGGATAGGATGCTTCCAGAAGTTCTGCAAGCTCGCCGGAAGGGCGGGTGATTGGTACCACGGAATCCGTGCCGCGCCGTCTTTTGGCTTCATCGATCAGGNTTCGCAGTTCTTCGGCAAGCTTACCGTGGCCCAACCTGGCTTCATGGGCGGCAACCTGCATGGCGACCGAAAAGAAATGATCGTCGTCGCCTTCCAGATGCGACCTCAGCAGTGCTTTGAGTTGGTCAGCGCTGGCCATGGTGTTCATCCAGTTTCATAGAGGTTAAGACTTTCCGAGCATCTTTACTTTAAGACCATGCACCTTCTCCAACCGCCTAAGACTTCTGCCTTCTCAGATATTTTATGTGTAACTCGTCATATCTATTAGACGTAGAAAGCCTACTTTTCTCGACTTTCGGATGCACTCATTACTACAGGTTTCATTACGTTTCATTGTATTTCGTCGTGGGGACATCACGGTAACCGGGAAGAGCCGCGATTGACTTCCTTCGTCAGGTATCGGTCCTCATACCCGAAACACCTTCATCACTTCGTCCCCCAAGTGATTGATTACCTTTACAGCGATTCGCCCAGACTCAGGTTTTGGGAAAGGCTTCGAAATGTCACTGTGCAGTGTTTCCCAGGCTTCCTGGTTAATCTCGGCTTTTAGCGTTGTTCGCAGTGCCTTGTATGGGTCGTTGGCGCCGAGAAAGTAGGCGTGCCGGACAAAGAAGCTCTCCTCGTTGTAATCGGTATCGACGAACCAACACGCTATGCCGTCGGTGTTGTCGCTGTTAATCTCACCTGTATTAGGGTGAAACACATCCACACCATTAATCTTGACCTGGATCTGACTGTCCGCTGCGTCAATGATTTCTATATCCGGCTCTCCGAAGATGACGAAGAGGTTGCCTTTGCCGGTGTTTTTAAGGTCGTAGGCCATGTGGAGGTCTGCGTTCATGCGGGCCTTGAGGACTGGGACGCGGCCGAGCTTGTTGAACTCCGAAGCGTGGGCGTCGTAGTTGAAGGCGCAGGCGACCAGCACGTCGAAGTCGGCATCCGCAGCCTCGCGCACAGCTGATACGAGATCGGGGCGGGAAACTGTGCCGAATTCCGGGCCGACGAAGATGCCGGCACGTTTCTCAGCATCCGAGTCTCCATTGCCTTCCACGTAGGTACCTTCGGCGCAGACGAATATCCCGGGCCAAGGTCTGATTCCCGAGAAGGCGATGTGGTCTTCCTTGTGCGCCTGTTGAACACCGGAGGTTTTGAGATTGTCGAGGATCATCTCGGCGAAATCCTGTTTTTCGCCGTACCCTAACTTGGCTTCGGCGACGTTGTCAATGAGTTCGTCGCCTTCTTTGACGCCTAACAGGCGGTGCGGCGATAGGCTTTCCACGGTGAACGGGCCGGCGACGCGGACTTTCTTGTTGTCTTCGTAGGGCTTGTCGTAGAGGTATTCGTAGTCAGCTTTGGCGGCGATGGAAGCGTCGATTTCCTTTTGCCGGGCGATGCGATGTTCCCACCAGTTCGCGTGAATTCTTCTGACCTCCTCGGGCCAAGCGTCGGCGGCGTCGCGGGGGATTTCCCATTCCTCGTAGGATGTGCCGAGCGCGTCGTTCAACTCCTGACGCAGCGGCTCCAGCGTTTTTTGGAATCTCTCCCAGATTACGTCTATCTCGGCGTTGTTAGCGATGGACTTGAGGGTGATGTGGGGGACGCGCTCGTACACGAAGCCTTGGCGGATGTCGTTGTACGTGGGCGATTCCGAGGGGGCTTTGCGGGCGAGCGCGGCTTCTTTGATTTGGCCGTCGCGGCTGTCGGCGAGCAGGTAGTAGGGATAGCGTGCGCCCATTACGCGAACTCGGGCCAGCGCGAGGGCGACGCGGGAGGTGTCGATGGTGATCCAGCGGCGGCCCCACTGCTCGGCGACGTACGCGGTAGTGCCAGAGCCGCAGGTGGGGTCGAGGACGAGGTCGCCTGGGTCGGTGGCCATCAGGATACAGCGCTGAACTACTTTGGCTGCGGTTTGAACGACATAGGACTTTTCGTCCGAAATACCAGCGGTATCAATCCACTGGTTGGTATATGCAATACCGGGTCTCTCGTCTGCGTGAAATATGTATCGCAATGTTTTCCCGGACTGCTGCAAACGATCGGCTTTGGCGAGACGCTCTATCCCTTTCAAGCTGGCCTTCCATCCCCTGCCTGATGCCGGTCGGAATGCCGTACCTTGGTAATCATAGGCGAGACTCGAACTTTCTGATCTGGTTTGGGCAGAGAGTGAAATGGTCTGATACCGTCTAACATCACTAGGCAGTGTTTTCGGATTGTCTTTTTCATTTTTTGATATAGACCGTCTGCGTCCGTCAGGTAGAGTAATGTAACTGAACGAGGCCATTGACGGGTCAGAACTTTTCGGGTCAACTTCCCTATGTAACTGACGGTACTTCGCTGCAATTCCTTTTGTAAACCACAGAATGTGATCGGAAACGTTGTCCAAGCTTTTTGTTCCCGTGCCTCTTGCTGCTGATCGGGAAAACGTAATCTGTGAAGTAAAATTCTCCTCCCCAAACACCTCGTCCATCAACGCCCGCACCCGATGCACATTCTCGTCCCCAATCTGCACGAACACCGACCCGCTTTCCGTCAATAAATCCCGCGCCACCGTCAGCCGGTCCCGCAGATACGTCAAATACGAATGAATCCCATCGCGCCACGTATCCCGAAACGCCTTCACCTGCTCCGGTTCGCGGGTAATGTGCCCGGCGTTGCCGTCCCTGACGTCACGACTGGTCGTCGACCACTGGAAATTGGAGTTGAATTTGATGCCGTAGGGTGGGTCGATGTAGATGCACTGCACCTTGCAGCGCAACCCCTCCCGTTCCGCCAGCGAAGCCATCACCTGCAAGCTGTCGCCGAGAATCATCCGATTCGACCAGTTGGCGTCGTGCCGGTAGAACTCAGTCTGCGCGTCCGCACTCGGCAGTCCATTGAAATCCGCGAAAAGGTCGGTCTGGGCACTACCCCCCCCCCCCCCCCCC
>JGIcombinedJ30088_10006246_pt1 | contig 10011 bp, 11 predicted proteins | sample PinacodermPK_FD_30088 | JGI IMG/M metagenome (IMG submission 30088) | reverse complement strand
ATAATAAAAGTTCTTACATAGAGTTAATGGATCTAATAGTGTATATTGTATTATATGTACACAAGATTTGTGGTTCATACCTCGCACTATAAATAGATTACTGGTGTTGTGTGCAAGCGCTCACCTGCTAAAGTTGACACCATCAGCACTGGGCCAAACTCTCCAAATTCTACTGTGAATGCCTGCACCTTTATTGAGTAAGGGGCACTTGGACTTAAATTAGTGAATGCAGCCACCGTCTGAGTGCTGTTTTGTTGTGTGATGCTGCCATCTGCAGACATCAGTTCAATCTGATAGAAGCTTATGATGCCATTTGGGTTCAGTGGTAAGTCCCAAGTCACTGTGATGTTTCTAGCACTAATGCTCAATGGCTGCAGACTTTCAGGAGGAGATGGGGCTGCAGGAGAATGAAGGAGCACTGTGATAATTAACTCACATGCAATATGCATTAGTGAAGTACAACATTATTAACGATAAGTATACTAATATACACTACTCAGCAAGTACACGTTATAATTTTCATTTTGGTCATTTTGGTTGATCAATCTATTGTCAGTCTTGCTCTCATACAATACCTGTTGCAGCTTAGTCTTCAAAACGATATAAATATTGTGCAGCTAGGTAGGCATGTAATATGTATGTACTAATACAAATCAGTACTGATATGTTAAAATTAAAGCTCCTTGCGGTCAAACACTTACCGTCTGCAATTGTTCGTACCAATACTTCATTGCTGAAGGGTCCAGGCCCAACGTCATTCACAGCTCTTACAGACACATTGTAGGTGGAAAACGGCATGATTGCATAACTATTGATTTGAACTGAGGTTGCAATTGAGAAGAGATTAGAAGTTTGATAGAAAGTTGAATTAATTTGGTTTGGACTCTCAATTCCTCTGAATGTTATCTCATAATACAGGATATCTCCAACAAATCGTAGGGGAGGTTCCCAAAACACAAAAATGGATGTTGACCCTGTGCTTGTCACTGTCAAATTCACAGGAATGGATGGCTCTGAAGCAGGTTGAAAAAGTGACTATGAATAACAAGGATTAGACGGTCAGATGGTCTAATATGTGCATAATGGTGCTGTGCTAATAGTATGGTAAATGCATTGGCTGTATTTAATTACACCTTTCTCAGCAATGTAATTAAATTGCAAAGTTGCTCAAGTAATCATAATGGTAAGTTATTACATTGTGCAACTGATACATAATTACATACAAAGCGTCTCCATCCAGACACCAACATGCCTTCAACAAACTAAAGGGACTGTCGAAGTGCGCACTGTGGTTTCTGTTGCATATATGCATCATACGGGTTTATCTGCAATGTAATTTATAGTGCACATTTGCATCCATCACTACATTCGACGATGAACTCTCAATTCATTTAACACTTGGATACTGTAGATGCTCCTTGTTATGTGTTTTACGGTGTCAATTGGAGCATGTGCTGGCATGAGAGTGAAGTAACGTAGCAGCTGGAGAATAAGAAGTATAACACAAATGGCTTTTGAGCTCCAAGTGGTGGAGGACATTCTCTTTGCCATTTGTTGGGACTATTCAGATGTCAGACCCCTAGTCAGCTTATCAGCCTAGACTGTCCGCTGACAAAGACCTTCATGACCGAGCTTAATATGTCCCAAGATATTCTGCTGATCTCAATATAGCTAATGCATCATTCTAAAAATGCAATGTGCTGTACAAAAGGTAACAATTCAGGCTAATCGTAATTGCATACAAGAAAATCAAAGTAATGGTAATTGGTTGCATAATTATGATGGCTATATAATTGTAACTGTAATTAATTACTTGTAACCTGTAACACTGATACACATGTCCATATAATAATGACTTAAAATGTGAAGATAGGGAACTTACCTAAAAGGGTTTGGATGAGTTCTGCTTCAGTAAATGGTCCTCCAACTGAAGTGTGTGCACGCACCCTCACTGTGTAATTTGTTCCAGGCAATAAGTCATTGAATGTTACCACAGTTGCATTGGCAGAGGTGTTTATCAATCCTAGAAAATTTGAGTATATTTCAATTTCGTAATACTCAATGAGCCCAAACAATGGGAAAATTGGAGGCTGCCAGGTTACTCTGAAGCTAGTATTTGTTACTGCTTCTACAGTCACATTCAGAGGCAGTGTTGGAACTGCAGGATTGGATTGAATTGCATCATAATAATAACATGTGTTGAAAGGCTGCCACTGCATCACACTTACCTGCTATGGAGCAAGTGGATCCAGTGTATCCTGAAACACATTGGCAGATATTGATTTGAGCACAGAAGCCGGCAACACAAGGAGGGTTGCAAATAGCTGAAAAGTGGTTCACAGTGACAATGGGTAAGTACAAATTTCCAAGAAGTATTCCATGCAAAATTCACTCAAATCACTGATTACCAATAATTGCACCCACGTTCTTCACAAAGGCTGCCTTCATATCCATCTGGGCATTCACATGTCACTGTCTCTACATGCTGTGTACATGTAGCATTGTTGTCACAGATGTTGTCCACACATGGTTCAAAGACTAAAAAGTAAGAAGCATGCAGAGAAGCGTAATATTGTATGTAAGCTAGTGCTATTGACACTACTGAACTGTTATATACAAAGAAATATTTTGCTTAAAAAAACTCATGCAGAGCCAGCATGTTTAAACCCAAAACACATACTTGGAGTACAGTGGTTTTGTAAATGATGTAACCTGTGCTAAGCATTCAGCTATACGTACATTAGATGCATCACAATAGCTGCAATTAACAGAGACACCAGTGCTTAAATGCTTGCACTAGATGTTATTTTTCAATTGCAGTGGGCCCACATTGGCAGTAGCTAAGAAAGTGTGTTGGTCTAGTGTTCCTGGGATGCTTTGAACCTTGCATTTTCACAACAACATGTACTCTGACAGGAATAATGGTCTTAAGCAGCTTGTTGCCTATTCAGTTGCTTTGACCTGATTACACATCTACACAAACTGCTTGAACATAACTCTGTCATCTCATATGAGAAGAGAAGATAGCATTATAGTTACAGCTGAAGCAGTGGTCTCACTATTGGTGTTATGAATGCATAAGATCTAGAGATCCATGCAACATTCATAAAAATAGCTCTCCACCTCGGCATTATTTGGAATTGCAACTTGCGAGCATGGCTACCTAGGCCTGTACGCAATAGTAATTTACTGAAACATCACTGCAAACAACTTTCATTTGTTAAGGCTGGTTCAGTTACTGGAAGCCTACAGGGCAGCCATTATACGTATATTTAGACATTTTATTTGTATGATAATTTCTTCTAGAAAACGTTATGCTTAGGCTTTGCGCTGGCTTAGTATTATACAATACAAAGTGACAGATCTTTAGTCCAACACCTGGGAGGACATCAATGGGCACTCAAGAACAGAGATGTGTCTGCTTCAGCACTCAATGGACACGTGTTCGCTACTGGACAGAAGGTGAATCTGTCTAAGGCCATAGCAGTAGATGCTCACCCTCATGCCCAGACCCGCTTCTTCCGAAAGTCCTGGCATATACAGGATGAACATGTCTCTCTCCATAGAAGTCGATGAAAACTGCTAGGGCTCTATGCCAACCTACTGGGCTGACATTACATTACATTACAGCTAATGTACTATTCTTATAATATCTGTTTTTACTGTCCTATCATATGCATGTTGACTTCTTCCAGTTCGCTTTATCCTGGCGTATGGAGCATCCACTTTATTGTAGCTTCAGATTTTTGTATATCCCACCTTTAGTGCTTCGCCTACATCTCACATGACCTCTCACCATCTGTCTGCACTTGCATTCATACTAAGAATCACTACGCTTACACACAATAGGCAACAAATTGCATCTTCCAGTCGCCAGTGTCCTGAAAATCAGCCATTTTCTAGATGACGTCACAAGGGGAACGGTTCACCGTGCTCTATTTGGCTTTGAAAAATCTACATCGTGCCGTTAGTACCCGCCTAAACATCGCATTGCTGCTGGATGCAACAACAGGAGTGATAAGTAGTTCAGCCTGTTCGTCTTTCCTAAAATCCAAAGTGATGAGCAGGTCAAGGGAGGTGGCCAAAGCAAGATCTGTCTGGACTGGACCAAGGAATCATTGAGTTTCATGCAGCTTGTACTTCAAAAGATTGCTTCAAAGCAAGCAGTGCTCTTACAAAGGAGTTGAGATTACTTGCAAAACAGATGCTTACTTTCCTATGTTCTGTTCTTTCTTCCATATGTACGTACTTGTAGGTAATTGAAAATGGTGTTGCTGTTCATTTCTCTTCTTCACAATTCCACAATGAGCTTCAGTGCTCTAAATGGTATCAAGACTGTAACCGCAGGTCACATAGTCATTTCAAAGTGGTCATTATGAACTCTCTCATTGTATGTGTTTCATTGATTTGCTTTCATTCTAATGTTTTGTCTAATGAATCTAAATGTCAGTCACCTTTGAATTTTTGCTTCATTCCAAAACCAGTGGCCTCCAATGACAAGTTTTGATGCACAAAATGCGACGCATTTATAGACTGAATACAGTATAGGTGGTTACAAGCATAAAGCCATACAAATAGCTAACACTTAAAACAATATAAGGATGCCCAAACTTTATGGTAGTGCAAAACACTGCGAAGATGCCCCATGTAAGCACAGCACTGTGCTAATTCATTTTTGTACCTGGTACAGAGCAGTTAGCTCCAATGTAGCCTGTTGGGCAGTGGCAGGTGTTATTTGGCATACAGACACCGATACCACATGGAGGATCACAGATAACTGTAGGAAAAACAGAAAATACTCATTGTACAACACATGCAGAGGATCTGCTGGTGGAAAGAAAATAGAATGACACACATATAAATACTAGCAGAGAAGCACATTTACATCAACATTTCAATGATAGCGCTCTGACTTACAACAAAGACACTTCTATTACAAATTAGTCAGCTCATGAGCAGGGCATACATGTCTCATATACATCCGTTAGCACCACTGGGCTACAAAAGGATTGTGCAGTTACTCTACAAATGGGCTACTGATATGCTTATAAATGTATCCACTATACAAACAAATGCTGAAGAATGCATGAAGCGATGACACTGGGTACGACTACCAATAAAATGTCTTTCCACCAAACAAAAAAGACTGATAATCTACAACTACACTTAAAATGGCCTGCACACCTGAAGAAAATGTATCCATAGAATGTATAGCTAAGAATACATCAATGACTTTCACACTGCTTCGGCTTTGCAGGTGTACCTCTCCTGACATCACATATAACCAGACTGCTTTTGGCCTCCCTGGCTGCACCATGTTGTACCTTTAACGACACTCTAAAACATATATACTTTCTAAGTGCCAGGGACGTTTGGTGACAATTCAACTATAAGAGCATGAGCAGTTTGTGAACTCCTAATTATTTGCATGTATAATAGTACAGGACAAAAATCTGGTAGTGACAAACCTGGAGCAGAGAGATTGTTAATCATCTCCAATTCTTGACTTCCACTCAGTGTGGTAAGACCAATAGCCATATTTCCTGTTGCTGCTATGTCAAATATGCAGAACAGATCTCCCTCACATACGTCAAAAGCTTCTAAAGATTGGGAGCTGTTCAAATCCAAGTCAAATAATGGGGCAAAATCTGGACTATAGAAATCAGACCAACTTTCATTCGCACCATAGCTGAACAGACTGTCATTGGCAGAGTCTATAATCCCTGTACAAATATGAGATAGCACAGTAAAGTGGCTTGTTTTACAAAGTTTTGATCATGGTAACTAGTGTTTCTGTATTTGGTATAGCATAAAAAAAACTGGAATTGTTGTTTACCATGCATGGTAAAGAACAATGAATGTAATTCTTAAGGAATGAATATCATTTATTTCCCTTTTACCATGCATGATAAGCGGCAACTCCAGTTTTCCATATTATACCAAGTAGACAGAAGCAGAAGTTTGCTAAGATGAAATCTGGTGAAACAAGGTACTTCTTGCAGTGAGAGTACAGTATGATGTGCAAAGCATATAACAACAGTTCTAATGTGGCTCACATGTGATGCCAAAGGAGTAATGAATGTCTTCCAGTGATGAGTTGAGAGAAACTGTGGTACTTTCATTCTTTGATTGCAGGTCATCTGTAATATTCCCGTTGTAGTTACCCATTAAGCCTCGGGTAAGTCCCTGCATTACTGTTGGCAGGCTGACCACCATGGTGGAAATGATATCATTTGCAGATGTCACTTCCATGAAGGTCCCACTGCCAAATGTGACAGTTATTGTTTGGTTGGCTCCTTTCTCAACATTAACTTGATCAAATTCCAGTTTTGTCATATTCCCAAAATCCACTTTCTCTCCATTAACTAATGCCACAAGCCCATCTGGTGTGAGATCCACTTGTACAGTGTCAGAATCTACCTCTTTCAGCACTAAAGATGTGAACACAGTGGCCCCTGCTTCCTGACCAAAAGAATTGATAGCTTCTGCCATTCTGCCTTGAAGAGTAAAGGTACCATCATCTGTTTCAATCAAGATGAACTCACCTTTTCCATTGAAGGTGTACTTATGACCATCCAGGGTAACAATATGTGGGTCACCATAGATACATGCTACATTAAAACAGATGGAAACACATGTACAGAATAACACTCAATTATAGGTATGTACCAGCTGAAGTCCCATTGGCATAAAAATATACAACATAAAATATGGTACTATAGTTCTATTCAGTTATTCAGCAGTTAGTATATACGTATTTATGTGTGTAAAAATGATTTTCACAAAGACATATATAGAGTTAGTGATGCTGCACTGTGTCTCTGAAACCACATGTAGCTACATGAAAAACAACCTGTGAAAACCCTTCTGTAATAAGAAAGGATAGCTAACAGAATGCATGACTGTGCAACCGGCTTCACAATACTTATAGTTCTAAGATACATTTTAACCATGCCTACATCTGGCAACATCTGTAGCTAAACTAGCATGCACAGTACTGAACTAACACCACTGTCTGGAGTTAATCACATGGAGCTCTGTAACTATTATATAATACGGCGAATGATGAAAAAGTCAGAAGCAGTGTCTCTGCATGAATACTGGCAGACGAAGGCAACTGAGGCCATTCTTATCAAGACGAGTAGAGAGACCATGAACCTGGACAGTGATCTACAGCTTCCAACAATGTGGAATCCCACCCTCAATCCACCATAAACCACTCATGTGGAAGACATCTGTAGCATCATTACTATTATTCCCGATTATTTTTTACTTCATTTTACTTTTTACACTGTTTTATTACTCATGACCTCTTGGCTTGAATTTCCCATGTATGATGTCACATGTTGCTGTATACAAGTTAGCTTTCTCTCTTGCACTTCAATTTTGTAACTAATGAAGACCTTCTCTATTGAAACACCTTACTTGCACTGAAGTTGGTGCCATGTGTAAGCTCATCAACAGTTTAGTTCTATGTATACCGTAGCATGAACCTCAATGGCATCAGAGGGATTTGCAATTCTCATAAAATTACAACCGATACATGGTAGAAATATAATAATATTATAGATCCTTGTGGAATGTGTAACAAGGGTAACATAATTTATTCTTGCAACAAAGTACAGGAAATGATTGACATCAAAGAAAGAGAAGCAATTGAAATCAAACAAGCAGCAGCAGCAGCAAATTCAAAGGCAGTTTTATTCAACTCCACAAAGTAGCTGGTAGAGCGTTTTGGAATGTTACGGCTCCCTTATGTAGCTGGCATTGATATCCAAAATACTCTGAAAGTAGATATGTTCTCACTGAACTTATAGCTACAGTCTAAGACTATTATTGGTATGGAAATACGTATATGTATATATATATATATATGTGTGTATATATATTGCAATTTGCACTGTATATACAGAGCATCTCCTCACCTGGTATAGGAGGATTCCATCCAACATCAGTTACTGGTCGTCGATTTTGATAGTACCTATCACAAAGCCTTGCTGTGCAGCAGATTATATATGGCAAGAGGTCGTCCTGAATGTGCATAATGCTGCTGATGTAGTCTACTGGAGCTGACTTATCAATGCTGCCACCATTAAACCAGTCAACCATCAAATCACCATCTGTGTCATAGCAACACTGTGTACCAACTCCAGAGATAAGCCTGCATGCAGGTATTTGAGACAGACACCAAATATCTATGTGCTATCACTGGGAGTGAAAGCTACCCAATTGATCAATATTCACAATGCCCAAATTACATCATCAAATCCCATCCTTGTAGCTCCAGCTTCACAAGAAACATAGCCGGTGAATTTTATGCAACTAGAGTTTCTACTGCCTGTTATATAACCTAAATGGTCAATCCAGAGTAAAAGCATGTCAATTTAAATGCGTGGCGGGAAACATAATCTAATCCATTTTCGCATTTGCTCATTTAATTCTTTACGTATACAGTCAAACTCACCTCTCCCTTTGCAGAAAACAACTTTCTGCACCAGAATGGAATGTGCTGATGAACTGCTGATGGTAGGTGGTAGAGCCATGGATGGATTCATAATTCTCTTCAATTAGACCACTATTAGGCAATCTGGCTTGGTTTACCATAGGTGGACAAGGTAGGACTCCGGTATCAACCACATCCTCATCTTCGTTCACCCACGCAATACACTCTTGCCTAAGCGTCTGTAGCCTTCCTGCTAAAAAGATTATACCAGTCCATACTCCCGCTTGTTGCACTGGTATAGTTGGTATATTGGCAGCTACATTTAACACTACCGCAATTGCAGGTTCATCTGCAATTTGACCATTTTGTGTCTTCACTTTTCTCTCAGGGATGGTAACAGTTTGTGCACCGGAATTAGCCACATTTGAATAAAGAGTTTTTAGTACACGAAGTGAGGCAGTGGCTGTGTTAACCTCATACAAGATGATGTCAACTGTGTATGATGAAGCCCCTTCATAAGGTAATATTTCCTTGTCCCACTGCAATGTGATAGAATCCTTTGGATTTAAACCCCTTCCACTGCCCAGTGCAATGCAGCTATCTTTTACAACACTGCTCTGGCAATTAGACATCTGAACCTTGTGACCTTGATTGTAGGACACTATAGACACAGGGAGTGAATACAGGGCAAGTTACAGTGTTACAGTGTTAATATTATGACATTGCATGATATCCTTTTATGCAATGCATGCGTGTGTATCAGGAGACTTCACATACAGATACAGTCAGGTCTTGCGTGTATCAAGTTATATATAGCATGGTGGAAGGTGAGAGAGGTTTGGAGAGAAGAAGCTAGGAGTCGATCAAAACTAGCACTGAACGGAAGGTTAATGGATTATGGATGTAAGGCTCAGTGTGTAGAGGTTAACTGTAAGAGGCAGAGAAGTACGTATGTTGGCAAAGTTGAGAGAAGGGACAGCAGAACTGAGAATTGAAACTGGAAGATGGCGTGGTTTGGAAAGACAAGAGAGAATCTGTAAGTGCTGTGAAAGTGGAGAGGTAGAGGATGTTGAGCATTTAGTGATGAGGTGTGCACATGTGAAAGAGGAAAGGGGGAAGTTGATGGAGTTGATGGATGAGAGGGTGGCAGTAGCAATGGACTAAGCGTGCATAGATCCAGCAGTTTGGAGAGCTATAGAGAGATTATGGCAGAAGAGGTTTCGCCCATCACGGGCTTCATCAGGCATGACGAAGCCCGTGATGGGCGAAACGTTGCATTGAAGTGACAATTAGAAGTGACGAGTCATTTGTTGACGTGCTTGATCATCCAAATTAATCATCCTACTATCAATTATATGAATTATGCATTATGAATTATAGCATACACACAGAACAAGTGATCACTTATGAGATGTATAACACACTAACCATAATAAAAGGAAGCAACTCTGACATAGCTTATGCCATTCATATCCTTAACCATCATTTTGAACTCAACACGGCCTGTTTTCTTCATGGCTGGTGCAATGCACAGAAACTGTCCTTGGCGGGAGAGGTAGGTCCCAGGC
>JGIcombinedJ30088_10006244_pt1 | contig 10016 bp, 10 predicted proteins | sample PinacodermPK_FD_30088 | JGI IMG/M metagenome (IMG submission 30088) | reverse complement strand
CCTCGCCAGCGTGATGGACTTCGCCTGTGGCTCGGGCTCGCTGCTGCTCAATGTCCGGAAGCGTATGGGCTCGCACGGCATCGGCAGGATCTACGGGCAGGAGAAGAACATCACTACCTACAACCTCGCACGTATGAATATGCTGTTGCACGGGGTGAAAGACACGGAGTTCGAGATCTACCACGGCGACACACTGACCAACGATTGGGACATGCTCCGTGAGTCAAACCCGGCGAAGAAGTCCTATTTCGACGCCGTGGTAGCAAATCCCCCGTTCAGCTATCGCTGGACTCCAAACGAAGCGTTAGGCGAGGATGTGCGCTTCAAGAACTACGGACTGGCCCCGAAGTCGGCGGCTGACTTCGCGTTCCTGCTACACGGGTTTCACTACCTCAAGGATGATGGTGTGATGGCGATTATCCTGCCTCACGGCGTGCTGTTCCGCGGCGGCGCTGAGGCGAAGATCCGCCGGAAGCTCTTGGACGACGGGCACATCGACACAGTCATCGGCCTGCCGGCAAATCTGTTCTACTCGACCGGCATCCCGGTCTGTATCCTCGTCCTGAAGAAGTGCAAGAAGCCCGACGACGTGCTGTTCATCAACGCATCCGAGCATTTCGAGAAGCGCAAGCGGCAGAACTACCTGTCCGACGAGCATATCAAGATGATCATCGACACCTATCGGGAGCGTCCAGAGAAGGGCATCGAACGTTACGCCAGACGCGTGGAGATGGACGAAATTGAGGATAATGACTACAACCTGAATATCTCGCGCTATGTCAGCACGACCGAGCCGGAGATCGCGATCGATTTGTCGATCACGCACAAGGAGTTGGTCGAGATCGAGAAACAGATTCAGGAGTCAACGGCGAAGCACAACACGTTTCTAAAGGAACTTGGACTCCCCGCATTGGAATAGCTGATCTCAAATGTGCTACACCGCAGTCGTGACGTAAGTGCAATGGATGCTTGACCTTACGTTGGTATCGCTTGTTGACTGTTGGATGATCCTTTCAAATGGGAGGATCAAGATTCAAGCTGATACATTAACTTATTTCTGGTATTGACTCTTTTTCAAATTCCCCGGTAACTCTTACGATTGACCCTCGGCTTCTTGCTATCCTAAAAGTAGCCGTCAATTCCTACGGTCTGATGAGCGTGGAGGAAAAGACGGCTATTGAGGAAGCCTTTACTTATGGCTTAAAGCTTGAGGCGTAGGGATTGTCGTTACAGTAACCGGTGGAAGGGGGCATGTTTTTTACTTTTTCTAAATCGGTCTTGCCTGCCCCTATTGTGTAATAGCCTTGATGACCTGAGGCTATGATACCTTCGGGCGTCCATATACGTCAGTAGTACCTGTCATCATCGCCCTTTTTAAATTTTAAAACTCTCTTTGTTACGTCTGCTACATTTTAAATGAGTGTCCTGAGTAATAAAAGAATACGAAAATGTAATTGAGAGGATGTTTTACGCGCTACAATTAAAACTAATGATCTATATAACTTGCATATGAGTATCGTGTTTAATTGTAGTAAGCATGATATAATTGAACTTTCTCTTTGGTATTTAGATTTAAGTTTTGTTAAATTTGTTGATGTGGGTGGATACGCAGATTCTCTAATTATTACTTTTTATATTTCCGAATATGGTGCACAGGGTAATTCTCCCTTTCTGATATAGAAATAAAACGGGGTGAAGTATCGAAAGCATTATCCGATTATCTTAGGGCTAATTTCTAGACCGAGGGGTTTAAAGCGATGAATTTGAACTATGGGATACTATCTGAAAAAGCGGAAGACACTGAAGACGGAGTCAGGAAAAACATACTAGGTACGATAAATCAGTTTTCTGCCCAGAAATTCCCCGCTGTTTTGGTTCCAGTGAATATAACAATGCAATTTAGCGGGAACATTGATGAGGAAGGAGAACATAGGCTTTTTTTGAGATTTGTTGATTCTGATCATCAAGACCTTATGGAACCTCAAGCTTTTCTTTTCAAGATAAATGAAAGAATCAAAAACTACCTTGATGCACCTAGTTATTCTACGGTAACGGTGGAGATAAACAAACTACAGGTAAATAGACAAGGATATAACGAATTTCTTATTTACGTGGATGATGAGTTTCTTGGCTCAGTCCCTTTGTATGGATATGAAAATCCAGATTTAGCAATGAAAACAGATCAACCATCATGACCGACTATGAAAAGTTTGAGAAGTTTGCAAAGAAAAAAAGAGTATTGTATTATAAGAATAAGGAGTATACTCTATTTGTATACTGTAAAGATGATCATTCTGTACGTAGCGTGGTGGTCCCTTCTAAGCAGAATAACCGCCCTTGGTGGCCCACGATTGTACAGATAGCATTACAGATCATTAATTTATTGAAAGGATAGCTATTATGAATCCTGGAAAAGTAGGGTTTTATAAAAAGTTGAGGTACACCAAAAAGACTAAACCTGTCTATGGTGATAATAAAAAACTGTCTTATTGGGAGTCTTGGATAGAGGAAATAGAGGGTTGTGTAGCGCACGGCATGACCAAATTGGAAGCTTTGTCAAACTTGAGTAAAGCTTTTGAGACTTACATTCAAGGCATGATTGAGCTAGGGTATGAAGAGGCAATTCCTGTACCTGAGATCACAGAAACTTTTGGGGTATCTGTTTCACGCGCATCATCCAGGTTATGTAAACCTGTTGTGAAAGTAGAAAAGCCAAGGAATTATCTATATTTTCAATCGCCCTCATACGTAGAAGTGCAGGAAGCTTCTGAACCTTCTCAATATACGCCTATTGTAAAGGAAAATAAGGCCCGTATTCAACTTGAAGGGAGCTTAACGTAATGCCCCAAATGGTTGGAGAGTGCACTCAAAGGGCTTTGCTTGTTGGCGGGGTTTCCTTGTACATATACATGGAGTCCAGCACTCAAGCGGAGGTTGGACCGAATAGAGGGAAGGCTTGATGGAGATCGATACTTGAGTGAGAAGCGTGGAACAAAACGTTGCAGTTATCTAGTAAAATTAACCTTACCAAGTCCGTCATCACCAGGCGGCATAAAGTGAATTTCCGCATTTCATAAAGAGTCAAGGGTCTGTCCCGGATTTTGTGTAACTGATTTTACCATGTGATGGGCACTCTGTCGTCGTACATGATGATGAACTGGTTGATGGCGGCTGTCCAGTTTGTAAGCGGCCGTGTCCACCTTCGGGACAGATTGAGCAGAGCAAAGTAGAGCAGTTTCCTGGCCGCCTCGTCTGTGGGGAAGGTGCCTCTGGTCTTGATGATCTTGTGCAGCCCCCGGTTCATGGATTCGATGGCATTGGTCGTGTAGATGATCTTTCTGATCTCCTGGGGGAAGGCGAAGAATGAGGTCAAGTGATCCCAGTGTCTGCGCCACTGCCGGCTGATCGTGGGGTATTGTCCATCCCATTGATCGGCGAAGTGGTCCAACACATCCGTTTTCGCCGTCGAACGAGGCAGAATCAATGCCTTACACACATTAGCGGACAGTGGTGCGACGCTCGATACCGAGGCAATCTAGTTCCAAGATGATCGCCTGTCTTGAGTAGCGTCAGCGTTTTTGCTGCGACTAATGTACTGTACTCGTCACCTGCGCTACGGACCAACAAGGCGGCGCAGCTATCGAAGCCCTTCTTTTGCTCAGCAACAGGGTGATCGCCCTCGCCTTCCACTAGCGACCATATCGCGAACCCTCCCCTCATCCGGTATGGGATTCTGCAGGCCGCTCCAAAAGGTCGTCGAGTGCCGCAATGCCCGTCAGCGCCACCGGCGATCGGTCCGGAAACTCCGCCACCAGACTCAGTTTACCGCCCATCGCTTCGACATAGCCGCTGAGGGTGGAAATCAGCAGATCACTGCGCTGTTCAAGGCGAGACACGTTTTCCTGGTTGATCCCGAGCTTCTCGGCGATCTGCATCTGCGTCTGCTTTCGAGCCTTGCGCAAGTCCCGCAGCGACAACTCTTCGTCGATCAGTGCCCGGGCCCGTTCTTCGATCTTCTTCCGTCGGGACGGGGGTAGCTTGTCCATTCTGTCCGACAGCGCACACATCTTATCCTCCCCACAGCTTTCAACCGATCAAGTTGTAGATCGAAGCGGTGATCCGCCCTTATGATCAGTTTCTGATAGAAGTGATGTTCACAGGATAATATGACTTGAAAGTCATATTTCGTCAAGGCACTTTCGCCAAGGCTCCTCCGTCAATCGTGTGCGTGATTCGTCAATGGGTGTTGCGCGGTTATAGTGGAAACACGTATGATGAGACTTGACCGCAGAAACACTTGAAACCTGTCGGCTGGAATGACTCTTGCAATACATATCTGACGAACGCAGTCTGAAAGATGCCCTGCGCATTCCGTCTCGATACCACAAAGATAAGTGGCAGTCCGAGTTAGGATCATCTTATATGACCTCCAGTGGATTTTCGGCTGGGGACTGGGTCGACCGACTCACGCCGACACTTACCAACTTGGCCAATGTCCAGGTTCCCTACCTGGAAGAATACTACAGACATAATCCGTCAGTGCAAGTGTTCGAAGAATGGGATAGTAAATCGGCGGTCTTCCCTTTGGACGATCTGCGTCTACTCTATGCAAAGGCATGCCGGGGCAAAATCAATAATGAAGCGGAGTATTACGCCCCTCTGTGTGAAGTGCTGGACCCTGTCCGGCACATACTACGTTCGCATCCCACACTGGCGCGAGTCGTGAGCCCGATCATCGGCAAAGACGAATTCTGGATGGATATACAGAACTCAGGGGGGTTGACCTGCACGACGGACTTGATCGCGGGCCTGATTGCGCGTGCTGCGGAACTGTCCGAAGACGGATTCCGGACAGCCGTAGCCGAACTAAACGGGCTCCTCAACCCGATGCTGGTGGAAGGTCAGGGCGGCGTGCCAGGCGAGTTGGATGTCGGATACGACGCAGTGTTATTCTATGGCCTGACCTTCAAGGAACAGATCGACTTCGCAGACGGGATGATAATCCTTCCTTTCGAGCAGACACGAGGGTTTGTGGAAGAAAGCCTAGTGAATGAGCTCGCCCCACGGGGTGCGGGTTTCCACGGCTGGCGGTCACTGGGGGCTGTGGTCAAACCTTTTCGATGGCGGCCCGCGTTCCGCCGAACTGGCTATTTAAAGGATCTGGTACCGAGGAACCCCGGGTTGTTTTTTAGGGAGGCGGTGATCTTCCTGGATCTTCTTGCTGTAGCGCACGCGACACCTATACCGTACCTTGCAACTATGGCCAATTGCATCGACCGATCAGCCGGCAGGCTCCTGGGTGTGGCGGATCGTAAAAACAGCCACAATCCTGGCAGATCAGTTCAAAGCTTCGATGGGTTCGACTTATGTCCAGAACCGGTACCAGTGGCGCTTGAAGAGGCGAGGGAAGCATACAAGAACCGAGAATGTGAGCGATTCGCCAGAGTAGCTGTGGACGTCAGTCGACTTTCCGAAGCACTCGTAAGTGACGGACGATTTCCAGACGAAAACAGGTTCGTGAAAGTTGCAATTGCGCTGGAACGGATGTACGACCTGCCCGAACGAAATATCTCCCGCGAGTTACAAAACAGAGCTTCCTCATATCTAGGAACTGACTTGGAGAGCCAGGAAAGAATCCGGAAGGGCATCAAGGAGTTTTACAACACACGGTCGAACATCGCGCATAGTGGATCCAACATCGTGCCTCCACAAAAACGATCCGAGGCGTTCGAGAAAGGATTCGACTTTGCGAGACGGACGTTGTTCAAGCTGTTGCGCGAAGACCCACCGGAGAACTGGGATAAAGTTACTGTCTAGTATAATGTTAAATTAATTACTTGACATATCCTGTGCTGGCGGTTATCTTGTGCTCATCGTCAATAACCTGAAAGTCATACCGACTGCGAAGGAGCATGAGATGGGCCGCATACCGACCGCGATCGTACTGGACGAAGACCAGAAGAAGACCCTCGAACACTGGCGCAGGCGAAGCAACGCCAAAGCCGCGCTCTACCGTCGCGCCGGCATCATTCTGGATTGCGCCCGGGGTCTGAAGGGCGAGGACGTGGCCGAACGCCATCAGGTGAGCAGGCAGACGGTCTCCAAGTGGCGAGGCCGTTTCGCCCGCATGGGACCCGAAGGGCTCGGCGACGCGCCCCGCCCCGGCCAGCCGCGCAAGCATGACAACGAAAGGGTCCGGGCCGTGGTGGAGACGACGCTTCACCGCAAGCCGAAACACCAAACCCACTGGAGCACGCGCAGTCTGGCAAAGGAGATGGCCCTGCCGTACCATTTCATCCATCGGGTCTGGAAAGCCTTCGGCTTGAAGCCTCACCTGGCCAGGACCTTCAAGCTCTCTTCGGACCCCCGCTTCGTCGAGAAGGTGCAGGACATCGCGGGGCTCTACATGGACCCACCCGAAAAGGCCCTGGTCCTGTGCGTGGACGAGAAGAGTCAGATCCAGGCCCTGGACCGCACCCGGCCAGCCCTGCCCATGTATTTCGGCCTGCCCGAAACGAGGACCCATGACTATAAGCGACACGGCACGACGAATCTGTTCGCCGCCCTGGACGTGGCAACCGGCCGGGTGATCGGCAGGATCAAACGCCGGCATCGAAGCGAAGAGTTCGTCCGCTTTCTCCGGGAGATAGACCGCAACGTGCCCGACGACCTGGACGTGCATCTGATCATGGACAACTACAGCGCGCACAAGACCGAAAAGGTGAAGAACTGGTTCCTTCGTCATCCCAGATATCACTGCCACTTCACCCCGACCAGTTCCTCCTGGATCAATCAGGTCGAGCGTTTCTTCGCCGCTTTGACCATGCATCAGTTGCGCCGGGGCGCCCACCGGTCCGTACCGGCGCTGGAGCATGCGATCCGAAGCTATCTGGATCATCACAACCGGGATCCGAAGCCCTTCAAATGGACGAAATCGGCCGACGAGATCATTGCTTCCATCGACCGTATTGTTAAACGAACTAATTTAGCAGGACACTAGTTTCTTGATCCCTTCATCGGTAACCTCGGCTCTACCAGCATTGGATTCTGAAGAAAGATCCTAAAGGTCGTCGAGTGCAACTTTGCCCGTCAGTTCGATCGGAGGTCGGTCCAGAAACTCCGCCATTAGGCTCAAATTGCGGCACATCGCCTCGACGTAGCCGTTAAGTGAGTGGTAACATGAACGAAATGGGATATGTGGAGATTTGGGAAGCGATGCCTACCCGGTATTCGGGGGTACCCCATACCTACACCGGGCGGAGTGCGACGGACACCAACGCGACATTATATTGCTCTAGAATCTATTCGGAATCTTGACAGAGATAGAACGGGGAATGGTTGTACCATCGTTGGCAAAACATTGGATGAAAGTTCCACGTTGAATCGCACTCAACGTCTGTGCGTATTGACAGTATATTGGTATCACTGTTTTATGTAATAGGGTATTGAAAACATCCCCTACCTAGAATGGAGACTTCATGAACATAGATTGGGGAAATCCAACAACTTACATCGCAATATTAGCGGTCGGTGGAGCAATTTATGGCATAGGTAGGTTTATCTTCGAAATAGGGTATTGGTACAGAGGAGTAAATGAATTTCAAAGCGGAGCCAACGATGCGATCTCTAATACCAACGATGCAATCTCTAATATCGAAACCGGAATCGGAGATATCAAAAACCTGATTCTGAATGCCTTCTTTCGCAGTTCAAAGACATTGGAGGCAAAAAGCCCGCTATCTCTTTCGGAGAAAGGGAGGCAGATTTCAGTTCAACTCGATGTCCCTACATGGGCGGAAGACACAGCGAGGAATCTTGCACCAGAGCTTTCAAGTTTGGTACCGTACGAAATTCAAGAGTTCTGCTTCAAGTACGTTGGGGATTTCAGATTCGAAAGGTCTGCCGAACTGTACCAAAAGATACAGAGTGTCGCATACGATAGTGCCACCACCATACAAGAAATCAAAGATGTTTATGCCGTAGTTTTGCGAGATGAGATTTTGAAAATCACTGGAGAAGAGGAGAGCTAGTATGGTGATGTCTGTGTCAGAAATGGCCAATTTCATTATAGCCAAAGCCCACGCTACCCTTGAGGGCAGAATCCAATTCAAGGTCTATCAAAACAAATTGAATATAGGCCCTTGGCATAGTGGTCGCGTTGTAGGTAGAGAAAAAGCAACTATTGAGGAGGCTCTGATTATACTTCAGAGAGATGGGTTTATAAAGACTGCTTCCACTACCGACGCCTTTGCAATTAGTTTCGATAAGGAATATGAACTTACTCTATCTGGGTGGACAAAGGGCGACGAACTGAAAGAAAAACGTGGTCACTCGTAGTTCAGGCAAGACGCTTCTCACGTTCACTTGGGTGGTATGTGGGAACCACGGGTTTTTATTTGTAACTCGTTGGTATTTAATTGGTTATGGCCGTTAATAGATTCCCCCCATCTCCACTAGTTTGACACTTGCCGCATACCTTTACGCGCGTAAGACTCATCCCTTTGTAAGTACATACATATACACGCCGGGAACGCGCCAGGTCGTATCCGGGATCGGCAGCCCTTTATCACTGTTGGTTTTTCCTAATCCTGGATCGGCTACGGACCAAGCAAACGCTTCAAGCACCGCGCGAGCGGATTCGCACTGTCATTTCGCAGGTTTAGAATAACGTCGAGACCCGCGACCGAGAACACCGACCTATTAAGAGTCTCGCCGCGTCATCACTAACTACGATCACGAGCCGGGATCCACCCATAAAAAAAGACCACAACCGGCGAATCCTTCCGCCATTCGTGGTCCCATCTCGCGCGTCTTACTCGATGTGGTAGCCGGCTATTGTATCGCCGCCGGCTATTGTATCGCCCCGGCTGGCATATCATATCGGTGATTTACGTTACTACCGGCCGTTTGCCAGGCGTCGTCCGGTTCCCGGTTCGACCTTCGTTGCCAACCGTGCTGCTCCTGCCACATCCTCCGTTAGGCAACGCCTCGATTCCGCTTCCGCATCATCCTCTTCCCCAGTCGAACCAGCGTTGTGACAAGCCATATCACGACCGTTTCGATACCGCGTCTTACCGTCCGAATCATCGTTCCGCCTGATCCTGTTACGGTGTAAATATAAGCGCACGGGCGAGAACGGCCCGGACGCGTTTTGTAAGTTATTTGTACGTCAGTTTAATCTCTGAACTAAGTTGTTGTCAAGTCAGACCATCCCCGAACCATACCCGTACCCCATAAAACCCCGGAATCCTGGCGCCCTGTTTTTGTATGGGTTTAATCTGGATATATGGTTTGTGCATCGTGCCCCGGGCTCTCGGTCATGCGCAGAAAGCCCTGGCAACATCCGTGAGGACATCGGCGCAGACGTCGATCGACGCCACGTCCACCCATTCGTTATCCCCGTGGAAGTCGCCTCCTGCCGGACCGTAGATCACGGTCGGGATCGAGCGCTCGCTCAGCAGCGCGGCATCCATCCAGCCGGCTTTCCCGCATATGTCTGGCGCTCTTCCGGATATCTCCGTAGCGACCGTCTTGACCAGCTCGACAATTTCATGATCGGCCTCGATCGAAAATGGCTGTCGATCGAAGGTCAGAGTGATCTCGGCCTGGAAGCTCGGATCGGCCCTGCGGCACCGTTCGGCGATGCCTTCCAACTCCGCAATGAAGTCCCGGGCGGTCTCACCCGGGATCGTACGCCTTTCCACGCCGAGGTGACAGGTCGCGGGATAACTCGACATTTCACGGCCGCCGCTGATCGTCGAAGCATGAACCGAACCCGGTCCGAGCATCGGATCCCTCGGGTGTTTTTCCAGTTCGGTCTGGAGTTTTTCAAGCCCTTGAAGGAACGCACCCATCTTCGTGATGGCATCGAGCCCCTCGGCCGGCAGGGAACCATGGGCGGCGCGACCCTGGGCGATGACGTCGGCCCATGAGAATCCCTTGTGCGCGACGACGACGTCCCCGCTTGTGGGTTCGGTCACGATGGCGGCGTCAGCCGTCACTCCGCTGTCCAGCAC
>JGIcombinedJ30088_10006240_pt1 | contig 10023 bp, 9 predicted proteins | sample PinacodermPK_FD_30088 | JGI IMG/M metagenome (IMG submission 30088) | reverse complement strand
GTAGTCGACCTCCACGGCAGCGGCCGCGTCCTCGGCGACGTACTTGTCTTCCGCCACGATCGCGGCGATCGGCTCGCCGTGCCAGTACACCTCGTCCACCGCGAGCGGCCAGTACTGCCGGTAGTTGGCAGCGAATGCGGGGATCAGCACCGGAATCTTCTGGCCCTGCATCTCCTGCGAGAGCTCGACGCCGGTGATGGCGCCGACCACGCCCGGCGTCCCGAGCGCCGCCTCCAGCCGGATGTCCTGGATCCTGGCGTGCGCGTGGTGTGAGCGGATGAAGCAGAGATGCAGGCAATCGGGCACGCGGAGATCGGCCAGGTATTCGCCGCGCCCGGTGAGGAGGCGCGCATCCTCGCGCCGCTCCAGCGAGCGGCCAACCCAGCCCGCCTCCCCGGTTGCGGTCATGGCGGGGTCTCGGTCTCGGCGGGCGGCGGCGCGGGCTTCACCCCATGGCGCATGGCGGAGGCGGCAAGGATCGCTTCGACGATGTGGCTGTAGCCGGTGCAGCGGCAGAGATTGCCGACCAGGGCGCGGCGCACCTCCTCTTCGCCCGGGTTGATGTTCTCATTCAGGAAATCCGCCGCGTTCATCAGGATCCCGCTCGTGCAGAAGCCGCACTGCAGCGCGTGATACCGGCGGAACGCCCGCTGCAAATTATGCAGCTTGTCTTTGCCGGCGAGCCCCTCGATGGTGGTGATGTCCTTGCCGTCGGCCTGCACCGCGAGCTTCATGCAGGACTTGTGGGCTCGCCCGTCGATCTGCACCGTGCAGGCGCCGCAGCGCCCTTCGTAGGTGCAACCGATATGCGTGCCGGTGAGGCCGCAGTCGTCGCGGATGAAATCGACGAGGAGCAGGCGGAGCGGCACGGTTCTCGTATACGCCCTGCCGTTAACGGTGACGGTGATCGTCTTGTCCACGGCGTCACCCTCCCGTCGCGCGGGCATGGGCCTCGGCCAGAACCTCCCGGCCGAGCGTGCGGATCAGCACCTTGCGATAGCGGGCGCTGGCGAGGTGGTCGGTCTGCGTCTCGATGGCGTCGGCTGCCGCGCTCGCGGCCTCGGCGAAGGCTTCGGGCGTCACCTGTCGGCCGCACAAAATGTCGCGGACTCCGTGAAAACGCCCGGCGGTCGGTAGTATTCCGCCGACGCTGAAGCGGGCGTCCGTGCAAAGGCCTGTCTCGTCAACATCGATCGTGGCCGCAATGCCGATAATCGGCAATCCGTCCACGTTTCCGCCATATTTCTTGTAGGCACTTGCGACGCCGCGATACCTGGACGCGGGAAAGTTAATCTCGATCAGAATTTCGTCGTCCCGCCGCGCAGTTTCGAGCGGGCCGATCAGAAACTCATCGATTGGAACGGTTCTTTCGCCACCCTCTATCGAGGCAAGAACGAGCGTCGCATCTAGACAAAGGCAGACGTTTGGCATGCAAGAGGCAACGTAATTCCAACAAAGGCTTCCGCCGATTGTGCCGGCATTGCGCACCTGTCGATCGCCCACCGTTGCCGCCGCGTCGCCGATCGCCTGCAGGGCGCCGTGCAGGGCCGAGGTCGCAGCGAGCTCGCGGTAGCGGGTCATGGGGCGGACGGTCACGCCGCGTGGGCCTCTGGCGAGGCCGCTGAGCTCCTCGACCTCGTTCAGGTCGATGAGCGCATGCGGCGCCGCCAATCGCGCTTTCATCGCCTGCATCAAGCTCATGCCGCCGGCGATGAACATGGCACCGTCGCCCGCCTCGGTGAGGCACGTGAGCGCCTCTTCGATGGTCTTCGGCGCAAAATAGGCCTCAATCGGCGCTGGATACATGACGGCCCGCAGACTATGCTGAATTCCCTACGGATGAAAGAAGAACTGCCGCAATCTGTCGTGCCGGCCGCGAAGCGACCGCGAAAATTGCGATGAATTAGGGAAGGGAGCGTGTCAATGAAACTCAGGGCAATCGGAGCCGCATTCGTTGCTGCGGCGCTTCTGGCGGTAACGTATTCCGCCGCTGAAGCGCAGGTAAACATCGAGGGAGAGCCGAAAGTCGCCTTCATTTACTTTAACGTGAAGGACGATGGCGGCTGGGTGCAGGCGCAGGAAGAAGCGCGCGTCAGCCTTGAAGCCGACACCGGTATCCACACCGCTTATACCGAAGGCGTTGAAGAAGTGGCGTCGAAACTTCGCGCGGTTGTGGAGCGCTATATCAGGCGGGATTACAACATCATTGCGGCCTCGGCTTTCGGCTATAACGACGCCTTGCTCGAGATCGCCAAGGAAAATCCCAACGTCGCGTTCTTCAATACACCCGGCACGGTCAGCGCCGATAACCTCGAAGGCTATTACGCGCGCACGTACGAGAGCCAGTTCCTCTGCGGCATGGTGGCCGGCGCCCTGACCAAGACCAACAAGATCGGCTTCGTCGCCGCCGTGCCGATCTCGGTCACGACGTGGAACGTCAACGCCTATGCGCTCGGCGCCCAACTCATGAATCCCGATGCCGTCGTCAACGTCATCTACACCAACGCCTGGTACGACCCGGTCAAGGAGCGGGCGACCGCACAGGCGCTGCTGGAGCAGGGGGTCGACTTCCTGGGCCAGCACCAGGATACGCCGTCGACCCAGATCGTGGCGCAGGAAGCCGGCGTCCTGTCGACCGGTTACCACCGGGACATGAGCGAGTATTCGACCGCCACGCAATGCTCCTCGGTCTGGGCCTGGGCCCGCTACATCACACCGACGGTTCAGGCAATCGTCGCCGGCGACTGGAAGAGCAGCGGAATTCGCTTCCTGGGTATCAAGGATGGCGGCACCGATGCCGTCTGCTGCGGTCCCGAAGTGCCGGAGGACTTGGCGGCCAAGGTGATGGCGACGCGCGACGAGATCGTCAGCGGCGCGCGCCATGTGTTCCAGGGCCCAATCTACGACCAGGACGGCAATCTGGTGGTCGCGGAGGGTGAGCAACTCGATGACGGCCAGATCTGGGGCATGAACTACCTGGTGCAGGGGGTCGTCGGCGAGCTGCCGAAGTAAGCTGCGCCAGTAACAGGAGCGCTTCCTCCGAGCGGAGGCCACGGCGGCCTCCCGTGCAGGGCCTGACCTGCCGGGAGGCCGCCGCCGCGCCGCGGTGTCGATAGGGGCACGGGATGGCTCATGCCCTGCAGATGACGGACATCGTCAAGTCCTTCGACGATCGCGTGGCGCTCGATCGCGCGGAGTTCTCTGCGTACTGGGGCGAGGTCCACGGTCTCCTCGGCGAGAACGGCGCCGGCAAGACCTCGTTGATGAACGTGCTGTGCGGGCTCTACCGGCCCGACGCCGGCCGCATGAGCATCGATGGCTCCGAACGGCGCATCGAGGGGCCGTCCCATGCGCGCGCGCTGGGCATCGGCATGGTTCACCAGCACTTCAAGCTGGTGCAGCCGTTCACCATCGCCGAGAACGTGATGCTGGCGAACCCTCAAACATCGTGGCGGAAGGGCATCGCCTCGGTATCGGAAGGCATCGCGCGCCTTTCCGATGAACTCGGCTTCGAGATCGATCCCACGGCCCGGATCGATCGCATATCCGTGGCCGAGCAGCAGCGGGTCGAGATCATCAAGGTGCTCATGGGAGGGGCGCGCCTTCTGATCCTCGACGAGCCGACCTCGGTGCTGACCGACGAGGAGGCGGCGCGGCTGCTCCGTACGATTCAGGCGCTCGCCCGCCGCGGCAGCTGCGTCATCCTGATTACGCACAAGCTGCGTGAGGTGTTGGCGCATGCGGATCGTGTCACGGTCATGCGCGGCGGCCGGACCGTTGCGACGGTAGCAGCGAGCGGCACGAGCGCTGCCGACCTCGCCCGCATGATGGTCGGTGACGCACCGGTCGACGACACCGAACCCGGGCGGAGCGGCCCGGTGCGCCTCGAGATCTCCGACCTCACGGCGCGCAGGGACGATGGAGTGAGTACAGTTCGCGGCGTTTCGCTGGCTGTCCGCAGCGGCCAGATCTACGGACTCGCGGGTGTCGGCGGCAACGGCCAGACGGAGCTGGCCGAGGTGCTGATGGGCGTACGCGCGCCGGAGACCGGACGTATCGGGCTCGATGGATCCGACATCACGGTGCTCCATCCCAAGCGCCGCCGCGCCCTCGGCATTCGCAACGTGCCGGCGGACCGCTCCGCCTACGGTCTCGCCCAGGAGCTCTCGGTCGGCGACAACTATGCGTCGACTCGGCTCGGCAGCGGCGCGTTCGGGACGATGGCCTGGGTCTCTCGGCGCACGATCGGGGCGCGGGCCAGCGCCGCGCTGGAGGACTTCGAGATTCAGGGCGCCACTGTCGATACCAGCGTGCGCCTGCTCTCCGGCGGCAACGCGCAAAAGCTCGTGCTTGCGCGGGAGCTCCACGGAGAGCCCGCAGTGATCGTGGCCCATTCGCCGACCCATGGCCTAGACGTGCGTGCCTGCGCGGCGGTTCACGACCATTTGCGTGTGGCGCGGGATGCCGGTGCCGCCGTGCTCTTGATCAGCGAGGATCTCGACGAGGTTCTAAACCTCTCGGACATCGTCGGCGTCATCAACCGCGGCTCCATCGTCGGCGAGTTGGCGCGACCGGTGAATCGCCATCGGGTCGGTGAGCTGATGCTCGGACATGCTTAGCAGTCGTACGCTCGCTATTGGCCGCGTCAGTCTGGAGGTGCGTCAGGGCATCGAGCTCTGGCTGCACGGGCTGATCGTGCTCGCGTCGATTGTCGTGGGCCTCGGAATTTCCGTGCTGTTGCTGGTCATCTCCGGCATCGACGTCTCGAACATCTTCGAAGAATTCATCGTCTTTACCTTCTTCGACAGCGCCGGTCTCGCCGACGTACTTCTCGAGTGGGCGCCGCTTATACTCGTCGGTCTTTCCGCAGCAGTCGCCTTTCGCGTTCAGTTCTGGAACATCGGCATCGAAGGACAATTTGTGTGGGGCGCGATCGGCACGACCGTTGTGATGATATACGACATTGGCCCCGGTTGGAGCCAAATCTACCTGATGTTCCTGGGTGGAATTATCGGGGGCATGGCATGGATCGCCGTCCCCGCGTTTCTCCGCTTGCGCCTGCAAGTCAACGAAATTATCTCGACATTGCTGCTCAACTACATCGCCGCCCTATTCGTGCTGAATCAGTTGTTCGGCGCGTGGCAAGACCCGGCGGCGGTCTATTACAAGACAGCACAATTTGCTGCTTACCAGCGCTTGCCCCTCATCGGTTGGGGGCAGATTCATGTCGGTCTCTTCATCGCTATAGCCGCGGCTTTCATCGTCTGGCTGGTTACCGAGCGAAGCCGGTTCGGCACCTACATGAAGTTCGTCGGCAGCAATCCCGGTATGGCGCTGGCATCCGGGATTCCGGTCACGCTCACCATTCTCGTCGCCGTAATGCTCTCGGGCTCGCTGTCGGGGCTCGGAGGGTACCTGGTCGCGTCGGGTCAGGAATATGCGCTGACGATCTACGTCGCCATCGGTTACGGCTTTTCGGGCATCGTCATCGCGTTTCTCGCCCGGAACAATCCGGCGGCGGTCGTCGTTGTGTCGTTCCTGATGGCCGGGCTCTACGTCGGCGGCGAGAGCATCCAGGTCTTCTACGGTTTGCCGGAGGCGCTGATCGGGCTCATCCAGTCGATCATCGTGATCTGTGTCGTCGGCTCGGAGTTCTTCGTTCGCTACCGCGTACGCTGGATGCGCTAGGCATGGTCGAGTTCATCGTCAACTGGATCGCTTTCACGCCGGTCTTCGCCGTGCCGCTGATGCTGGCGTCCATTGGGCTCATCATCAACGAGCGCGCGGGCGTGATGAATCTCGGCGCCGAGGGCATCATGCTTATGGGGGCCTTTGCGGGCGTGGCCGTCTATATCGAGAGCGGCAACGTCCTCGCGCTCGGGACACTCGGGGCCATCGCCGCAGGCCTCGCGGTCTCGGCCCTCTTCGCCTTCATGGTCGTGACGATGCGCCTGAACCAGGTGGTGGCGGGCATCGCCATCGTCTTCTTTGCCTCTGGTCTCACGGGCCTCATCGGCAATCCCTGGACCGAGCGGGCGGTCGAAGGCTTCACCAAGGTGGACATGGGCGTCCTCTCGACGGTTCCCGTGCTCGGCAAGATCCTCTTCAGCCAGGATCTGATGGTCTATGCGAGCGTCCCCATCATCTATTTCGTCTGGCGTTTTCTCCACCGCAGCATTCCGGGAATGAAGCTCCGCGCCGTCGGAGAGAACCCGCAGGCTGCGGACGCCGCCGGCGTCAGCATCGACCTCATGCGCTTCGGTGCCGTGGTCACGGGTGGCGCGCTGGTCGGGCTTGCCGGCGGTTACCTGGCGCTCGCGGCGTCCAAGATCTGGGTGGAGGACATGACCCATGGGCGCGGCTGGATCGCCGTCGCTCTGGTCATATTCGCGCGCTGGCGGCCGGGGCGCGCCGTGCTGGGCGCGCTCCTGTTCGGCGGTATCGAGGCCCTGATCCCGCGCATTCAGGCGGTGGGATTGGCGGTGCCGCAATACCTCCTGCTGATGATGCCCTATCTCGTGACGCTCGCCGTTCTGACCTATGTCGGCCTCGTCTCGCGTACCGGATCGGGGGCGCCGGGCGCGCTTGGCCTACCTTACGTGCGCGAGGACCGTCGCTGAAACAGGAGCTCCCGGCTGCCCGCCAGCTCGCGGCGCCGCTTCAGGTCCATGGTGCAGTCTGCGGCGGCATCGAGCGCGCGCACGGCGCTCTCGTAGAGCGGGAGCGCAGCGGCGACGGCGACGGAAGGTCGGATGCGCTCGACGGTGAAGTCCAGCTTCTCCCGCGCCTGCGCGATGGTGTAGCGGCCCTCCCGCACCCAATCGACGGTGATCCAGTCCAGGGTTTCCAGGAAGGAGAGCGAGTCCGCCGCCTGGACGAAGTCGGCCTCCCAGCCGCCGCCGATCTCGTGCCGCAAGATGAGCCGGCGGACGCGCCGGATGAACGCCTCGTCCGGCGCCGGCGAGCGGCTGCGCAGCCATTCCTCCACGATATTCGCCGAGCGGGTGGAGTGCGCGAAGAGATAGTCGGGATCGTCGAAGCCGTTGGTGGGCGTGCTGGAAGGCCCGCCAGGGAAGAAGCGCTCCGCGTCGTGCGTCAGCGCGGCGAACTTGAGCTCGGGCGAGGCCTCCGGGCAAATCTTGACCGCCCACATCCGCGTCGCGATGAGATGTTCCAGCTGGTAGAAGCCGTCCAGCCACTCCATGGCGTCGTCTTCCAGAGAAGAGAGCGCGGCGTTGGCGTAGCGCCCGCGAGCGGGATACTCCATATCGGTCACCTCATCCTGGCACCGGAACCGCGAGCGTCCCGTGCTTCCGACAGCGCCTGCCAGACGCGCTCTGGCGTGAGCGGCAGTGTCGAAATTTCGACGCCGTAGTCCGCCAGCGCATCGCAGACGGCGTTGGTGACAGCAGCCGCCGGCGGGATCGTGCCGACCTCGCCCACGCCTCGCACGCCGAAGGGCGTGACCGTGGAGGGGACCTCGGTGTGCAGAAGGTCGATGGGCGGCACGTCCATGATGGTGGGCGCGAAGTAGTCCAGCATGCTGCCGCTGACCAGTTGGCCGGTGCCTTCGTCGTAGCGCAGCTCCTCAGCCAGCGCCGCGCCCAGCCCTTGCACCAGGCCGCCCCGCACCTGCCCGTCGACCAGCGGCGGGCTGACCACGACGCCGCAGTCGTGCGCCATCACGAAGCGCTCCACGTCGAACTCGCCGCTCTCGGGATCGGCCGAGACCACCGCCGCGGCGGTCCCGAAGGAGAACGACGCATGCGAGGGCTCGAAGTGCGCGGCCGCCTCCAGGCCCGGCTCCTCGTCCTCCGGAATCCCCTGGCCGATGATCGCGCGGGTGAAGATGTCGGCGAGCGGCACGGCGCGGCCGGGCTCCTCCGCCACGCGAACGGCGCGCCCGCGCACCTCCAGCGCGTCCGGCGTCGATTGCAGCACCATGGCCGCGATGCGGAGGGTCTTGTCGCGCAAGGCGTCGGCGGCCTCGCGGATGGCGCCGGCGGCCGCGATCAGGGTGCGCGAGGCGAAGGCGCCGGTGTTGAGCGGCGACGCACCGCTGTCGCCCGCGTGGACGGTGATCGCCTCGTAGTCGATGCCGAAGACCTCGGCGCAGACCTGCGCGAACGCCGTCTCGCTGCCCTGGCCGAAGGTCGAGACGCCGGTGTAGAGGTCGATGCCGCCGGAGCGGTTGGCGCGCAAGGTCACGCTCTCGTGGGCGCCGAAGCGGGAGCCGCGCCCTGCCAGGAAGCGGGCGCTGGCATAGCCCGTGCGCTCGACGAAGGAGGCGAAGCCGATACCCGTCAGGCGCTCGTCGTCGCGGCCTTCCCGACCTTCGGCACGATGCGCGGCGTAGTCGACCGCGTCGGCGGCAAGCTGCAGGGTCTTCAGATAATCACCGTTGTCGTAGACCGCGCGGCTCGGCGTGGTCCAGGGCAGGTCTTCGGACCGCAGCATGTTCTTCCGCCGAAGCTCCAGCGGGTCGATCTTCAGTTGGCGTGCGAGCCGGTCGATCAGAACCTCCAGGGCGAAGTTCACCTCGGGCTGGCCGTAGCCGCGATAGGCCCCGATCGGCGTCTTGTTGGTGAGCGCGACGCGGCGCTCGACCGCCGCATCGGCCACCTTGTAGGGGCCGGTGAAGACCACGCTGGAGAGCTGCGCCGAGCCGTAGGTCGAGTTCCAGGCGCCGAGGTCGGTGGTGTAATGGTTGGTGATCGCGACGATGCGGCCGTCGGTCTCCGCGCCGATGCGGACGTCGTGCACGGCCTCCCGCGCCTGGGTGCTGGCGCGGAAGAATTCGAGGCGGTCTTCGATCCACTTGACCGGACGCCGCAGCGCCATCGCGTGGAGCACCGCCAGCACGTCCTCGGGATAGAGGCCGAGCTTCATGCCGAAGCCGCCGCCGACATCGGAGGCGATGACCCGAATGCAGCCCTCGTCGAGGGGCAGGCACTCTGCCAGCTGCTGCCGGATCAGGTGCGGCGTCTGGGTGGAGGCGTAAACCTCCAGCGTGCGGGCGCCGGCGCGCCATTGGGCGACGATGCCGCGCCCCTCCATCGGGAGCGCGCTCACCCGGTTCACATGGAAGCGCCCTTCGACGACGACCGGGCCGCGTCCATGCGGCTCTCCGGCTCGCCGGCGCGGTCCACGTTGCTGGTCAGCAGGTTGGACGGCAGCGTCTCGGGATGCAGCACCGGCGCGTCGTCGGTGAGCGCGCCGAGCGTGTCGGTCACGTGCGGCAGCGGCTCGTAGTCGATGTCGATGAGCTCCAGCGCGTCCTCGGCGATGGCGCGGCTGGTCGCCACCACGCTCACCACCGGCTGGCCCTCGTGGATCGCCTTCTCGCCCGCCAGCGCGTAGTAGGGCAGCAGGGGCGCGCCGGGCACGGGCCGCAGCACCGTCAGCGGCTCGCTCGCGGCCCGCACGTTGGCGCCGGTCAGGATGTGCCGGACGCCGGGGAGGGCGCGGGCCTCGCTCGTGTTGATTGCGCCGATCGCGGCACGGGGGAAGGGGCAGCGGCCGACCGCCATCTCCAGCTGATGGGCCAGCTGCACGTCGTCGGTGAAGAGGCCGTCGCCTCGCAGCAGGCGATCGTCCTCCTTGCGCGGGAGGGCGGCGCCGATGAGGCTCTGGCGGGGCGCGCTCAATCCGACTCCTCGCCGCCGGGCGACCCTGCGGCGCGGTCCGCGTTCAGGTATTCCTCCACGGCGCGCAGGATGTTCTCGTAGCCGGTGCAGCGGCAGAGCACGCCGGCAAGTTCTTCGCGGATCTCGGCGCGGGAGAGCGTGCGCCCGCAGGCTTTCAGACTTTCCGCCAGCATCAGGAAGCCCGGCGTGCAGTAGCCGCACTGGAGCGCGTGGTGCCGCTTGAAGGCCTCCTGCGCCGCATTCAGGCGGTCGCCCTCGGCCAGGGCTTCGACCGTGGTCACCTCGGCGCCGTCGAGCTGCACGGCGAGCATCAGGCAGGACTTGATGGCGGCGCCGTCCACCAGGATCGTGCACATGCCGCAGACGCCCTGCTCGC
>JGIcombinedJ30088_10006236_pt1 | contig 10031 bp, 8 predicted proteins | sample PinacodermPK_FD_30088 | JGI IMG/M metagenome (IMG submission 30088) | reverse complement strand
AGTGCTAGTGTGGTAGAGGCAACATGCTGTATTCCGAACATAGAGAGTGACTCAACCACCTCCCACTCTGAACCAAAGCAGAGTTTGCATGGTGCTGCAAAGACAAGAAAAACGAAAAGAGCAAGACGCGAATTTCGTGATAGAGAACATCGTGCTATTGAAACCATATTGCGTTCCGAAAATAATCTAGAAGCTATACTCCGGAATCAAATAGAGATTAGAAGGCATAGGCGTCGCAGGTGTCCAGTGGGCACAGAGAAGAGGCAGCAATGGGAAACAGAGATTGATGCAGTGAAAAAGATGCTAAATAATATAGATCGGCAGACGACAGTGCAACGGAAGGAGGCTATGAAAGCACGGAGGAAAGAGATACAAGCAATGTTGCGATATCCCCAGTCTCGAGTAGCTTGTGATCAAGAGGTGGCATTGGAAGAAAATCATGAGTTGCGAGATGGTGAGATGCCAAAGAAAAGAGCCCAGCCTCCATTCCAAGATATAGATGAGTTGCGCAAGTTAGAACAGCGGTGGTTGCGAGATAATGCGAGGCTAAAAGATAAAGATCAGAAAGTAGAAAAAGGAAATGAGAGTGATGTAGAAGCAGTGTCTTCTGAGGATCAAGGCACCATGATTGCTATGGAGATATCTGATGATGAAGAAGAGGAATATGTTCCTCTTTTTGAGACCTCTGTCTCTGGTTGTGCAACTTCTGGCGATACAGGGTGTGGTGATTCATGCACTAATCGTGTACTCCAAATGCTGATTAATAGTTTCTTGGATAGCGGTAAAAATCGAGCCGCTAACCAACGCAAATTGATTGAACGCCTCGATGACATAGAAACAAAGAGTGCGATAGGTGAGACTCTTAGCGAAGATGTGCAAAAAGAGAGGGTTAAAATCCATGCCATATTGAAGAGTTACCATCGCACTAGAATGCGCTTCCTTTTGTCTCTAGTAGACGTACAAAAAGTGACGCTTGAAAATATAGCATCTGTGACTCAGATAAGAAAACAAAGCATGAAATCAAAAGAGGAAGCAGAAGCTTCTGAAGCTCATTATTTGTTAAAGGTTCACGATCAGATAGATCAGGGAACAGCAAGCTCAGATACTATTGTTAAGGTGCTGGCGAGGCGTGAGCATGAGAGGAAGAAACATGCTAGTGCTCGGAAGCAAGATCGAGAAAGAAAAAGGACTCCTGCCGATGCGGGTGCATTGGATGAAGAGAGCACTACATCCCAGAATAAAAGGTTAATGACTCCTCCTTCACCACCTGATCCTGTCAAATGATCGTGATGAAGATGCAGACAGCACCACTTAAGTGCCACCAATGATGTCAAAAAGCACTATGCTCGATGAGCAAATTTTTCCAGACATGGAGACTGATGCCGTTGATCAAGGATGTGCAGAAATTGCAGAACCAGATTCTGCTCAAGCGAAAAAAGTAACACTTGCGTTGCTTAAGTTTTTCAAGGGCGGTAAACGACGCGCTGATCCATACCAAGAATTGATTGCGTGTATAAATAATGGAGAAGCGTCGCCTGCAGATAAGAGGGCCGCTTCGCAGAAATTGTTACGCTACGACCTCACCAGAAGGAAATACTGTTTAGAGATAATGCAAAAAGAAAACGTTACGCTTGAGAATATAGAGTGGATAATTCAGACTATGCAGCAAGCGAAACAAGTGTCATTAGTATATTTCGAAATTGATCGTACAAAAGAAGCCATTCAGAAGATCAAGGAGAAGGCGGATGAAGCAAATTGTACGGTTAAGGATTTGATGGAGGATGCGCATGTCCAGAGGACAAAACGGAGGAAGATTAAGAGCGATAAGTGGCAGAGCCTTCTAGCCAATGAATCATTTGATGAGAAAGAATCACGCTTGGCACAACAGAGAATGAGAGCGAGTAGGCTGCGCATATCGAGAGGTATAGTACCTAGACCAGGCAGTGATCAATATGTAGACGTAGAAGAGTGTTCAGATGAGTCTGATGCTGCAATAGAGTAACTCCATTTAAGTGTGTTTATTTTCTTATGTTTAATGTTTTTTTGCGATAGTCATTCTGAATAAAAATACAGTTAAGGATTGGGAGGCAGAGCCTTCAGTATTTAAAAATATGCAATAGTATAGTATTGTGACAGATGAATAATATATTGAGTTTACGATTATTATTTCTATTCTGTGCACTGGTTCTGCGTTGTGCTGTGAATTTAGACATTGAAGGAGAGAGAGAATTTCTGCAACCTTTGAGACAAAAGTCTGATGAACAAACCCTTCCTGATAATATGATTATATATTGTTGGAAAGTTTTCTCTGTAATACCTGATGATGAGCGTGTACGTTTTTTGCAAACTTTATTGGTAATAGATAGGATGATGCGTGAGACTCCAAAAAATTCTGCATTCTTTGCAGAATGGATGAGTTTTGTACAAGAAGGGCAGAGAAAAATGGAACTGATAAGGCATGAGGGTCAAAAGACTCCTGCACTCTTGCAAGCAAAGAGAGAGCATGGTCAAGAAGAACAGAGGAAAAAGGATTTAGTGGATCGTCAGGAGAAAAATGTTCTTGCACTCTTGGAAGCACAGATTCATTGTACACAAGTAGCAGTGAGGGAAGACTAGCAGACAATGTAGTTTGTTATGNAGACTAGGAGGGCAAGGTATTAATTTTTGTCTTGTGTACTTTGTACCATATGATGGAATCATGGCCGTATGATTTACGTAAGAAGTTTTGGTGGCGTAAAGATTCATGCTCAGATCTAGTGAGTAATATGTGATATTAGATAGTGTATCCACGTCCTGCAGATAAGCTGGTATAATGGCACATGATTGATACACATTGCCACATCACAAGCGCATCTTTTGCAGATCAAGATAAGATTATTCAAGAAGCGCTTGATGCAGGAGTGAAGCGTATGGTGAGTATTGGTGTGAGTTTGAAAGATTCTTTGTCAGTACAACGCTTGGTGGAGAAGTATGCATGCCTTTATGGTGCCTGTGGCGTGCATCCACTTGATGTGGCCGAAGAGGGTGTACCCACTAAACAAGATCTTATGGATCTTGTGAATCACCCAAAGATTGTGGGGGTGGGAGAAACAGGGCTAGATCTTTATCATGGTACGCAAGAGAGTTTACCAAATCAAGAGGAGTCATTCTTGCGCCACATTGAAGTGGCTCATGCGCTCAAGAAGGTCGTTGTGATTCATGCGAGAGATGCCTTTCGGCCCACTGAAGATTTGTTGTCCTATGCAATCAAGCAATATCCGGGTTCACGCCTTCTTATGCATTGTTTTACAGGTGATGCAGATACCGCACATAAATTTATTGAAAAATTTCAGTGTTATATATCGTTTTCAGGTATTGTGACTTTTGGAAAGAAAGCTGAGGAAATAGCAGAGGCGGCGCGTACCATTCCTTTGGAGTACCTCGTGTGCGAAACAGATGCCCCGTACTTGGCGCCGCACCCTTATCGTGGAAAATTAAATACTCCCGCAAAGGTAGCGTATGTTTATGAGCACATAGCGCGTCAGCGTGATATGTTATTAGAAGATTTTATTGATTCTGTTCAGTGTAATGTAAAGATGCTGTTTGGTTGGTCTGAATGACAGATTTTGTAGTAAAAATTTTGGGATGTGGCCCCAGCGCAGGCGTTCCTTCCATTGCAGGATGGGGGGCGTGCGATAAGGACGATCCGCGTAATATGCGTCTGCGTAGTTCCGCAATGATTGTAGTGAATCAAAGAACGATTCTTTTCGATGCTTCTCCAGATGTGCGACAGCAGCTTTTGCGAGAAAACAAAAGTAATATTGATGCTGTAATTTTATCCCACTTTCACTACGATCATATGGCTGGCTTGGTGGATATTTATTTTTTAGCGCGCGCTCAACAGAAAAAAATTCCTGTTTTTGCAAACACAGCTACTATTTCTATTCTTAAAAAACACTACCCCTACATTTTTGGTTCAGATGACTTTGGCATGGTGCCTCATGTCATCGAATATGGAGGGCATGATGTTTTGGGTTTGCCGATTCATTTTTTTTCACAAGATCATGGAAAAGTGCAGTCTATAGGTGCGCGTTTAGGTGACTTTGCTTATAGTGTGGATGTTTCTGATATACCAGAGAAATCTTTGAAGATTTTAAAGGGTGTGCGTTCGTGGGTTTTGCCAGCGAGATCGTATGTGTCTACAAAAAATCATGCTTGTTTAGCGCAAGCGCTGCAATGGATTGATCAGATACGCCCAGAGCAAGCCTACCTGACAAATTTAAGCGATTCCTTGGATTATGCAGAACTTGAAAAGTTTCTGCCAAAAGGNGTGAAACCCTTGGTTGATCAAGAAGTGATAAAAGGAAGACTTTAATTGATTATTTTTGGCGATGACGCTCAAAGATGTGCACGCTGAGATGATAAAAAAGCTCCGGAGTTAATGTTTCTGGGCGCGCAGATTCTGCGGTCTTGTGCGTGGGGAAATGATCCTTTAATACTTTGCACGCTGCTCTCGGAGATGGCGGGTTCTTGCCGCCCGAGTGCACCGACGGGCTCGTGCTAGGAGTGATTCGCTTGTCATCCGAGTGAAAAAATGGTCTTTTTCTCGGAGTGATGCTTCGTGCTCGCGCTGTTTTTCTCGTGGGTCAATAAACATTCTCTGCATTATTTTGAGTGTTTCAAGAATTTGTGGCCGGCTATTTTGTAGCCGTACCACCATCTTTTGAATTTCATCTTGCACCTCAGAAAATGTATGCTCTATTTTTGCTAGTTCTCTCTCCAGTAACGGTCGAGAAGCCTCTGGTATGTGACCAAGCGTAAATTCTGCTTGATGTTTATCTATCATCTCACAAATCCCACTTTGTATAGCGCGAAATATGTGAGGGTTACTTGACAGTAGGGGGAGAGCGATCACTGTCTGTGTGGGGATGGATTTCTCCCCAAAATACTCTGTCCTTCCTGTATTTTGTGCTGTTATTGCTTGCATCCCACTTTTGCTTCTTGCTCTTTTCCTGTTCCTGCGCTTGTATGAGTGGCGGTTTTGTAGGGGGGGAGCGATCACTGTCAGTGTGGGGATGGATTTCTCCCCAAAATACTCTGTCCTTCTTCTTGCTATTTTCCTGTTCCTGCGCTTGTATGAGATGTGGCGGTTTTGTGTGGAGAATGTGCGCCAGTGGTCGTCCTTCCGCTTGAATCTCACCTGCCTATGATCAAGTGTACCTTTCCTCTTTTCCTCTTTGGATGGTTCAGAAAAAAGAGGACTCGTGTGTTCTGGCTGGATTACTGTACTTTTTTTAGCACTAGCCACCAATATAGTGTTGTCCTTACTAATTGTTACAGGCACTGATATCAACAAATTCTCTGTTTGCATGGAAGTGAGCGACGTCGTGTCCGAAAACCTCTGAAGCTCTTGAAGCATTCGAAGTCTTTGGGTAGCAATGTCATGGAAGAAAGCGTCGCCCTGCCTGAGTGGATCAGAAGACAGATAAGGGCCATCCGAATACAGATAGTCGTTCAGTTCTTTTTCTTCTAGTGCTCTTTTTCGTGTGGCCAAGAACTCTTGGTGTCGTGCTTTATTAACATTGTTCTTCATTCTTTCGAGCTCTGCAAGAATGCGTGGCAAGCTATTTTGTGATTGCTGTAGCACCGNTTGAATATCACTTTGCATCTCAACAAATGTATGTCCTCTGCGTTCTAGTGTGTCCAGCAGTGTCTGTCTAGAGCCCTCTGGTATATGATTAAGCATAAACTCTGCTTGCTTGCTATCTATCATTTCACGAACTCCATTTTTTATAGCACCAAATACGTGACTGTTCGTGAACAGTAATGGGAGCATTTTCACCGTGGGGATGGTTTGCGCTTCAAAAGACTCTGTGCCCTCATCTGTCTGGCTTGCACCGTGTAGAACAAGCGAACATAATAGTAATAATCTTTGTATATACATTATAATCATAATTTATATTATATCTGTTTTTGAAAAATATATCCATGTATTTTTTGATTTGTGATGCCTTTACGAAGGTATTTTTCCTGGCACAAATATACATTTGTGCAAATATATAGGGTAGAGTGTGTTCATGTTAATAATGTTTTGTAGACTAAGAGTATTGCTATTGTGTGCATTTGTTTTACACAGCGCAGATGAGAAGAGAATGGATGCCCCATTGTTGCGAGTGAATTGTTCACAAACGATTGATATGGCAGAGTTCCAAAGTTATCCTTCACAGAACTCTTTAAAAAGCGAGTATGATAAATCCCAGCGGCTGGTCTGCCTCAGACAAGATGGGCTACAAGATGCGGTCAATGCTGATATGAGGTCTAGGGATCTAGATTTGAGAAGTGTTTTAAATCGTTTGCGCAGTGTGAATGGAGGTGATGTAGATGATATGGAATGTCCAGATAGTGGTCGCGTTGCTATCGCGCATACAGAGGTTGTAGGAGATAGTCGCAATTCCTGTTTTCAAGGAAATGCTATAGACTCTGTAGGCAAGGTTTGTACTGTTCAAGAATTTCAGGTATATAGGTTTGGCCAAAAAAAAAGAAAGATTCTGCACTTGCTGAAGGACAATGCAGAAAGAAAGCGAAACGTAGGGGAGTTAATGTGAGACGCCGAAAACGTAGAGGTGGGATCTAGCATTTTAGATTTAGTTTGAAAAAATAGATGTTTGGATACATATGGGCTATAATGTCTATGAATGAATAATATATTGAATTTACGAATATTATTTCTATTTTGTGTGCTGGTCCTGCGCTGCTCTGTGGATTTAGAGATTGCAGGGGACAGAGAATTGCCGCAATCTTTGAGGCAAAATTCTGATGACACAACCCTTCCTGATGATACGATTCTATCTTGTTGGAACATTTTCTCTGCAATACCTGATAAGGCGCGTGCATTTTTTTTACAAACTTACGCTTCAGTAAATGCAGTAAATAGGATGAGTCCTGAGATGCCAAATATTTCTGCACTCTTATCTGCACTCTTNAAAGAAGAGGGAGATCATGGTCAAAAAGAAAAGAGGCAAAAGGGTTTGGTTGATCGTCAGGATCCAAATATTTTTGCACTCTTTGTAGAATGGATGAGTCTTGTCCAAGAAGAGCAGGGAAAAATAGAACTAATAAGGCATGATGGTCAAAAGGCACCGGCACTCTTGGAAGAAAAGAGAGTGCATGCTCAACAAGAACAGAAGGCAGAAGAAATACAANGTTACAAAAACTNGTGCGTGCAAAAACGTCTTGAGCAAAAAGAACAGCAGGTATACGATCTGCAATGTCACANAAACTGGCTCCAGCAACACGCTGCAGATGCGNACNAGCATTCGCGGCCTACCCCTTTATCTAAGCGTTACTTAAATCTGTTTGAACCTGATTTTCGTAAACAATGTCTTACAGGAGNTCCTAAGGCAGAGCGTTTTCAATCGATTAAGTTGATTTCAAAAACTGATACGTCTCTTCACGCCTGTCTTNTAGGGTTGAAAGTTCAGCATAATTTATATAGTCGCGAGAGAGAGCGTCCCTCTTNTCTAAAAACACAAACCAGGAAAACGATGAGGAGTGTGAGGCGCTTTGAAGTATTAAATCACGTTACTGCTGCGCTGCCGAAGCACTTCACTGAATTGAACGATGAGGAAACATTGAAAAATCAGACAAGCTGGATGCAAGCAGTGCGCGCTGAGTGTGATTGGGTACACGCTATAAGATTGAGAGAGGGAAAACGGTACAATCCCCTGAGACAGGGGCAGTCAAATGATCGTGATTAAAATGATCGTGATGAAGAAGACAGCACCACTTCAGTGCCACCAATGATGTCAAAAATGTTTTCNACACTGGATCAGACAATGCCCTAGGGAGAAAATAGCAAGCTTGTCAAAAAGAGGAACTGCGCCTATGCCTCCTGAAGATATGACCCAGTATGTAAGACCTAACCGTAGAGCTTGACTCTGTTTCAACCTAATTTGTCTGCAAAATGTGCTAAGGTAGAGCGTTTTCAATCGATTGATTTTATTCCACAAGCTGAGGCGNCTCTTTGTAAACATCTGAGAGCACTGCGAGCGCAGCAGCGGGCCTATAGACAAGCGCGACAGCAAACGAGTGTGAAGCGCTTTGCAGTATTAAATATTATTACTGCTCATCTGTCGCCGTGCATCACTGCATTGAGTGATCAGGAAACATTGGTAAATGATACAGGATAGATGTAAGTAGTGCGCACTGAGTGTTATTGGATACACCATGTAAGAATGAGAGAGAAAGAATCGCGGAAAAAACATCTAAACCAAACACTTAGCATAAAAAAATAAAATATTGATAATACAATTAAACAAGGTAGTTAAAAATGATGATGAAAGTATATAGGTAATGAGAAACACACTTTATTTACTAAGCATACTATTTCTATTGTACCCATCTATACAATGGAGTGCGTGCCACTCCGCGGACATTGTTGAAGATACGAAATTGCAGGCAGCTTACCCGCTTCTTTTTGATGCTAGCAGCACTCCTTGGGTAGAAAAAGTTTCTTCTGAGGATGAATTGGAAGAAGNCTCCATCATTGCTATGGCGTACTCTGGTATAGACAGTACATGGAGTTTNACGCAAGAGTTAAGTTTGCCAAAATTTTGTGATGATTTTTTTCCATCTGAGAATTCCCTTGATGATCGCACGAGTGAGTTGCCAATATACTGTGCCCTGCACATAGAGAGTTCCTTGACCGACTCTCACTCTCAACCAAAGAAGAGTTTGGGTAAGAAGGCTTCAAAGAGAAGCCAAACGCAACAGGCAAGGATATTAAAAGAACAGGGTGATATTGCAAGAAGGTCTGAGGATGAATCAGATTCGGATGAAGTGAAGGTAAAGATGGAATCGTTTTGTACTGATCCTACGCGTACTCCTTGGAAACCTGATATGAAAGGGAAGTGTGGACATGNTCCTACGAAAAGCGACACGAAAATAACTAAAAGATTGTATGATCAAGTATTTCAAGCCACTGAATTACAATTGTATAAAGAAAAGAATGTAGTAGCTATATTCAGGTATCAAATAAATATTAGAAAAGATAAGGTGNGAAGATTGCAAGCAAACATTGCTAAAATGAGCTCAAAAAACGATAGTTTTCTGATAAATCTATGTAAACAAAAGGAGGAGAAATGGCAACAAGAAATAGCTGAATTGCAAATGTTGCAAATGCTAGAAGAAGCTGAAAATAATTTCAATAAAAAGAAAAGTGCACGGGAAAGGAGAAGATTAATGTTGAACGATTTCCAGTCTCGAGTTGTGACAAAAAAAAGAGCCAATCCTCGAGAAAAAATCAAATGCATAGCGATAGAGGAATTGAGAACTCTAACACAGCATGAGGTGCAAGGTGATAAGGCGGAATTAAAAAGTGCCCAGTCTCGAGTAACTGATTATCAAGTTATGGATGTATGTACAGGTGAGGAAAATCATGAGTTGCGAGATGGTGCGATGCTAAAATATCGTGATGTAGAAANAGTGTCTTCTGAGGATAAAGAATGTATGACTGCTATGATGAGCCCTGGTGTAGGAAGTGCGCGTCATTTGGACTGCTTGAATCAAGGTGTAGAAGTGGAAGGTGCGCCTACTCTTGCAAGCCCTGTCTTTGATGAGGCTGTAATCAAAATGGCAATTGTGGATTTCATGTTGAAAGGTAAAGTGCGAGTCTTCCAAGAACCCCAATTGCTTGCAAGCAGAGAGAAGATAAAAGATGATGGCCCTGACGCAAAAACTGAGCTGAGTAAGATCTATCAAAAATTGGCGAGTTACAGGCGCACTAGAAAGCAATTCCTTTTGTTGCTAATGCACGACAGAAATCTGACACTTCAGAATATAACAGATGTAATTAATAGCATGCTCAAAGAAGCGCAAGAGATAGAAAAACTTGAACTTGATAATTTGTTAAAGGTTAGTAAGGAGATGAAGGCAGAAAACAAAGGTCTTAAGCTTCAAGATCTGGCAGCAAAGGAGGATCGAGCGAGGGCAAAGCGTCGTGAATATTATACCGCTAGGTAAAATCCTTCTGACGATGAGGTTGTGATGGCTAA
>JGIcombinedJ30088_10006232_pt1 | contig 10033 bp, 10 predicted proteins | sample PinacodermPK_FD_30088 | JGI IMG/M metagenome (IMG submission 30088) | reverse complement strand
AGTGCCAATTAGCTCTTTTGCCAGAGTGGTGCGAAAGTCTTTCAACCTCTTTCCTGTGTGGCCAGGGTGTGACTGGGAAAGGATGTAGGCATTAGTGATGGACAAGTTGAACATGAACCAAAATACTTACTTGTAATATTTTCTACATTTCAGCCGCACATGGTAATACCCACGGAGCTGGTCATTCCTGTCTACTCCGCGAATGTGTCGGTTGTACAAGGCAAGAGAATTCGGACAAGAATAGGTAGTGGTTGTACCATCTCTGCCCTTGCATATAGTGCAAGACACCATAAATGGCTTTTTTAGTTACCAGCGATGACAGCGGTGAATTTCAAATCTGGAGCCACACAGAGTCACAGCGCTTAGTGGGCGTGGTAATTAGACTCCGCCCCACACAATGACGTCATTGACGTATTGCCATGACAACCGCATAGAATTAAAAATGGCCGAATTGCAGATGATCGACTAAAACCAGTTTTTGAGGTGTTCCGCACCAATGAAGGACAGTTGAAACTTATTACTACAACCAACGCAGGCAAAGGTACAGTGCACAGAAAATTTATTGAGCGCTTTCCTACTTTTAACCCTTTACCTTCTGAAAGCTTTGCAACATTTTGCAAACAGGGTAACCTAGTGGTATATTGTCAAGCATAGCAAGCGTACCTTGACACTTTTGTATTGACTCATTGGTATCAATCGAAAGCTAACACCTTGGGGTGCATTCTGGTTACCATAGAAACAGGAAATGACGTATTGCGGAAGTGATATAACTTCCCGAATTAATGACAAATGTATTATTTCATTATTGCATGCATTGGTGCGACAGTTACTACAAAACACATTTCTTACAGGAGATACTGTAACCCTTACACAGTGTACTTTGTATGATAAGCACGAAAACACTCACCTACACAAAGAAACACTTTACAACTTGGGCGAAAATAGTTAGTTTTTGTGTCCTTTCTCTGTCCGGTGCTTGTCTTCTGATTACCACAAACACGACAGCGACCACGAGTTGGCTGTTTCTGGGATAAGTGCTTACCCCTCAAACGAGTGAGCTGTTTTGCAGGTGTTCAAGGGACTGCAATTTGTGGCAAACATCGCAAGTGGCCACAAATTCTTTGACCTCAGTTGATAGCCCTTTCCAGTAGAACCTCTCAGCGATCTTCCTCCATGTTTTCCTAGTACCTAGGTGGCCTGAAGTAGCGTCTGAGTGGCAGGAGTTTAGTATCCGCACTTGCTCTTCTCATGAAGCGATAACTTTTACACGCTTCTTCTGCTTTTGCACATACACCTCCCTGTTGTCAACCTCGATCGTCAGCGCGCGTCGTCTGACTGCCCTATTTGGTCCTTCGACAACAGCCTTGGGTACGGCCCACTCGTGCGGTATGCGATGGCCCAGTCTATAGTGTCTTCTAGCTCTGTACTGTCGCTCATCATTCGCTCTGCTCATCTGTAGCTGAGTATGCTACCTCAGCGCCACGAACGTCCCACTTTATACACGTTCTTACCCGCGCGTTTCTAGGGGGGACTAAATATTTCCGAGGTGGACCAAATATTTTGGAAATATTCGGTCCGGCTGGACCGCAACTTACAGGGGACCAAATATTTCCTGACAGTGCACCTGTGGACTGGATGAAGGGCTGTACTTGGATTGTAATATAGTTAGCTTTCCACGTGATGATTTGTGAGCTATAATAGGAAGAGAATAAGCAGTACATAAGAGCTGCAGCTTAGTTGCATATACATTCTTTTTCCTGACACAAGCACACCTCAGGTCTGCACGTATAACAGACACTGCTGCTACACCCTCATCTCCACACCCTGGTTCACTGTGTGAAGATAAGTGATGCATGTTTAGACGAGTGCTTTTCTGAAATTACAATAGCGGGTAAGTAATCCTACCATTCTTCCTTTGCTTCTCTTCCTTCAGTGTCACTGTCAATGTCCTCAAGGCCAAGTTCTTCGTCACTGCCTGGGAAAAAGGTGTCTTCCATACCTCCATCCTCTCCATCTGCATCCAGGAGGGCTATGACTTCTCCGGTGAAGCGGGTCCTTGAAGACGACATAGCCATCCTTCTAGACTGCGCAGCAATCCTGTTTTTAGTGAAAATGTGTGTTATTCATTGTTGACATTGGCGCTGCATGGGTGAATATCTCACCTTCCAAGCGGACAAAATGCTGCGTCCTCGGTGCAAATGCAGTGTTTGACTGCGCAGCGCAGACACAACGAAGGGACAAAGCAAGATGGCAGAAGAAAGCTCTGTTACCACTGTGTGTCCTCTGAAAGAGACGTTTTCATCGAAGACTCATAGCAGAAGAAAAACTTTTGACGTGCACATGATGTTACAGTGGACATTTTAAATTGCAAGCTCTAAGAATTTATATAACGAATCCTCTTCACTATGTACAAACCTGCAAGAGCATCAGTTACACCTTCAAGAATTGGATGGACTGCTTCCAAGCAGTCTATCTGATGTTGACCAGGTGTCGCTGAAGTCAGCTTGTAGGTTATGCATGGCTTCCATGGAGGAGAAGATGTAAAATGGTGTATTTAGACATGCAGAAGAGGCACCAGTCTATACAAGAACTAGCTGGTTAACATTAATTGAATTATTGCATAGATATGTACAGCTTGTATTTTATATAATGATACCATTCATTCCAGCAAACAACAATCGAACTTGAGAAGATAGCTTGCTGTAGAGAGAAAGAAACCGAGCAAGCTTGTTGCTCAGTATGGGATCCTGAGCCAGGCAATGAATCCAAGGTCCAGTGAGTGAACAAGATATTTTGCAGGCCCATTCTCCCTGGTTATGTAGTACCAATGCAATATGTAATTTTGCTGAAGTGTAGTATCTCATGCAGTCCTACTAATTAATATTTAATAAGCGTCTGGATCTGATCTGTGGAGAGCTACAGCACAACAACAAATGCAATTGGATCAAAAGACTGTGCCCATGATGTCTGAAGACACGTTTGGGGTACGTTCTTGAGGTAACTTGTGGAGCATGCATCTACATGGCGGCCACGTTGATGGCAGACTTCAAATTGCATGATATTGTGCATCTTGATGGGACGTGTCTTGCATGCAATATTCACCACCATAATAATAATGTAAAGAAAACACAACAAGCACTTAAAGAAAGATCAGTCAGTGAGTTAGTTAATGTTCAAGCACATTCTGTTAATGCAGCATTTTCTTAGCTGTGGTGCTAGACAGAACTTGCAAAATTCACGGCACTGACTAAGGCAACCCATACAAGTCTGACATGCTCTATTTTGTTTGTTTGCCAAACATCAATAGGGTGGCAGAGCCGTAGATTTAGAAAAAGATGGCACAGGCATAGAAGCAGTAGACATAGGCTGAACCGTAGATGTAGTAGAGATTAGTTGTTCCATAAACGCAGTAAAAGTGGTAGAGCCGGAGATGTAGTAGAGTTGAGTGGTTGATCTGTAGATAGAGAGTGGTTGCAAAATTTGATGTACAGAGCCTCAACTTGAGGATACTGCTTTAGAAACGTCTCTGCGGTACCAGTTTTGGCAAAAGCAATCTGTGTCTCTCTGTGTATTTCTTTTGTGGCCAAGAATCACAACGTCATAACTGGCCTGAAGTAGCCAATTGTCCTGAAAGGGAATGAAGTAAATATAGTGATAACACTACATATGATATGATGCTTGTGCAACCATAGAAACTTATCACATATATAGGACCACCTCACCATTACCATTGCCGGGACAGCCATTGCCACGGCCCCGTTCACCTTACATTAGTCTCACAGTGACGGTCTGGGTTCGAAACGTGAAGTGCGACCAACAACATTTTCACCATAGTGTGATTGCCGCCTAAGTCACTAATGGATGTTGGTTTGTGGTGAGGGTTAGATGTAGCGACCATACATGTACGGTATGTGACAATATAACGATGTTTCATTGTATCCCGTTTCCATTTAAACAGAAAGGTCGGACTGTTTCTGTGGACTGTCTGTTCCGTCCACATCATGACTTCGTGACCTATAATGCAAAGTCATGACTTACAATAAATGCTTGCATGAGTTGTTACTTAGTATTACAAACAGACCACAGAGTGGCTTACAAATGTCACAACTGGAATACTTGGAAGTGTCTGATGAGGCTTCAGCTGCTTGTTCCATAACATCTTTGAACAATAACTTTCGACGGGAACATCAATGTCGGTATTCTCCTTCATCTTCTCCTTGCTGTGATGCTTTTTGGTATAGAGCAACATTGCCTCTGCAGGTAACCCTTCCCTTCCTGCTCTTTCAGCTTCTTGGCCATAGTGATCTACTTCACTAGGCGGACCCCAGTGAATCACTTTCCGTATATCTGGGCAGTCAATTCCCATGCCAAATGCTGTGGTTGCAATGATTACACACAATTTACTCCTGGCAGAACAAAAGGATTCAATGATTTTTTCTTTCATCTCAGCTGTGGAGGCTTGTGTATACATGTCTACTAGCCAAAATTGTTGAAGGTCTGGATATGATGGTTGCGCCGTGAGGTTTTGACCCAGCATACTTCGAAGATGCCTGTAAATTTCTGCACAATCTATGTAGCTGCTGCAAAAAATGACGGTTTTCGGAAATTGCACCTTTTGTTCTTGTATGCCTGACGCCAATTCCTCAATGAACACTTCCTTATCTGGCTGCTTTGAGACAACAAAAAAATGTTTTGTCGATCTGGTGGCAAAGCAATGATCACTGGATTCTGTAGGTTCAAGCGATTCTCCACTGCTTTTAACGTCTGTAGAGTGGCTGTTGCTGTTAGGGCTAGGACATTAACCCGAGAAGGAATCACACTGCGCAGCTCCCCCAAGTGTGCATAAGCAATTCAGAACTCATCTCCCCTAGAAAGGAGAGAATCAGTACAACATTGCACTCATTCCAAGAAATCAGCACAGTTATAGCTAATAGCTACTCACCAGGTTTTAACACAGGGGCTTCATCCACAACAAATGCAACCAGATCTTCTTTGTACGTCTCAGATAACAGCATGTTTCGGAACCTGGGATTGCAGATAGTGTTTTCTGAGCTAATGAACACTAGCTGAACATGCCCCTTCAGAACCTGTGCCACTACATCATCATCTGTTTGAAGCTCTCCAACAAACTCGATGGATGTACACGTAAACTTGCTTCTCTGGTCAATCATCAGGGATGTGAGCGGGCTTACACACACGACAATGCTACCTCTTCTGTCCAGTAAGTGATCGAGGATAAGTGGGAGAGCAGCGTAAATCACTGACTTGCTGTATCCTGTTTGCAGTGATACAAAGGTATCCCTTCCACTCAAACAGGCTCTCGGGGCTTCATCCTGCTTATTCTTGAATGAAGTGATCCCAAACAATCCAGCAACGTCTGCTAATACGCGCATAAGGTCTCTCAATNTCGTCGATTGAAACATGACAACATCTTTGCCTGTTACCCACGAGATTTTATAGTGAATAACATTATCACCATGGTAACTGCATATTAATGAGCCCTAACTTCCGTAGGCCTCAGAACAAAAACAGTATAGGCTGTTGACCAGACCCTACCTCTCCGACCGATGACGTCAGCATATAGAAATGGAGGGGAGGTAGTGGTCTGACCACGGGAGACTAACTGGTCGCTACAGTTGACATGAAACCAACACAGACATTCATTTCCAAAGCAATCCCCATCTTCCTTTCAGTCGACCAAAAGTATACTCCACAACAATACATGCTCTACTTAGCTGATAATTGAACCGCCCGTGCTCCTGACTCAAACCAGTAGCAGTATAGGGCTTTATTAACCATGTCAGTAATGGGTATGCTGGATCACCAAGAATGACTACTGGGACATGCACACCAGAAATCCGCTTAACAGAATTGGGGGCAAGCGTACCTGATTCTCCTTGGCAAATACCTCTGAATTGGATGGAAAGAACACATCATGCATGCTCCCTGGCCATCCTANGTAGGTGTTCATGAACAAGTAATTGTGATCCACTAGAGTCTGTAAAAGAATTGAATGCTATCCTTTTCGGTTATAGTACTCAGTGGCACTGCCATGAGGTACAAGAAATGGAATATGGGAGCTCCAAAACATTGTGGAAATCCCCAAACCTCTTCGAAGCCCCTGATTACTTCCATAGCCTGTTCTCTTCTGGGTTTCGATATGTACTTGTCCAGTAGGCAGCCCACTATGGCTTTACACACCTCATTAACCATGAAAGCAAAATCACCCGTGGGAACATAACCCGAGTCATAGCGCCTGAACCAGTTTTGTATCCGGATTCGAAACTGTTTTTTTGTGCGCATGTGAAAAGTGGGTATGTATGCATAGCTGTGTCTGTTGTGAAGAGTCTGCTTCATATGGACTGAATCTGCCACTATATAGCATAGCATTTCACAACAGCATAGATTTCCAGTATTACAACAAATAAGTGTGTAATAATATAATGTTGACAAAGCTGTACATGATTGGGGATTGAGAACTTCACTAGCCAAGTAGATAGAGGGACAGATGTTGATTGTCTCAAGATTACCAAACGTTTCGGCCCAATCTAGAGCCTTCATCAGTGGTAGATCAGTGAAGGCTGTAGATTGGGCTGAAACGTTTGGTGACAATCATATCAGTCCCTCTATCTATTTGGCTAGTGAAGTTCTCAATCCCCAATCATGTCTACACCTAGCCACACAGAGATTTTCAAAACGGTACAATAATCATATGCTAGTTAAAAGGGTCTGTCAGCAGCATGCGACATATGACAAGTTGTAAATTCTGTCAACCAAATACAAAATTCAATTAACCGTCCCTATCCTCAGCCTATATTTGCCTGAATGTATTTCTGCTCTCAGTTTAGAGTTGATATTTTGCTCATTGGTACCTAGTAGCTACCCTTCATTTTACTCCACAAAGAACGGGCTACAAAATGGCAGGCACAAAAACGCTGTTGCCATAGGCAACTGCGCGACATTTTAAATTTGCACCAGACAGGCAAAAAAATGCGGAAAATAATTTTTCCTGGGTAATCGAAAGTGTATATAAGTTCATGATGCATTTCATTTTGTAGCTCTACTCATGCTCCATCATTTAATGAAAGACACATGCTAGTAGCACATTCCAGTCACAAGTTACAGATTAAAATACAAGCATAATACATTATAGATATACACATTCCTTTGCCATAAAAGGTGGCAGTTATGTAAACAAATTAACTAGCCTGAAATAGTGTCCACGTACTACCTAGAGCTATCTAGAGACTTATGTGCCTCTACATCCACCACGCCGAAATTTAAGACTCCTACGTCCCTTAGGGCGGCCAGCAGAGTGCTTTACAATTGGCACCTGGCTTACACTTTGTCTCCTTCGCTTCCTAAATTCCCTTCGCCACTCATCACATGATGCCATATGCCACGCTGCATGACAATCTCTGTCACGAACCTGGCACAGTTGACTTTATAGACTGACACCAGGCACACTTTCCACGGTCCACTTGAAGGGTCCTTCCATGCCTGATCATGGAAGCATCATCACACTGTATCTGGTCCACATTTGCCGCACTGCTGCCATATCTCCTGATAATATCCTGATAATATCCAACACCAGCTCATCTTGAAACCACCTCTCAGTCTTTTGCTTGTCACCACGTTCCATTCTTACCCAGTTGTAGATGATATAAGCATTCGTGGCCATAGCTTCAATTATGTGGTAGAATAGAGTCTTCCAGTAGTGGATCCTTTGGAGGAGGACACGATGATAACTCATAAACTGGTCAGACTTGTCTACTCCACCCATGAACTCATTGTACCATTTCACCATGGTTGGGACAGCAACATCCTTTGTGATCCAGTGGCATCATTGACTCACTGTGCCATCTGATTGACCTGGAGGCGCACACAACAACATTACAATACACTTCTTGTCCCTCCATGCACAGTATACCATCTTTGAATCCTCTCCCAGGTAGTAGCCAATGCCACGAACAACATCACTCCGGTTGAACACCATCTTCAATTGTGTGACTACCTTTGGGAACCCCCTTGCGGTTTACCCTTAGGGTGCAAGTAGCATAAATACCATCACGCTCAAGGTCTCGGAACAGGGCAGGGCTTGAGTAAAAGTTGCCGCTGTACAACAGATAGCCCTAGAACCGAAACGGCTCAATTAAATCTGTAGCAACCTTGTGTGAAAGTGCTTTCCCTGATGTGTCCCCAGATGAAGCTCCACAGTAGATGTTATCAATAGTGTAGTAGGGTCAGCAATTACCCAGTATTTGAAGCCCAATTTCGTGGGCTTGTCTTTGATATACTGACGAACATGGGTCCTGGCCTTGCTTTTGACCATTCGCTCATCAACAGAGAGTTCCTGCAATGGTTGATACAGCTCCAGGCACTTTCCCTTGATGTGGAATTTCATGGCTGGAATACAGCAATTTTTGGTGCACTGTGTCAGTATACTGCTACTTCATATGAACTAATAGAGTTCATTAGAGTGTATCCCTACCCTTTTAGTATAATATAGCGGCAGGAGTAAAGAAATTCCCATTTTCCGTTGTTGGAAAGAAAATCTACAAATTAGTCCCATATATGACCCTATATGTATAGGCTGAGGGTAGGAGGGTTAAAATGCAAAACTGTGTGAGTGCTTTTGTAGTATTACAATGTAGACGTATAGATGCAGTAAACGTCTAAGAGATAAAGCACTACCGTATGTTCTCTAATTTTTTGGCAGAGCAAAAAGCAGTTCAAAGTCGGCAAATAGGAATGTATGGGTCACAACCAGAAGCGCGATGAAACATTAGGAAATTACGATAACTAATTAGAGTGCACGACGGAATAAAAAATGGCAAAATTCTCGTTAGTGGTCGAGGCACCACCTGGCTTGAAGAACTCGGTTATAAGCTTTTTCTTCTTTGGTGAAGGCGTTGGAAGAGTCAAATCAACAATCTCTTCCACAGCCGATTCATCAGAGTCGCTAAATCGCCTGCCAGAAGCGCTGTTCTAAGACATTTTGGGTGGGGGTGGAGTCGCTGTTGGCCATCTGTTGGGAGTTTGATCATCAGGAAGAGTGGGTGACTTGGGCACGGCTGGAAGGCCTTCTTGGTTGTCCATATCGACGTGATGTGGAGGCGGATATCCTGTGGACGACAAAGTAGATTACAAAACTAAGAATTAGGGAAAGCCTTTTTTCGTCAAAAATTGGAGTACAATCCTACCCTATTTAGGCAGGTACCGAAAAATTAGGGAGGCGAAAAATTAGAGAATATACGGTACCATACAACTAAATATAACCAGAAACCACCAAAGTACCCTGTTTGAAAATACTACTGAAATCATAAGTCTAATAGAATGCTTGCAAAAGATGAGGATGATTTACAAGGACTAGGAAGTGATGCAATGAGGTGGAATGTTTAACTTTACTCCCAGTAAGGGTAAATCCTCCTCAATGTCAAAACCCCTATCTGCCATCACAGAATCCCCACGTTTCAATGCACCCAAAAGACCAGACCGTCGAGTTAATTCTTTATCGCAAATGCTGCCAGGATACAAATCTGACACTAATATAACTGCACCAGAGGGTGAGATGCCAATAAGTCCTTTATAGGTATTATGTTTTTTATAATTGGAGAATGTTAACTGCTGCAGCTCGGGTATTGCAGGTTGTTGCACAAATATTTCTGTAGCATCTATAATAACTCTTGTTGATGGGTATTTCTCTTTAAACACTTTGGGCATATGCGATATGATTAGAGCCTTTGGTGGCCACAGGGGTATTTGCTTAAACTGTAGAAATAGAAAATTGATCCATGTATTAAAAATACGCGAAACTGTGGACTGGGATATACCAAATCGATAGGCTAAATCCTGTTCAAATAGACCAAGACGCAGGCGAACTAGAACAAGGAAGAACTCCTCCAGCGGAGAAAGCAACCTTGGTCTGCCCTTTGTAGATTTGATCTGATGTTCAGGTGCTCCACTGGCACTGGTGCTAGACCAGTAATTCAGGGTGTTGACAGATGGCCCCAAAAGTTGAAGCACACCATCA
>JGIcombinedJ30088_10006226_pt1 | contig 10040 bp, 7 predicted proteins | sample PinacodermPK_FD_30088 | JGI IMG/M metagenome (IMG submission 30088) | reverse complement strand
AAACACTTCCGCTACAATGCCATTTTGCCCAAGAGTCTATACCACATATATCAGACCACCTCGCAATGCTTAAGTTTAATGGTTGAGCAATCATCATACTACTATATATATAGTATTATGTGATACAGTAGCTCTGTCTATAGCCCCTATATTATTCGACCTCATTGGCATAATATAATTTACTTCGGGTTGTGAATATTGTCTATAGACCTCCCTACTATATATAATAATATACTATGGTGATTGTGCAACCATAGGAACTTAAGTATTGCAAAGTAGTTGCACATATCCGATATACTTTTTGGGCAAAAATGGCGTCATTTCGCAAAGCACTTTTAGGCAAAAGGTTCGTCTGTTGCGCACTCACCATAGTATATAGTTTATGGAATACGGTAGGTCAGTCCATACCCTCTATATACGACCTCGGCGGTATATATTGGATATGGACCTCCCTACCGTATATATATAATACATATATATATTTATCATATATAATATATTATATAATTCATTGACACTTAATCAAGCATTTGACTACTAGAGTGAAATTAACGTTTTGCTTCTCCTCTTAGATGTCATAAGAGTGGTGGACAAAGATGCTCATGATCATGAAAGATTTTTATGCCATGGTGTGCAAGTGAAAGTGTACCATCCCAAGCTCATTCCATGGCTTGCATTAACTGCTCAGCAGCTACGAGTGATCACCGCAGGAAAAGAAAGTCATCCTCCTATGTACGTCAGCATTACTTCGGAGCTCTTTGACTTCTTCAATCGACGTTGCAATTTGCTAAAGCCACTAGAAAGTCAGTTGGACCAGATTTGTGCCAAATTTAAAACAAGTAAAGACAAAGGAATTACTGTGTATCCTGAAGCTGGATGTCAGGGCCCTGATGAATGCAAGGTGGTTGTTGAGAGATTTTTAATGAATTTTGACACACAGTACAGAGATGTTCCAAAGACGGCTGACAGGAAGGTCATTTTAGAACATCTGCATGAATTGCACAGAGCCCAAGATAGGGTTGTTGCTAACCTAAGTGAAGAAAGAATAAGTATGGTAGGGCATAAGGAGGCTGTAATGGAAGAATGGGAACGTCTGGATAGAGTCGTAAGCAATTACACTGTGACGGTAAAAAAAGAGAAACTGGAAATGGACGTTTTGCAGTGCATTGACTTGTGTGAACGACAAGCATTGGAAGCTAAGTATCCCACACTGAAATTCAAGGTTCTGTGCAAGGAATCTGCATTATCAGTGAAGGGGCTAGAAGTGCAGTGCAATGAATTCCTTACTGAAGTAAAAGCCATAAAACCAAATGTAGTTGATGTTCAACTCCCCCCATTAGCAATCATTTTCCTTGGATCAAAAGACAGTGGAAAGAGACTGGTTCAGGAAGTGATGCAGAAGTACCAAGGTGTGGGCCATTATATCACTGATGCAAAGGGGCATGTCCTTTTGGATGATATTTCAACATGTGCTGGTCTTAAAGTAATTGCTGGCACTAATGCTAGACAAGCACTTGATGTTGCACAGGAAGTAAAGGAGAGTGTGGCTGTTGATGTAGTGAAAGTTCCAATGGAATTTACAAATACAGTGCGACAGGACTGTTGGATCGAAGCACGGAGAAGGATGGAGCCAGAGTACAGTGCGTTTCTTGTGCCACAGCTAGAAGAACATCCACCAGTTATTTCAATTGTCAGCAAATCAAGTTCAGCAGCAGCAGTTGAGAAAGCCGTTAATGACTTTATTAGTCAGGAATGCTACGCTACAGAGGTCATCACCCTAAAGGAGGGACAGTACAAGTACATGATGAAAGAATCACATGCATGGATTGAACTTCATGGGGAAATGAAGACACTGCAGAAAGAGAATCAAATTAAGTTTAAATTGCCTGGAAAAGGTGCCACCGAATGCCCAAAGGTGACAGTTGAAGGATTCACCACAAAAGTGAAGCAAGTAAGTCAAAGAATACGAGATATCCTGGGCAGTATCAGTGAAGATACCTGCTGTATTTCACGCCCAGGGCTATTAGAGTTCTGCAAATCTACAAATGGGGACCAACAGCTCAATGGTATGGCATCAGCACGCAAAGCAGTCCTTGTAGTTCGCACAGGGGAAGAGTGTGAAATTGAAGAAGAAACTACTGCCCAGGAGTTGCCTCACAAGACAGCGGTTTGCATATCTACTGCAGGTGGTGGAAAATTGGAACTTATGCAAGGAGACCTAACTGAGTATCCTGTGGATATTCTCGTCAATGCAGCCAACGCTGATCTTCAGCATGGAGGTGGATTGGCTGGACAGATATCTAGAAGAGGTGGACCAGAGATTCAGGCAGAATCAAGCAAGTATATCCAAGAACATGGTCGCCTAAGAGAAGGAGATGCAGTTCTTCTGTATGCCAAGGGCGTTTTGCCCTGCAAAGCAATTATTCACGCCGTTGGGCCAAGATGGAGGGGAGGAAAGGCAAATGAAGAAGGCATCATTTCCAAGGCAGTCCATGAAAGCCTCAAACTGGCTGAATCAGATTCTGCAAACTACACATCTATTGCATTTCCAGCCCTTGGTACTGGAATTTTCAAAGTGCCCCAGAGTGTGAGCGCTTGTGGGATGGTAGCTGGTGTGAGGAAGTTCTTTGAAGAAAATCCAGATTCTACCATGAGAGTAGTCATAATGGTGTACCAACAAAGTGACATTGCACCATTTCGGTCAGCCATTAAGAAATATTCAAATGTCAAGCCATTCGCGTTAGTAGAGGATTTGACAGTCTTTGAGGAAGACTCTGAATCTGAGGCTGAATTAGAACTGACTCCACGAAAACCTGCAAGACCTCCACCACCACAAGCTTCACCAGCAGCTACCCGAGTGCATTCGCATGTACAGGAGACAATGAACGTTAACACTAAGGGGAATGCAGCTGCACATAAGCTGGAATTGCAGAAAGGAGCAGTAACAGACTGCAAGGTATGGCAATAGGATGGCAGATATGTGTAATGTAATATGAAATATTCTGTTGCCTGCATCTCCATAGTGCACAAACCTGCAATCATATACGTAGTTTGCTGTAAAGCCACAAGTGGCTAGGAGACTCATGCTGAGAGTTGTTTGTACTAGCCCTACATTAACTATACTAATTAGACGACGAGTAAACGTAGAAATAGGTGTAACCTACAGATGAGGATACGTCAGCTTTGGCACATGCGGAACATGTGTTTGTTGCTGGCCACCAGGTAGATCTGTCCACAAGGCCATGGTGATAGATGCCCTCCCTCATGCCTTAACCTGCTGCCTTCTGCATACATGGAATCCTGGCATATTGAGGATGAACAGGCCCCTCTCAATGGTGTGCTAGTGGAACGTTGCCAGGACTCTATGCCAACCTGCTGGACTGACATCACATTGTACCAAAATAAAGACTAGCAGCTACATTCTGAGGGCAGGATGTATGCATCACTAGCTCAGTGATCTGTCAGAATTAAGTGACTGTTGTCTGTAGACAGATTCTAACTAACCACACCTATACGTTTGTTTTTAAAGTTTAGATCTTACTGAAAGGCGCAATGTATAGCATGACCTAAAATCAATTTACAAGTAGTCCACAGTGTCTACAATAGAATTTGTGACTTTAGTTTGCCGATGCAATTCTATGCAACTTGCCATTACTGACTGATCTGACACTGCACAACACACAAACTTAGTCCGCCATTGTACTGTATTAACATGCTCTGGCTTTCATTGTCTAATTTAACCCAGGTGGATGTGTATGTTAGCACTACCAATGCTTCTCTGGACCTCTCTCGTGGTGCTGTTGCACAAAGTCTTTTGAAGGCTGGTGGCCCTGCCCTGCAGGACAAGTGCACCGCATATCATCGTACCAATGGAGACATTGCTGAATGGGACATTGGCACTACTGAGGGAGCTGGTCTCAAATGCAAACATGTAATTCACACAGTAGGAGGTCAGTACAAAAGAGCAGCTTCCCAGCAGGTGAGTGTATTTTGCACTGATGTGTAAATGCCATGTATAAATTTATTCAACTTTAAGAACTCGGTCACTTCTATTATCGTATTTCTTACAGGGTATGAAGAGCATGGTTATGAAGGTGATGACAGAGTGTGACCGACTGAAGGCATCATCTGTGGCCTTTCCTGCCCTGGGGACAGGTAATCTTGGATTTCCTTCCGATGTCGCTGCAAAGATCATGGTACAGGCAGTTCATCAGTATCTGCAAGAAAATCACAACTCATCATTGAAGAAAGTTGTATTCATCATCTATCAGGATGGGGTTTTCAATGCATTCCAAAGGGAACTGAGTGCTCTAACGTTAGCCTACACAATCTCCTCTGGAACACAGCCTCCTTCCACAGTGATGCCCATGCATGGTTCATTGTTGTCACATGCAGTCAGTCAGAAGAGCGAGGAACCAATGCAAATTGTTGCTGTGAAGGGACCATTAACAGAAGCTCAAGTGAGTTTCAGCTGGAGGGGGACCTGGGAATTTATATACTAAAAATAGCAGGACATGCGCTCTTACTTTCATACTAGTGCTGCGGCTTCTCATTTCTTACAAAAGTGTCATGTACCCCAGCATGAATTTATAGGCTTTTAATGTGTAGTCGTTCAATGTACAAGGTGTCCACAACAATAAATGCAAATTTCAGTTTGCCAGAGCATTATCATGCAATCTGACATTGCTGACGGTAATGACACTTAGAGGTGGGAGCTACTGCAGTATTATTATAGCTATTGTCAGTATCACACCGTAAGAAATAATTTGCTATGGTTAGGCTAGGAATATTGAAAAACCAACTTTTCCAGTATTAACCCATTAGAAGCGGATTTTGTTATTGCACGCGTTGCTCGAGTGGCGAAATTAACATGACCATTCATAGTGAGAATTCGGCGCACACACGTTCGCTACTTCTACAGCTTTCTTTTGCCCGGAACGGCGGCGAAGAATTGGTCGCAGCCTGCAGTGATGACTTATGAATACTGCGAATTCGCTTGTACCTTCTCAAAGTTATTCCGGACATGCTAACGTGGAGTCGGCCCTACCTTCCATCGAAGAAGACGCTCTGGTAAATTGTGTACGCTTTAGAAGTGGCTAGCACGACCTGAAGACCAGGTGAAGGCACTTCCACAAGGCTGAATTGGTCTTGTGCACTTTCAAAGTTATTCTGGACTCGCTAACATGGAGTCAGCCCTACCTTCTGTCGAAGAAGACGCTGCGTAAACTTGCGTAAGGTTTACAAGCGCTTGCGCACCACAGGCGAGACCAGAAGACCAAGTGACGCAGCTAACGGAAAGGTTCTGGCACTGGTGCGTGTGCACTGAAAGTGACGTTGCTCTTGGAGACTCTTGCGCTGAGAAAACACTCGTAAATCGCACCTTTTGTCATGACGTATAAAGTTGTCATTCGCGGTTAAAGGGTTAATCAGTATGTGCTACAGTTGTAACTAGTGTCTTGTTGAATTTGGCCGTGTAAAACTGCAGCAGCACTTTGCTCCTTCTGGAAATGACGTGCATCTTCTTTGGAATGGATATGTTTCGTCGTGGTACAGCTCCTAAGTGCCGACTGACATTCTGTCAGCTCGGTGGTGTAGTCTACGTAACATATATGTGGGTCCACTAAAAATGTCAGCTTTTCCTACATGCACACGTAAGTATAGATTTAACAATAAAATATTCACAGGTAGTTGAACATTTTGCGCTTTATTCCAAATAAATTTTTTCTTACAAGGAACCTCACAGTACTGTTGCTGCTATTTTGTACGAATGTGTGCATGCTGTGTGCTTGTTGTCTATTTATGCACTAGTAAGACACGAATGAACAGCTAATTAGTTTTTTAGTCAGCATCATTATGACTAGTTAGTCTGTATTGATTGCTACCCAACCTTAATGATGCTTTACTATACTTGCACACAGCACGCAATTAGTTGTCTGCCATTATCTTGTAATTACCATTGTGTTGCAATAACATGATCTGGTTATGTATACACATCTTCCAATTTATCCAGGTGGATGTGTACATTAACACTACCAACCCTTCTCTGGACCTCTCCCGTGGTGCCGTTGCGCAAAGTCTTTTGAAGGCTGGTGGCCCTGCCCTGCAGGACCAGTGCACCGCATACCATAGTACCAATGGAAATGTTGCTGTATGGGACATTGCCACTACGGGGGGACCTGGTCTCAACTGCAAGTATGTTATTCACACAGTAGGAGGTGACTATGAAGAAACAGCTTCCCAGCAGGTGAGACTGTGCTAGAGATTGTGCATTTTGCTCACATGCATGAAGGCCATAACTGCATTCAACTTTATGCTCTGCCCAGTCGTCTCTAAGATGCATGGCTGGTAATTTCTAAGTTTGGTATTTCTCTCAGGCTATGAAGAACATGGTTATCAAGGTGATGGCAGAGTGTGACCGACTAAAGGCATCGTCTGTGGCCTTTCCAGCACTGGGGACAGGTAATCTTGGATTTCCTCCAGATGTCGCTGCAAAGATCATGGTACACGCAGCGCATCAGTATCTGCAAGGACACCCCAAAACGTCACTGAAAAGAATTGTTTTCATCATCTACCAAGATGAAATTCTCACTCCATTCAAAAGGGAATTAACAGCTCTAGAATATGCCCCAGGATTGTCGTCTGGTCCACCTGGAGCACAGTCATTACCCCTAGTTCAGCCCTTGCAGGCTTCATTGTTGTCACATGCAGTCAACACAAAGAGGTCACCAAATCGGTCCTCACAGCATCCTTCGATTGAAGTTATAAAAGGGCCGCTGGCAAATGCTCAGGTTGGTTACAGTCATTCCTCATTAATGAGATACAAAGAATTCTAATTATGCAACAGCTACACTTACGCATGCATGCATGCTTGAAGTAGACTAAACTGTGTTGTACTCAATGGCAGCCTCACTCATGCAGCATTTGATGTCATCATGGCAGTGAACACAGGAGACCATAGACTGCCATACATCAAATACCGTATTATAGACACCATAATCATTACAGGTGCATGTATTACACTATATTACGCCTATATATGAGGCCAAAGTCACTGCTGTTCGTATTATTCAACTCCAACCCAGGTGGATGTGTACGTTAACACTACCAATGCCTCTCTGGACCTCTCTCGTGGTGCTGTTGCACAAAGTCTACTTAAGGCTGGTGGCCCTACCCTCCAGGATGAGTGCACCGCATATCATCGTACCAATGGAGACGTTGCTGAATGGGACATAGCCACTACTGCGGGAGCTGATCTCAAGTGTAAACATGTTATTCACACAGTTTGTACTCAATATGATGGAGCAGCTTCCGAGCAGGTAATGTATGCCTGTCATATTGTGATTATAACTGTTATTGTATATATGCTGGTTGGGTTTCCATTGCATACACACAACTGGCATGGACCCGAGCCTTAGATGGCCAGACCAACTTTGGTGCTTTCTAAGGTAGGGATTCCCATGCTAGCAACTCAGGGAGCAACGACACACACTGCATGGTTAGCTCTGACGCTCTGTTATATAGTTATGCCAATCGCAGGCTTGAACCCCAGACTTATACTATATCACACAGTTTCACAGCCACTTCATGAGTCAGCATCCAAACAATGACCAATCTCCACCCTTTACTTCTCACTATCCCACTTTTCAGTAGCTATAATATTATTGCCAGGTGCCAGGTTATATTTTACTGCTTACGTATGTTGTCAAAACGTCTATTTAATTGATAAGTGATATCTGCCCCAATACCCTGCTTGTCTAGTTCAGAACGTGAAGAATTAGTATTCGTACCTAGCCACGCAGAGAACTCAAACCCCTTTCACACAGACCATTAATCCTTATCAGAAGTGGTCAGAATCTACATCAATTTAGGTTTAGTTCTGTTCATGCTGACATTCTGGGGCTGTATATTATATTGTTTATTGATTTGGGCGCTGCAAATGGGGAATTAGTATGGTAATAGCTTATGGTATTACAGTATAAGTATAGTTTTATGCACTATTGTATAAACACAACCATATAATATTATAATTTCTCTAACAATCATTATAACTTTGCAATTCTATACATGCAGAAAATGAAGCAAATGATTTCAAACGTCCTACACCAGTGTGACACACTGCAGGCAAGGTCAGTGGCATTCCCAGCAATTGGCACGGGACAGCTAGACTTTCCCCCTGAGGTCATTGCAAAAATTATGCTTCAGACAATTGAATCACATCTACAGAAGTCAACAGCAATTCAGAGGGTTGAAGTGATGATTTTTGATGATGCAACCTTTAGAATATTTCAGGACACATTGGACAGTATGAGTGAGTTTCCCTCACGTGCTAAATCAGCACCAGTCTCAGAGCACGTTTCTGACGCACCTAAGTTGAGACCAGGGTTGAGGAGGCAGAACTATTCACAACCACTTTCAAGCTCAAAAGGTCGTTCAGTGCTCAAAGAAATGTCCCTGCAAGGCATGTGCATTCAGTTTGTAAGAGGGGATATTACTGAAGAGTGCAGTGATTATCTTGTTAACATAGCTACATCAAGTCCGCGACTGCAAGACACGGGCTTGGAAGGAGCATTTCTGAAGAAGGGAGGGCAGAACCTACAGTTAGCTTACATGGCAGCTGTAAAAGAGAAGGGCACCCTCACCAAGACCCGGATAATAGAAACTGGTGGTCCTGTAGGTGGCCTGAAGTGTAAAATGATAGGCCATGTATGTCCACCAAATGAGCACAAAGAAATGAAAGGAACGATTAAATCCTTATTGGAGCAAGCAGAGAAAGCTCGTAGTCAATCTGTAGTGCTTCCACTTGTTCTTAAGGCGGGCAAGAAAGACTTTACAGTTGACAAGGTGGCAAAGTACTGCTACAAGGGTGTGCATTCCTTCATTAAAAATCCTTATGAGTCTCTTACAAAAGTGGTTTTCATTGACCCTGAAGAGCAACTTACTCGCCAGTTTTTCCTTGCATTTGAGAGGGCAAGTAGTGACACTAGTGCTGTACCAAATGTAATGCGGCCCTTGCAAGCAATTAAGAAGTGGGCTAGAAGTAAACAACATTCCAGTGATGATGTAGCTCCTATTAAGAGGCGTACCTCTGCACGTCGCTCCATATCATCTAACCTTTCAGTGAATATTGACGAGGATCAAGGTCCTGCAGTGGTGATCACCGCATATGCTAGTACAGACGTAGTTGCCAAAATGGTCACCAAGGAAGTTAAAAAATTCGTTGAAACTCAATTCAAAGCAGTGACCATTGATGATCCTGATGTCCCGCAATTACAGTTGCAGCCCCACACCACTGAAAAGCTAGCTAAAGAAGCTGAAAGGAAACATGTCACACTGACATACATAGACTGTAAAGTTGTTTTGCAGGGGCATAAACATGACACTGAACAGCTGAGCAACACTGTACGAAAGGAGTTGAGCCAAATTAGGTCTGCAAAAGACAGATCTGCTGTAGAGATGGCTAAAAAGCAGAGATATCAGGCAGAAATGCAAACTCGACAGGTACAGGCTGCAAAAGAGCAAGTGGAGGCTGCAAAGGAGCAAGTGGAGTCACAGAAACAAGAGGCTGAAAGGGGTCGACTTCAGGCAGAGGCTGACCATGTAAAGAAATCACAAGAGCTGGAGCAGATTAGAAAACATGGTGAGCATCCAGGAGAGTTAATTCTGTATACTATGCATTCTCATATTTAAAAGGTAATTTCATCATGTTTTCCTCTAGCTATTTAACACGCATGTCTGCATCTGAGTGTCTATTTGTGCACGCTGAAAATGAGCTTGTTAGGTATGCAAATTGTTTTGCAATTACATTATAGTTGCATAAACTATATAGTGGTTAAGACAAGGGCACGAGGGTGTTACGGCATATAAAATGCCGAGGGCGAGTGCATTTTATATGCAATAACGCCCGAGTGCGCATGTCTTAACCAGTATAGCACCCGTTGCTCTAATCAGGGGTTAGGCGGGTTTCGATCGACGCGATGGAGAAAGAAAACACTCCTCCCAGTTCTCATCCAAGACAAGAGACAATTTGCAGCTCTGGAAAG
>JGIcombinedJ30088_10006218_pt1 | contig 10058 bp, 10 predicted proteins | sample PinacodermPK_FD_30088 | JGI IMG/M metagenome (IMG submission 30088) | reverse complement strand
ACACACACACACACACACACACACACACACACACACACACACACACACACACCAATTACCGTAACGCCTCGCTGCGCTACGCGCTGCCGAGGGTTAACAATTAAAGGCCATGGATAGGCATATTTTAAGGTGCTAAGGGTGACGATGTTCCCAAAGGCAGCCTAGAGTTCGCGTGAGGGAAAAGCGTTGTAGTCACTGTTACCCCGTTTCACCTTTTCATATTCTTATCAGACATCACGGTAGTGACATCTACTTAGGAATGTCCCTGATTCAAAATGGCAGCTCCTATTTAATGTATTTGTGCGCGTCAGCAAAACTGGCGCAATGCTGGCGAACAGGAGCAGTTAAAGGCCGTGGATAGGCTTATTTCAAGATGTTAAGTGTGACAACAGTTTCAATGGAAACCTGGAGTGTGTGTAAAGGTAAAGCATCGTAGGTCACTGTGACGCTGCTTCATCTTTTCATCAGACGTCACGGTAGTGATATCTATTCAGGATTGTCACCAATTCAAAATGGCGGCTCCTATCTAATGTATTAGCGCGCACCGGTAAAACTAGCGAAACCGTCGCAAACTGGAACAATAGTTAGCCTTATTTCAAGGTGCGACAATGTTCCCAAATGCAACATGGAGTACGCGTGGGTAAAAGCGTTGTAGTCGCTGTTACACCGTTTCACTTTTTCATACTCATCTTCTTCTCCTTCTTGTTCTTCTTCTTCTTCTTCCCACCAATGCTTCTAGCGCTTGACACAGCACACCTACGGGTCCCAGTCATACAGGTATCGGAACCTCTAGAACTCAGCACTGGTGGCATTTCGACTTGTACACCGTTAAACATACCCCAATGCTGTCAGCTTTGTTACAGGACCATCGATATACACCTCTTGTCTCGAAAAGCCAGCCACATTCTCCAGAACAGTGGAACGTTTTTCTACGTCATATCACGCAGCACCTCGAAGCTAAACCCAGCATAGCTAGCTAAATAGTAGAAATGCTATCAATAAATTAGCTAGCTATAGATAATGGCTAAACATAAGTAGCTACAATTAGGCAAAAGCTATGATGGCCCCTACGGACTCAGTGTGCATCAGTATAGCTAGCTAAAAAGTAAAGAAACTAGACTATTAAAAATTCCCATTAAAAATTTCAGTTTCGTGGCCCATGCCAAGGTGCGTCTGTTCAGGAGAACCCACAGAGATGTCATGCCTAGGCTTTCATAGGCCTTTGTCATGCAGACACAGTCAGTTGGCTTCACCACAAGCATACGTCTGGCTAGATGGTACTGCACACTCTCCAGCCTCTTTGTTTGTGACTCCTTCCTCGTCCATGTGCCTGCCCCGTACAGAAGTGTAGAGGTTACCATTGCGTTAAACACCTTAACGTTGTCTTACTCCGTATCCACGCTGCTTCCACTACTTCTGAGACAGCATATGGTAGGCCCTTCTTGCCTTTGCCACTCTAGAGTCAATCTCCTCCTTCATGTCATTGTTGGGTGTAATTACACTACCCTTGTAGGAGAAGGAAGAGACATCCTGAAGAGCCTGACCTCCAATAAAGATCTTGCTGAGGGGTGTCACTGGTATCTGGCACTGCACACATCACCAGCGTCTTGTTCCGGTTGATCAACAATCCAAAACAATCAGCAACCTCCGCAAACCACTGTACTGTCTCCTGCATGTTGGCATGGTAGTCAGCCACCAGTGCAGTGTCATCCGCATAAATGGTATCCAGGACTCGGTGACTATTAGGGTCACAGAATCTCCTGGAATTGGTGATGTCACCCTCCTGAACCTCCAGTTCCACCCCCACTCCACTTCGGTACCTAGAGTGTGCAGGGAAAGCAACCTCCATTACTGCTGACAGGAACAGAATGAAAAGCACTGGGCCTTCAACCGAGCCCTGTCTAACTCTTGTACTCATGGGAAATCTTTCTGACAGTTCCCCCCATAGGAGACACGCCCCTCAATGTTCCTGTGGAGGTTCTTGAGTGCATTCAGGAATTTGGGTGGCACACCCTGACGGGCTAGGACTTCCCAAAGTAGCCCACAGTCAACAGAATCAAAAGCCTTTGCAAAATCTACGAAGACTGCACACATAGGCGTCTTCATCTCACGCGCCTTCTCAAATAACTGACGCATGACAAAAATGAGGTCCTCTGCGGATCTACCAGGCCGATAACCACACTGGGACTCAGAAACAACTTTGGGCACTAAAAACTGCATCAAATGCTTTGCAAGCACCCTGCCAAATGCCTTGCCACCAGTGGACAGGAGAGCAATCGCATGGTAGTTATTAGGATCATTGACAGGACCTTTCTTGTGCACAGGGACAATGATGCAGTCTACCCATTCCATTGGGACTTCTACCTACAGAGCCTGGTTATTCACCTCCACCAAATAGTCTATAAGCCCCTCGTGGGCCTTCCACACTTCATTCACTATCCCATCTTCCCATGCAGACTTACAGTTCTTTAGTGACTTCGCTGCTTCACATACGTCCTCTCTGGAGATGGACTCATCAAGAATACCTTGTATCGGCCTCTGATGGAGGTGCTGCCTTACAAATTCCCCATCACATTTCTGTCTTGATTAAGGATGGCCTTGAAATGTACCCTGAAGGCTTCCACCGTGTCTTTTGCAGTTTTAGTTGTTCCATTTCCCCCAGGCATTGGCAAGCAGATGGCCTTACTTTGTGTGGGACCACAGATCTCCCTGAGGAGCTGATGGACCATCTTGATGTTACCTGTGTCAGCTGCACATTGTAGCTGATCTGCTTTCCTATCCCACCGAGCATCACGTAACATGGCAAACTTCCTCTTAGCTACAACCCTGGTCTCAGCTGTGTTGCCAGCTGCCTTCCTCTCCAACACAATCTGGTCGACCTTCTCCCTTGATCATATACCCAGTACTTGGCTTTTTGCTTGACTGTCCCAACTGCAGCCTTGACAGTCTGGTAGATCTCACATGAGGCCTCTTCCCATCGCAGACCCGATAGAGACAGTCTGGATAAGGGCTCAGCCAGCTGGTGCCTTGATCCAGCAATTGCTAGCCGTGATCTGCTCCCAACTGCACCTCTCTTGGCTGATTTTCGTTGAAAGGGGTTCTGCCATTAAGCCAGTTCACATCTCACCAGGTGGTGATCTGCAGAAGGGTAGAGCTTCCTGGCCCCCCTAAGTACTTTTGTACAATAGAAGGTCGGCAAATGCTTCCTCCGGATGGCGATGTAATCAATGAGGCGCCAGCCACCATGTGGCCCTTCGATATCGGTTACCAGACTTGTCCCGCTCACCTACCATGTCCCGCTGATATTTCAGTCAGTCAACTACTCTAAAATCGTGTTGTGCTAGATCCAAAATACAAAAAGTCCTCTCAATCTCAATCTTGTCAGGCAATCACAACTAAGGCGAGAGTACACCCGAACACCACCCGCCATATTCCGCCTTCACAAGCTTCACGAAACTGCTGGTTATGGAGGACACACGCCTTCCAAGGACTGTAACGTCCTCAAAGATGGCCAAAGGAAGAAGACACACACTTTCGATGGTCGGACACTGTCAAGGCCACACTGGCACAAGAGGGTCTGCCTGCTTTTGAGGCCTGGTCGGCACAAACGAGTACAATGTCTGGGTTTTCAGGATGATTCATAATTTTAACTGTGATGACTGATATTTTGATGACTTGATGACTGATATTTTGATGACTTGATGACTGATAATTTTAACTGTGATGACTGATATTTTGATGACTTGATGACTGATAATTTTAACTGTGATGACTGATATTTTCATTAGTGTATAGTCTGTACAGTTATAGTTGTAGCAATGTAGATGTTACTGTATTGATGAGTTACATGAACTGTACTCACTCCCACGCTGACTGTTGTACAATTATGGTTATGGTTTTGGTGTCATATATATGTATGTCTCTATGTCTTTATGTCATTATGTCATTTATGTCACTATGCTCTTTCCTCTCTTACTGTAATGTTGACTGTCATATAATTATGGTTGTGGTTTTGGTGTTATAATAATATGCATGTTGTATGTATGTCTTTATGTCTTTATGTCATTGTCATTCATTTCATTAGATTATTATGCTTTTTCCTCTCTCTCTGTAATACACATGGAACGTTAAACTGATTGATTGATTAAAATTTTCAAGGGATTTAGGAATGTCCGAAAAAGCATAGAAATAAGTGGTGACATTTCAGTAGCTATTTTGACCCAGTACATTCTTTGAGGATCAGGAGACCCTTGTAGAGTGGTCCTGAGTGCACTCTAGGGGTTTAGGACTTATGATCCTCAAAGAATGTGATGGGTCAAAGTACCTACTGAGGTGTCACCACTTGTTTCTATGCTTTTCGGACATTCCTAAATCCCTTGACATTTTTAATGGAAATTTTTAATATTCTAGTATTCTTATTCTTCTTCCCACCAAATTTTTGCGTGCTTCTAGCGCTTGACACAGGACACCTGCAGATCCAGTCATATGTGAGGACGTGCAGCGGTGTCTGTACTTCTAGGAACTCAGCGCTGGTGGCATTCCGACTCGTACCGCGCTCAGGGGAAGGCGAAGTTTGTTTCTCCAATGAATAAACATACCCCAATGCAGCCATTTTGTTCTGGGACCGTGTATACGTGTCTAGTCTCACGAAGCTAGTGCATTCTTCAGAACAGTGAAACCTTTTTCTATGTCGTACATGCGCAGCACCTCGTAGCTATACCCAGAATAGCTAGCTTAATGTCATATATGTTTCTCTTCTATAAATTAGCTAGCTAGCTATAGCTAATGGCTAAACATAAAAGTACAATTAGGCAAAAACAAAGACGGTCACTACAGAATCAGTGTGCATCAGTATAGCTATCTAAAAGTGAACAAAGTAGAAAATTAAATAATTCATTAAAAATTTCAAGGGATTTAGGAATATCCGAAAAAGCATAGAAACAAGTGGTGACATCTCAGAACTTTGATCCATCACATTTCATTGAGGATCAGGAGTCCAAAATCCCCTTAAGTGCACTCAGGAGCACTCTACAAAGGATTTAGGACTGCTGATCATCAAAGAAATCTGATGGGTCAAAGTAGGGCATTACATCCATTTTAGGAAGCCATATTAAATCGGTCGCCGGATCTCAGCGAAGCAGTGGCCTAACGTTTTGATTCTTCGTTCAATTGTGGACCACACAAATCTAAAACGGTCCGCTAGTCTAGGTTTGGAAGCGTCCGTTCACTTGCAAGCAATTCTGCAAAATATCAAGTGATCGAAGTAATATTACTTCGGACTGAAGACATCTATCCTCGGACGGTCCGTCGTACGTTGTGAATCTTCCAGGTAATTTTGCACTTGCATCGTATCCACTGTATATAGCAGCGATTCGTGTGGTTCGTGTCATGTGTCTTGCGTGTGCATGCTGGTGCAGTGTGCATGCATTACTTTTGAGGGAGAGCGTTGTTCCTTGCAGAGAAACCTTGTAGTACGCGATTGAACGCAGCTGAGCAAGTCGCTAGACTGGTCGCAAATTCAAACTGCTATATATGGGATAGACTGGCGTCTGAATATTGACGTATCAACCACTTTCGGTATAGCAGGCGCTGCTCCGTCGCTCAGAAGAGAATTTCTCTGAAAGTTCGTCCTTGGGCAGGATGTGAATATGCCTAAGTGGATACGATGCAAGCGCAAAATTACCTGGAAGATTCGGAACGTACGATGGACCATCCGAGGATAGATGTCTTCCGTCCGAAGTAATATTACTTCAGTCACTTAATATTTTGCAGAATTCCGTGCGAGTGAACGGATGCATCCAAACCTAGACTAGCGTACTGTGTTAGATTTGTGTGGTCCACAAATGGACGAAGAATCAAGGTGTTAGGCCACTGCTCCATTGAGATCCGGCGACCGATTCAATAAAAGGCGTCCGAAAACGGATGTAACGCCCTACTGAGATGTCACCACTTGTTTCTATGCTTTTTTTTGGACATTCCTAAATCCCTTGAAATGTTTAATGGAATTTTTTAATATTCTAGTGGTCAAGTGTGATTCTTGTGCATGTTCGTTGAATAAATTTACACAGAAACAAGCCAACTAAGTGTACCACAGTTTCAAGTGGCTAAGATTGCAAAGTCCTATTATGATCTACAGCATACCGATAGCAAAGTGAGAAGCTACAACACAACTGCTAATAATACAATTCACCTGCAAGAAGTTTCGACCTGGAGGTCTTTGTCAACTACTTTTCAGCAGTTGACAAAGACCCCCTTATTAGCAATTGTGTTGTTGCTCATTAAAATGCTATCCATATTGGTAGTAGTTCAAAGCAACTCTGAGACTGCAAACAGGTGAAGCATTCTCACCAAATGATGAAGAATAGTTGTCCTGGTCACTTTGCATGGTAGACAGGGTACACAGTGCTGAACTTTGTGTGACTTTCAAAATGCCCTGTAGTGTTTCCACTTCCACTAACACATGTAGTTGAGCAATGTCCATTTGAATTGAAGCACTGATAGCCAAGAAGGTTGGTTTCTGAAAGTCAGTCAGATTGCGCTCTACGGTAGACAGAGATGTTGCAACCTTCTCATCCCTACTGCTCACACTTGGGCTCATAAAGCGGACTACTGGTTCTGGCAAAAGTGGCATTGCATCACTAGGTTCTTCAATGATGTGCTGGCTGTCACAGGGCGATGCTGCATTGAACTGGTGAGCATTTTGCACATTAGTCTGGAGTTCATCTTCCTCGAAATGCATTACCGTCTCTTCAAAGCAATGCAAAATGCTGTAACCAAAGTCAGAATTTTGAGTTGCTTGTACTTGCACTTCTGAATCAAGCTTCAGTGGGTTAGGATGAGCTTGGGATAGCTCAGATTGAGGCAGCTGAATAGCCTGGATGATCACAATGGCCATGAGCTTTTGTACTGCTGCTGATACATGTACATATACACCATTCAACTGCACAAACAGCTGGCCTTGTAATTGCAATCTTGAATGGGGACCACGTGGGTGAAGCACTTTGTTTAAGCTCCCCATCCCAGTTATTGCTAGCTTACCTAGCTGCACAAACAAGCATGCAGGTGACCCAGGAACATTAATGGTCAGACTTGTCTCTGCTACTGTGGCAGTCATGGAGAAGTTGCCAAGGGATTGCTCAGAATGATGCTTCTTGTAGGTTGAGCCAAGCCATGGTGACAAGGCATGCACCAGCAGCTCAATCTTGTCAGTGCCAAGTTTCTGAAAGATCCGTCTATATAGTTGGGTATCTGATTTTGAGCTGCACCGGGAAGTACTCGCTCCCATTCTGTCCATTACACCTGGCTGTAGGGACCCTTGACTTGCAATAGAATGTTGAGAAATTCTCCTTGCACCAGTAGAGGATTTCACTTTCTCTTGGATGCCTATAGAACGTCCAGGAGATTTTGGCTGCCTACTTGTCACCACATACAATTTAGCACTAAGGGCAGATGCTAGAGAAAAAATCATACGTTCAATATCTTTGGGTGGGAGGTCCATTGCATCAGCCACATTTGCATCTGGCAGAGAAATGAGTTGCTGGAGGCACTGGAAGACAGGAGTGTCTCTTAGTTTTCTTGCAGACTCAGACAAGAGACATGTAAACTGAAATGAAACAAGAAAATACACATCAATTTACTGCTACAAATGTAGGCTAAGTATACATATGTAATGCTACAAAACAAGCTATAGTGCAAGGCAAGGCTGAACATACATATTCTTTACACACCTAACTCTGGAAATGGAGTTCTTAGCTAGAATGAATTATTGTGAAACATAAGCTAGTGCGTACCAAAGGATCATGACAGGCGTACTTAGCTAGTACCTCACAATGCACTGAGGACTGGGATTGGTAATTGTAGTGTCTGTAGACACTCTGTTCTGTAGTTACCTTTTTATTGCGTGCATGTCTGTTTGGTATTGCTATACTATTATCTGGTTAGACTGCAATGATTTATATATGTGCACTAGGCTTATGCTTGTATCTAGCATGTGACTTGGATGGTTCTCCATGGCTTACTTACAAGTGCTTGTATTAATGATTGTTGAACCTCGTGGCGTGTGACCAGTGCGGTGCACGGAGATTGGCAGTTTGTGGCAGGCAGATGCTACATTGGCTACGAAGGTGGGATTCGGTTGCGAAACGTGGCCACCCATGGAACTATCAGTGAGTTAGACGGCAGCGCAAAGGGGTGGATCTCGTACATTGAGGGCCTGGAGTACTACTTGCCGCAAACAATGTCCCGCAAGCCGGGAAGCGACGGGTTATTCTCCTTGCTTGTTGCGGCGCTGCCACCTACAGGCTGACATGCAGCCTGGCGGCCCCGAACAAGCTGATGGACGTCTCCTACCGAGAGTTGGTGGACCTTGTCCAGAACCACCTCAACCCCAGTTTAACTCGCATTACCCAACAACCTGGTGAGAGCATTGCCAGCCATGTTGCTGAGCTACGTAGGCTATCAGAACATTGTGGCTATGGCCAGTCCCTGGATGAGATGCTTCGAGACCGCGTGGTGTGCGGTATGGCCCAGGTCAGGACCCAGCAGCGTCTCTTGGCTGAGGTAGACTTCACCTTCGAGAAGGCCATGAACATTGCCCAGGCAATGAAACTGGCTGAGCGTGACGCGCCAAGGAGCTGCGACAAGCAGGACCTCATCCTGTTAAGCCAGTCCACAAGGTGAGTGACAGAGCCACATCTAGCCAATCAGCAGGGAGAAAGCCACCCTCACCAGACAGGAAGCCATGCTTCAGGTGTGGAGCACAACATGACCCAGCACAGTGCCGCTTTTGGGAAGTGCAATGCCTGTGGGAGAAGGGGGCACAACAAAAAGGTTTGCCACAGCAACCTAATGACTGCCCAAATCAGTCAGCACAGGCCCGTCCACAGAGCTCAGCAGGACATCCCAGATGACCCATCGGAGTACGCACTGTACCCAGTCACTCAACCGAATGCCAAGCCATGGCAGAACTCCATTTCAGTGGAGGACCACAACCTGCTCATGGAGGTGGACACCGGTACTGCTGTCATGGTAATAAGTGAGGCTACCTACAACCAGGTCTGTGGTGCAAGCTCTTGCTCCCAACTTCAGCCTTCCACGCCGAAGCTGAGGACCTACACAGGAGAAGAAATCCCAGTGGTAGGGGGAACGACCGTGAAGGTACAGTGCCAGGAACAGGTAGAACATCTGCCACTGGGCGTTGTCGCAGGAGATGGCCCAAGCCTCTTGGGAAGAGACTGGTTGGCCAAGATCAAACTTGATTGGAGCAGTATCTTCAGCATGCGTGCCCCAGAACTGCAGGATATTTTGGACAGACATGAAATGATCTTCAGTCCAGGGCTGGGCAAGATACTGGGTGGGGAGGTAAGACTCCATGTTGATCCTGATGTTCAACCACGATTCCTCACGGCACATCCCGTCCCCTACGCACTATGGGTAAATGTAGAGAAGGAGCTGGACAAGCTGGAAGAGGAGGGGGTGATTGTTCCAGTCCAGCACTCAGAATGGGTGGCCCCAATTGTTCCCCTGCTGAAAGGCAAGGGGACAGTTAAGATCTGTGGAGATTTTAAGCAAACCGCAAACAAGGCAACTAAGACGGAGGTTTATCCCCTACCACGAATTGAGGACTTGTTCGCCTCCCTTGCCGGAGGCACAGTCTTCTCCAAGTTATATCTGTTGCATGCCTACCTCCAGCAACCCCTGGCCAAGGAGTCACAGCCATTCGTGACAGTGAACACACACAAGGGTCTGTGTCAGTATCAAAGGTTGCCGCCGTTTGGAGTTGCCTCGGCACCAGCCATCTTTCAGCGGACCATGGAGTCAATACTGCAGGGCCTGCCTCATGTGTGTGAGTACCTGGACGACATACGCATCTTTGGCAAGTCACCACAGGAGCACCTGAGGAACCTTGAGGAGGGCCTCAGCAGACTGGAAGAGGCAGGGCTCAGACTTAAGAAGGAAAGTGCGCATTCCTGTTGTCAGAGGTGAGTACCTGGGACACAAGATCTGCCATGATGGCCTACAGCCAATCGAGACTAAGGTACGTGCTGTGCAGAAGCACC
>JGIcombinedJ30088_10006217_pt1 | contig 10058 bp, 7 predicted proteins | sample PinacodermPK_FD_30088 | JGI IMG/M metagenome (IMG submission 30088) | reverse complement strand
GATCAGAAGGAAGGAAAAGAGCGGAAAGGTGAACAGCACGCCGAAGAACATTATCTGCAGCGAGCTGTAGCTTTCGCCCAGCTTGACGAAGACGTCGTGAACCGAATAGGCTCCATACCCAAGCAGAGCAAACAGCGTGCCCTTGAGACTGTTCATGTGATTGGCAATCAATGTTCAGAAGATTGGTTTGGTTGTTGGGTGTGCGCCGAATTCGCCAACGAAACATGCCCGGCCGGATCAGTTCAATCGAGGAACTGTGCATTCATGAGGTCGAGCGTGAAAACTGTGGGCGGTAGGCAATTCCCACGGCAGCCGGGAAAGCGGCGCTTCGGATGCGATTCCCGATGCTTGGTCCTGCCGCAGATTTCCATCTAGACTGGACACAGGCGCCGAGTGTCATCTAGGCATCATTTTCACCAATTCAATCGGAAAAGTTCAACTGCTGTCCGCGGCCCCGCCAGCCAACAAGCGACGCAGGTCAGGAGCGGCGAGCGCTTGGTGGCAGCAGCCTTGCCGCCGCATCCAACCAAGGCATGGCGGGATCCTGCCCTTCCAACGGACCTTCGCACCCGAAGTGCGCTTTGTCTCTGTTTGGTTGACTTTGGGGGTTGACGCCATTACGTGCACATGGTTCCCGGCGGAAAGCCGCCGGGATTCTTGGTGTTGGCGGCTCTCGCAAGAGATTCCCTGTCGCCGTTGCCGAACGTGGCAACGGAAAGGACAACGCCCTTCATGAACATGAAAGGAGATCAGCCGTGACGAAACGCACGTCTGCCAAGTACAAGATCGATAGGCGCATGGGCGAGAATCTGTGGGGCCGGCCAAAATCCTCGGTCAACACGCGCAGTTACGGTCCAGGCCAGCACGGCCAACGCCGTCGCGGCAAACTGTCCGACTACGGGTTGCAACTGAGGGCCAAGCAGAAACTCAAGGGATACTATGGCGACCTGACGGAAAAGCAGTTCCGGCGAACGTTCCGGGAGGCAGAGCGCATGCATGGCGACACGGGAGACAATCTGATCGGGCTGCTGGAGCGCCGGCTCGACGCTGTCGTGTTTCATTCCAAGTTTACACCCACCATCTTTTCCGCCAGGCAGTTCGTGAACCACGGCCACATCCTGGTCAACGGCCGCCGTGTCAACATTCCATCATTTCGCGTCAAGGACGACGATGTTGTTGAGATCCGCGAGAAGTCCCGCTCGATACCTCTCGTGCTGTATGCACAGGACAGTCAGGAGCGCGACGCGCCTGCCTATCTTGAAGTGGATGCCGATGCCTTGAAATCCCGCTACTTGAGAGCGGCGCATCTTGATGAGGTTCCGTATGGAGCAATCATGGAACCAAATCTGGTGGTTGAGTACTACGCCAAGAACTGAGCTTCGCAATCGGCCATCGACANCGTCGAAGGAGAGTCGGCTTTACNGCGTGCANTTCTCCTGACGGCCGCAGTTGCCCGCGTGCCGGCTGTNCACGGTTGGTCAATGGAATGGCACGAACGCATGGGCACGCTTGCCCAAGGGTCCGGCAANTCGCAGGCAGTTGACATTGGGATGCGGCCGCCTCGCGGCCATGCCCCGCCTTGGCTACATGTAACGTTACCGGGACCCAATGAAGCTATCCCTGCGCCACAAAGAGGTTTCGGTCAAGGAAGCTCGCAACCACCCATTCTGGCGCCAACCAGTGTTCCTGCTGTTTCTAATGTCAGCGGCGCTGCCTCTCTCATTTGCGACCTGGTTTGCCCTGCTGAACAACTTTGTTGTGGACGCAGCTGCTTTCGACGGCATCAAACTGGGCTGGTTGCACACGGTGCGCGAGATCCCCGGCCTGCTGGCGGTCAGCGTCGTTCTGCTCCTGATTGTTCTGCGTGAACAGCGGCTTGCCCTGCTTTCGCTGATCATGCTTGCGGCAGCCACAACGGTGGTTGCCTGGTTTCCGAGCTTCCAAGGCATCCTGATCACCACGATGATCAGCTCGATCGGCTTTCACTACTACGAAGCCATCAACCAGTCCCTGCAACTGCAGTGGATCGAAAAGGACAAGGCTCCAAGAACCTTGGGATGGATAGTTGCCATCGGCTCTGGTTCTTCCCTCGTGGCCTATCTGGCCGTGATTGGGGCATGGAGGTTGCTTGGGCTGTCCTACAACGCGATCTACATGTCGGCGGGCTTGGTCTCCATGGTTCTGATAGGCTACTGCATTCTGGCATTCCCGCAGTTCGAAGGAGAATCGAAGCAACGTGCGCGCATGGTGCTGCGAAAGCGTTACTGGCTGTACTACGTGCTGCAGTTCCTGTCCGGCGCCCGCAGACAGATTTTCGTCGTGTTTGCTGCTTTCATGATGGTCGAGAGGTTCGGTTTCGAGGTGCACGAAGTCACGGCGCTGTTCGTGATCAACTTCGTGGCCAACATGGTGTTCGCCCCGCTGATGGGGCATGCAGTCAAGATATTTGGGGAAAGAATGGCGCTTGCATTTGAATATGCAGGTCTCACGCTGGTGTTTCTGGCCTATGGAGGCATCTACTACTTCGGTTGGGGCGCCCTANTTGCAGCCATTCTGTACGTTGTCGACCATCTGTTCTTTGCCTTGGCGTTTGCCCTGAAGACCTATCTTCAGAAGATTTGCGACCCCGCGGACATCGCCCCGACATCGGCGGTGTCAGTTACCATCAACCATATCGCCGCGGTGTTCCTGCCTGCGCTGCTGGGGTATCTTTGGGTGGTGTCTCCGGCCGCAGTGTTCATCTCGGCGGCTTCAATGGCGGTTTTGTCGCTTGCCATGGCGTTGTTCATACCTCGAAATCCACAACCGGGACGCGAAACGATCTTTAGCCGGCGACAGTAGAGACCGTCAGCACAATGCACCACGAGGGATGCCGGGCAGCCTGCATTCCAGCCGCGTCGAATTCGGGCCAAGCCGGTCCATCCGACCACGAGGCCACCCGCAGGCCGGATGTCGACTTGGCGCAAAGGATTTTCCGAGCGCGACCGAAACTCAGGCAGGAGCAGCCGCAAATGCGGACTTGCCGGCGGAAATCCGTACACTTGGAGACTTCAACGCGCTTCGGCAAGGATGTGGGCGCCTGTTTCCATGTCCCAGGAGCGCCATGGTTTGCAATGACTCGTAGGTCTGCACGGCCCGACCCAACGGCATGAAGTCATGCTGTTCCGTCGGCAATCCGTGCAGTCGCTGCAATGCGCAGGAGGCGAACCGCCATTCAAGCGGCATCCGGAAAGCGGCAGCCACCGTGCAGCGCCTGACGGTTCCCCACCGGCCTGCGAAAAGTTCCGGCAATGGTCGGGAAACAGCCGGACGGCGCACATTTGGCCGGGAAACGATCGGAACGCCGACAAGGCCTGCCCATTGATGCGCAGACGACACAGCGCCGTCAGCAGGAGGTCACTCGGACTGCACCGTGGCCGGATTCTGCGCTGTCGACCGAGAACCGAGATTGGTGGAAGTCCTGGTTCAATTTGCGTAGACTGCCAGTTGACATTTCCTCCAAGCATGGGCGAACCACACATGTTTCAACTTTTTCGCAGGAAAGGCGCGATGCCCAGCGGCAATGAAGCGCTGCCGGGACGTCCCGACCCAATTGTTGTACCAGGCAAACACTTCGTGAGCGGTCGACCTCTCGATGCGCAGTTCCCGCACGGGTTCCAGCACGCGCTGTTCGGCATGGGATGTTTCTGGGGAGTCGAGCGGCTTTTCTGGCAGCAGACCGGTGTATGGGTCACTTCCGTGGGATATGCCGGAGGCTCCACGCAAAATCCCACCTACTCGGAAGTATGTTCCGGGATGACCGGGCACAATGAAGTTGTGCGGATTACCTTCGATCCGAAGTACATTGACTACAGGCAACTTCTGAAGCTGTTTTGGGAAAGCCATGATCCGACACAGGGAATGCGCCAGGGCAACGACTTCGGAACCCAGTACCGCTCGGGAATCTACACCTACGGTCAGAAGCAGGAGAAACTGGCTCGGATCAGTCGCAGCGAGTACGGAAAGCACATTTCTAAAGCCGGACTGGGCAGCATCACCACGGAAATCCGCCCGGCGCCCACATATTACTTTGCCGAGGAATATCACCAGCAGTATCTCGCCAAGAATCCAGGTGGCTATTGTGCGCTCGCGGGAACCGGGATAGCGCTTCCCGAAGTTGTTGCTCAGCAGGCTGCCTAGACCTGCACCGGGCCATCCGCGCCAGCCTTGGCAACTGGCTTCCATCGAAGCGGCGACATGCCGCCGCCCCAATGATTCATGGGATCCAATTGCCTTCGACAAGCCCAGCCGCGGCAACGGGCATTCGGGCCACAGGCGCTTGATCGGGAGCGCTGCATTCTCCTGGCAACGATGCGTCCACGACGGCGACCGGTGACCAATGCAGTTGCCATGGCAGTCGTGGCCGTGACATTCCTGCCAACATTGGGGTCCTGCCACCTGACTTCGAAAAGTGTTGCCGGTCGATGACTGCCACACGATTGAGGACATTCAACCGAACCCACGACAAGAGGCAAAGGATCAAGACGTGAAAATCGAACAACTGATCAACGGGGACTTTCAAGTTGGCGAGGGCGAAAGCGAAACGGTGATCAACCCGCGCACCGGAGGAGAAATCGTCACCTTTGGCCAAGCGTCCCGAAAGCAGGTCGACGCCGCCGTGTCGGCCGCCAGGGCAGCATTTGGAAGCTGGTCCCTGACACCGCCGGCCAACCGCTCGGCGCTGCTGCTTGAACTTGCGGACCGCGTGGACGCGGAGGGGCAGGCGTTCGCCGAACTGGAGGCGCTGAATTGCGGCAAGCCCATAAATTGCGTTGTCGAGGACGAAATTCCCGCGGTGGCCGACACTTTCCGATATTTTGCCGGCATCTGCCGGGCTGCGTCCGGCGCCGCGGCAGGCGAATACATGGAAGGACACACCTCCATGATCCGCCGCGATCCGGTTGGGGTCGTCGCCCAGGTGGCTCCTTGGAACTATCCGCTAATGATGATGGTCTGGAAGATAGTCCCGGCGCTGGCAGCCGGAAACACGGTGGTGTTCAAGCCCTCCGAGCAAACGCCGCTAACCGCGCTCAAGATGGCCGACATGCTTGCCGACGTGCTTCCCGCGGGAGTCTTGAACATCGTCACCGGCGTTGGCGAATCGATCGGCAGCCATCTGATCAACCATCCGGAAGTCGACATGATTTCGCTGACCGGGGATGTTGCAACCGGCCGAAAGGTGTTGCAGGCTGCGTCGGCAGGCATCAAGCGAACGCATCTTGAACTGGGAGGAAAGGCGCCGGTCGTCGTCTTTGACGATGCCGACCTTGCCGAAGTGGTCGAGGGTCTGCGGGCGTTCGGCTACTACAATGCCGGTCAGGACTGCACCGCAGCGTGCCGCATCTATGCCTCGAGCGGCATCTACGAGCGGCTGGTTGCCGACCTGACGACAGAAGTTGGCAAGATCACCTATGGCCTTGAAGACGATTCCGAGAACGAGATTCCACCATTGATTTCAGCGGAGCAATTGGCCAGAGTGGCCGGTTTTGTCAATCGCGCGAGCGAGCTGGAGCATGCTGAGATAACAGCTGGCGGAAGCGCAGCCGGAGGCGCGGGCTACTACTACAGTCCCACCGTGATCGCCGGTCCCCGGCAGGAAGACGAGATTGTTCAACGGGAAGTCTTCGGGCCGGTTGTATCCGTGACTCCCTTCGACGATGTCGAGCAGGCGCTGGCATGGGCCAACGACAGCGACTATGGCTTGGCGTCTTCGGTGTGGACAAGGGACATTCGCCGCGCCATGAAGATGGCTGCAGGACTGCGCTTCGGGTGCACGTGGGTCAATTGCCATTTCATGCTGGTCAACGAAATGCCGCATGGCGGACTGAAGATGTCGGGATATGGAAAGGACTTGTCCGTGCACGGGTTGGACGACTATTCGGTCGTGCGGCACGTCATGATCAAGCACTGAATCCCATTGAAACGCTCGGCCAGGGTCCTTCCGCCATGGCCGGGCGAAACACGCCACCTTGGTTGCGGCCCGGTTGCGGCGAGAGCCGGAAAGCGCGTTCATGGCCGGCGGCGTCGAAGTCCATCCCCGATGTCAATCTCTGACGGTCGAAACATCGACTCCACTCGTGGACAAACGCAGTCATGTCGGGCTGCAGGAACTTCCGGCGAATGGTGAATGGGATTCGCCACAGGGCAGGAAGAAACTGTGAAACTTCCACTTCAACAAAGCCTGCCATTCAAGATCTGGTCAGCGGCGCAACGAACGAGCTTCGACCCGGTGACGTCTCAAGTGCAATCATTGCGCGGATGGAAATGCTGGCAGACTTGAAGCCGGACATCGCTCGGGCGACGCTGCTTCATGCGAATTGCCGGCGCCTGCCATGACAACGTCCAGCCGCGCACGTGCACGTCTCGTTGCGCAAGCCTCGGAGACACTGCAGATCGAATCGCCTTCGGAGCGCTGCAGGGAATGAAACCTTCCCTGACCAACAAACCGCGCCGTGCGACAGGCGGTGTACAGATGCGAGCGCTGGCGAGAGCCGCAACGCAACATTCTCGCCCGACCTTGGCGGGCGCGGGAATCGCCAAGCGCCTTGCTCCCGGTCGGGTGGCGCCTGAGTGGTGGCCGGCCAGCCTGCCCACGCCGACCCGGCGCTTGCGGAAAGCAGAAAAGAATCGTGTTTCATAGCGGCAGGAATTGCGCTATTGCAACGAATGAGTTCAACCGCCAGCGAAGGTGGCGGTGACCGCTCGCCGGTATGGCCGATTCGGTGGCCGGCGCTGCCGATCAGGCCGGGAAATACAGGCAGTTGAAAGATTCAATCAGTTTCAGTCACAGGAGATAGGATGTGAAAACACGAACTCTGCTAGCAGTATTGGCCGCAACGTTCCTGACGGCCACGGCCCATGCCCAGACACTAAAGGTTGGCGCGCTGGCAACCCTCGAAGGCACCTACACCGCCCTTGGAGAGGATGGCATGCGCGGGCTCAGGCTGGCGCTTTCCCAAGCGAACAACATGGCCGGGGGCCGGGAGATTGAAATCATTGTCGCAGGCACGGACGCCAGCCCGGACAGCGCTGTGCGCGCCGCCCGAAAGGTGGTTGAGCAGGATGGCGTCGAGCTGTTGATCGGCCCACTGTCCGGTTCGGAAGGCATCGCCCTCCGCGACTATTCCAAGACCCAGCCGCACGTCACCTTCATCAACGGCATTTCAGGCGCCCAGGAAACCACCTTCGTCGATCCTTCCGAGAACTTCTTCCGCTTCAACATGGATGGCGCNCAGTGGTCCGCCGGTCTCGGCGAGTACATCTACAACGTCAAGGGCTATGAAACCATCGCCACGATNGCCGAGGACTATTCCTTCACCTACACNCAGGTGTTGGGACTGGCGCTTGGNTATTGCGCAGCCGGCGGCGAAATCACCGAGCGCATCTGGGTGCCCCTCGGGACCAAGGACTTCGCCTCGATCATTGCAGCGNTGCCTGACGACGTCGACGCTCTCTACCTCGGACTGGGAGGAGGCGACGCTGTCAATTTCCTGAACCAGTACCAGCAGGCGGGCGGCGACGCACAGTTGGTCGGTGGAACGATCATGGTTGACGGCACTGTTCTGAGCTCGAAAGGCGATGCCAAGAACGCGTTGATCGGCGTTCCCTCGTCCGGCCCGCAGGCTGACACTTGGGACGACCCGAATTGGCAGGCCTTTGTGAAGGCCTATCAGGACGAGTTTCCGCCAGACCAGCGTTTCCCGTCGCCATCATTGATGGCCACCGGATACTACAACGCCACAACGGCGGCAGTTTCCTGCCTGAACGAAGTCGGCGGCGATCTTTCCGACGGACAGGCGGCTTTCCGCTCCTGCCTGTCGAACCTCGTGCTCGACGCGCCAAATGGCGAAATCAAGCTCGATGGAAACCGTCAGGCCATCGGAACAAACTTCATCTCGGAAGTGGTGGAGCTCGAAGACGGAACACTGGCGACGCAGCTGGTCAAGATCGTTCCGAACGTCAATCAGACGCTCGGGATCGACCCTGAAACCTTCGCTGGCTTCGGCGTTCCGGGACGCGACGTTCCCGAGTGCAAGTCCTCCTACTAGTCGCAGCATGTAGGACACACATCAAATCAGGCGGCAGCCGGCCACCTTGTGGTCGGCTGTCCAGTTTTTGACCCGTACCCCGACTGAGGCCAGCGCCTGCCTTTGAACCCGCATGGCCACGCAAAGTGTGGCGAGTGCAGCAGGCCGAGGCAGTTGTCATTGGTTTTGGATTCAGATGGTTAGAAGATTTGCGCGGGCACATCCTTGGTGGTCGATCTGGATCGCCGTTGCCACGCTCGTCCTGCTTTACCTGATTTTCGCGATCTGGCCACCCTGGCTGATTGCGTTGTTGGGCAAGAAGAAGCTGTTTCTGAATTCACTGTTCAACGGGATTACGCTCGGCAGCCTCTACTTCTTGATTGCCAGCGGCTTCACGCTGATCTTCGGCTTGATGCGCAACGTCAATCTGGCGCACGGTTCGCTGTACATGTTGGGTGGATACATAGGCTATCTGGTTGGAGACCTGACCGGATACTGGCTGCTCGCCTTTCCCGCAGCCTTCGTGGCCGTCGGCCTTTTCGGCATCCTGCTGCAGTATTTTGTCTTTCGCCGCATGGAAGGCGAGGACATTCGACAGACACTGGTAACGCTCGGCATCTCGATCGTGCTTGCCGACATCATGCTTTGGATGTTCGGTGGCGACTTCTACAACATCAGTCCGCCAAGCTGGCTGTCCGGCCCAATGGACACCTTCTTCGTGACCGGCGTCAAGCGGTCGTCCGGCGAACTGATCTACCTGAAGTACCCACTGGTGCGAATCGCCATCCTGATTGCCTCGATCGTGATCGGCGTCGGCATGTGGCTGGCTCTCAACCGCACGCGCATCGGCATGCTGATACGGGCGGGCGTCGACGATCGCGACATTCTGTCGGCAAGCGGCATTCGCATCCAGCTCGTGTTTGTGGCAGTGTTCGCCTTTGGCGCAGGTCTGGCAGGCATGGCCGGCGTGGTGGGCGGGACATTTCAGTCAATTGCGCCTGGCGAGGACATCAGGTTCCTCCTGGCGTCGCTTGTCGTTGTCATAGTGGGCGGCATGGGGTCGATTCCCGGAGCCGCTCTCGGAGCCGTCATCATCGGCATCGCGGAACAGTTCGGCTCGGTATACTTTCCCACCTATGCCGTCGTTGTCACCTTCCTGATCATGGTTCTGGTTCTGGCGTTCAGACCCAGAGGATTGCTGGGCAGGAACTGAGGCATGGCGGACCCGGCAGCGAACGGCAACACCGATTCGGGCGGTTCCCGGATTGGGCGCGTGCCTGCGGGCTACTGGCTTGCAGGCGCCTTTCTGCTTGTGGTGCCCAGCTTTGCCAGCAACTTTGTCATGTACCAGATTTTCGGCTGGTCGTTCATACTGGGCATGATTTCCCTAAGCCTGATGTTCCTGGCGGGATACGGCGGGATGTTCAGTCTGGCCCAGATGACGGTGGCCGGCCTGGCCGGATACGTGGTCGCGATTTGCGGAACGAGCGCCATCACCGACATCAGTCAGAACTGGCCATGGTACATCAACATACCTGCCGCTCTGCTGATCGCCGCCATTTTCGCAACGATTGTGGGTTGGCTGGCGGTGCGAACCGAGGGCATCTACACGATAATGATAACGCTGGCCGTGGCGTCGGCGTTCTTCTACTTCACGCGCCAGAACTACGTCCTTTTCAACGGGTTTTCGGGATTCAACGGCATCTTTCCGCCTCAACTGTTTGGTGTCGACTGGCGCAATCCCATCGCCTTCTACTACCTGGCCCTTTTCTGGGCCGTGTTCTGGTATCTTGCGGTTCTCTACGTGTCGCGCTCGCCGATGGGCTTGGCGCTGCAGGGCATAAGAGACAATCCAAGACGCATGGCGGCGCTGGGATTTGACGTAACCCTGCACCGCGTGGCGGCATACACCTTCGCAGCGTTTCCCGCCGCAATCGGGGGCATACTCCTGACTTGGCAGTCGGCTCAGATTTCGCCTGGAACGGCAGGCAT
>JGIcombinedJ30088_10006212_pt1 | contig 10065 bp, 10 predicted proteins | sample PinacodermPK_FD_30088 | JGI IMG/M metagenome (IMG submission 30088) | reverse complement strand
GTCTTCTGCGCGGCGGCGTCTGGATCGCGACCACGGCCGAGGGAGCGCAGGCGTCTCGCCGGCAGCGGCTGGAGCAGGCTGGCGCACGCATATTGACTTTGCCGGCAGACGAAGATGGGCGCGTGGATCTGGCCGCTCTTCTCGCCGGCCTCGGCGCTGAGGGCATCCGGTCGTTGATGGTCGAGGGCGGCGCACGCGTGCTGACCAGTTTCCTGGAAAACGGCCTGGCGGACTATGCGGTGATCACGATCGCGCCGGTTTTTCTGGGCGGTTATCAGGTGATCCAACCGGCGGGCGCGGGGAACGAGCTGCGCGCGGTGATGCCGCGTCTGCAGAATGTCGAGCAGGTGCAGTTGGCGACCGACACTGTCCTGTGGGGGGCGTTTGAAAAGAGAGTCAGCCGGAACGGCAGGGCTGCGACGTGACTTTTGCTGTCCATCGTGTGAGGCGGCGCGCAGTGCTGTTCACGGCGCCGGGCGCGGTCGAGGTATGCACGGAGGAGATGGCGCCGCCACAGGGGGACGAGCTGCTGATCGAAACGGTCGTCTCCGCCATCAGCGCCGGCACGGAGATGCTCTTTTACCGCGGGCAGGTTCCCGCGGGCATGGCCGCCGACAGTTCGATTGCTGGTCTGACCGACGAGGTGCGCTACCCGCTGAAGTACGGCTATGCCTGCGTAGGGCGCGTCTGTGAAGTTGCCGATCCGCTGGCTCGACAGGCGGAGACAACGGAAGCGGATGGGCCGATAGACGCAGCAGGCGCCGAGGACACCCGCTACTACTTCGCGTTCCATCCCCACGAAAGCCATTTTTACGCCAGCCCGCAGGCGCTGCTGCCGGTGCCCGAGGGTATTTTGCCGCGGCAGGCCGCGCTATTGCCCAATGCCGAGACGGCGGTCAACCTGGTGATGGACGGCGCGCCGCTGGTGGGCGAGCGGGCAGTGGTGATGGGGCTGGGTATCGTCGGGCTGCTGACGACTGCTCTGCTGGCGCAGTTCCCGCTGGCTGCGCTGATCGCGGTGGACCCGCTGCCGCATCGACGTCGTCTGGCCCGGCGGCTGGGCGCGAGCCAGGCCATTGACCCCGGCGGCGGGGACGGCCCTGAAACGCTGCAGGAGGCGCTGGCGGATGGGGGGGAGCAGCACGGCGTTGATCTGATTTACGAACTCTCTGGCCAGCCCGCAGCTCTGGATGCGGCGGTCTCGGCGGCCGGCTTCGACAGCCGCATCGTCGTGGGCTCCTGGTACGGGACCAAGCCGGCCACGCTCCAATTGGGCGGCTCTTTTCATCGCAACCGCATCCGGCTGATCAGCAGCCAGGTGAGTACAATCGCTCCCCAGCTGCGCGGGCGCTGGACGAAGGCCCGCCGCATGGAGAGTGCCTGGCAGCTGCTGGCGAAGCTGCCGTCAGAGGAGCTGATCTCGCACCGGTTCCCGCTGGAGCAGGCTGATGAGGCTTACAGGCTCATCGACAGCTGCCCGGAGCAGACTCTGCAGGTCATTCTTGACTACAGTTTTTAGTAGTCAGTTTTTGGTTTTTAGTGAAAATCGCGACCACGTTACTGAAAATTGATAGCATAAAAAATTGACTCTCGGACGGGAGGATGGATTCGATGTACAAGTTGGCGGTACAGCGGGATTTTGTGGCCCAGCATTTCCTGATCGGCGGCGATTGGGGGCCGGAAAACGAATGGCATTCGCATCATTACCGGCTGGAGTTCCAGTTGGAGGGCGCGGAGCTGAATGAGCACGGATACCTGGTGGATATCGTGCATGTGGAGGAGCTGTTGGAAGGGTTGGTGGTCCGCTATCGCGATAAGACGCTCAATGACTTGGCGGAATTTGACGGCCTCAATCCGAGTATCGAGCATTTCTGCCGCATCGTCGGCAACAGCTTTTCCGATGGGCTGAACGCGGCCAATATCAGCGCGGTCACCGCCCGCATCTGGGAAAACGAAATCGCCTGGGCCTCTTACCGGGTGGAGCGNAATCGTGGTAACTGACCACTAGCCACAGCGGCTCATGCGCATCGGCCTGCTCATTTACGGTTCTCTGGATACGCTTTCGGGCGGCTATCTTTACGACCGCAAACTGGTCGAGCATCTGCGTCAGGCCGGCGATTCCGTCGAGATTGTGTCGCTCCCCTGGCGCAGTTACGCGGCGCATCTGGCCGACAACCTCTCGTTGCGCCTGTACCGGCGCCTGCGCGAGCTTTCGGTGGACGTTCTGTTGCAGGACGAGTTGAACCATCCATCGCTGGCGCTCGTTAATCGACGGCTGCAGCCCCGCTATCCCATGATCAGCATCGTCCATCATCTGCGCAGCGGTGAGCAGCACGCGCGCGGGTTGCTGCCTCTGTACCGCGCGGTGGAGCGCTGCTACCTGCGCTCGGTGGACGGCTTTATTTTCAACAGCGAGGCGACCCGGCAGGCGGTGGCTGAACTGCGAGGAGAGAGAGAAAACCTCACTCGGCTGGATGGTGTGATCGCGTACCCGGCCGCGGATCATCTGCCGGTGCCGGATGAGGGCGCGGCGCAAGAGTTGATCGACGCGAGACAGAGCAGTGCTGGTCCGCTGCGGATCCTTTTTGTCGGTAATCTGATCGCGCGCAAGGGGCTGCACTATCTGATCGATGCGCTTTCGCGACTGCCGTCAGCCGATTGGCGTCTGGACGTCGTTGGCGACGATGCGGTTGACAGCGCTTATGCGGGTGCGGTGCGCAGGCAGATCGGTGGAGCCGGGTTGGAGGGCAACATCCGCCTGCATGGGCGTATGTCGGACGGCGAGCTGGCGCAGCAGTACAGCGTTGCGCACCTGCTGGCGGTGCCGTCGTACGAGGGGTTCGGGATTGTGTACCTGGAGGCGATGGCGTTCGGGCTGCCGGTGCTGGCCGGTGTTCACGGCGGCGCTGGTGAAATCGTCGATCACGGCGTCAATGGTATTCTGGTCGAGCCAGCGGACGTCGACGGCATTGCCGCGCGTCTGTCTGCCGCGGCCGGGGATAGAGAGCGGTTGGCCCTCCTGGGCCGGAACGCGCGGGCGCGCTTTGATTCCCACCCGCGCTGGGCGGACTCGGCGGCGGCAATCCGGGAGTTTCTGGCAACATGCATTCAGTGACCGTTGGAATCTGACATGACAGACGCTTTCGATTTCACCCGCTATCTGGCTTCCAAACGGACTGTAGATGACCGCGCGCTCAACCGGCAGGTCTGGCAGACGCTGGCGGATGCGGTAGATGGCGAACTGATGTCGGACCGGCCTGTGCGCGTGCTGGAAGTGGGCGCGGGCATCGGCACGATGGTGGAGCGTTGTGTCGAGTGGGGGTTGTTTGCTCGCTCAGGCTTTGACGTTGATTACACTGCGATCGATAGCGAGGAGAGCAATGTCGAGGTGGCCCGGCGGCGGCTGGCACACCTGACGGCAGGCGGGGAGAAGGGGTTGCGGGTGCGGTTGGAGACGGCCGATCTGTATGACTTCGCGGCCAGGCAGGAGAACCGGCAACGCTTTGATCTGATCATCGCCCACGCGCTGCTGGACCTGCTGCACCTGCCGACGGCGCTGCCCAGCCTGCTGGGGATGGTGCGTCCTGGCGGTCTGTTCTATTTCAGCATCAATTTCGACGGCGCGACGCTCTTTTTGCCGGAAGTCGATACGGGGATGGATGGCCGGGTCGAGGCGCTCTATCACCGCTCGATGGATACGCGCGTGACGGATGGGCGGCCGTCCGGCGACAGCCGCACGGGACGCAGGCTGTTCCACGCGTTGCAGGCGTGCGGGGCGGAGGTGCTGGCGGCGGGCAGTTCCGATTGGGTGGTGCATCCGGTGGGCGGGGCTTATCGTGCTGATGAGGCCTACTTTCTTGGATGTATTCTACATTTTGTGGAGTCGACACTGCGCGGGCATCCGGAATTGGACGCGCGTGAGTTTGAGGAGTGGCTAGCTGTGCGCCGGCGGCAGGTGGGCGGCGGGGCGTTGGTGTATGTGGCGCATCAGTTGGATTATTGTGGGCGTGTGGGTGGGTGAGGGTTATTGGTGTTAAGGGCAGGCACGCCTTGCCCGCACCGGGATAAACACGACCAGCCAATTGTCCAATTTGCAATCAGATCCCAGAAAAACCCATCGCTCGACCATCAATCCCTTTCCCCTTACTCCCTACTGGTGAGGCTGCCATGGCCCGGTCGCGGGCCAGTGCGATGCAAAGGTGTCGCCCACAAGGATGCTAACGTACACAGGTTCCAGAAAGTACTGCAGCCGCCTACCGACTTCTTCGAAATCGTTAGGCGGAGTTTTGAACAGTTCGCCCTGGCGACCATAGGCTTGCCACAGGTCGCGCCGGGCTGCGTTCGTGTAAAACTCCATCGCAAACACATCCGGTGTTACGGCAGAAAATAGGGTTCCGCGACGCTCAAAGCAGCGGGTGACCGCCTGCTGCAGTTCTGCCCCATCAAAAGCGTAGTTTTCGGATAAAGCCCATATGTCGTAAAAGTCCTTCATCCGGGTGTTTACAACCCCCAATTGCACCATCGTTTCAAACTTCTCGGCAATGGTGGTCACCTGCGGATATACATACAGAACCGGAGAGGGAACACTGTCTATGAGTGTAGGCAACCGGGCCTCTACCGGGCCAGGCGTGACTACATCGCCAAAACCGAAGTCGACTTGTACGGAAATCCGGGCCGATCCCAGAAGAGCGCGCAGAGTGGCCCGTTGGCCGCCGTATAGCTGATTTTCACGGATGGGAATAACCTGCAGGGTCTCAAGCTCGAAGACCAGCCCGTCATCAGGACATGGTACGCTACATATCGTTGCAACCAACTCTCGAACAGTCTCCGTATCGCTCTCCCCAAAGGCCAAGAGGTCTATGTCACGTGTAGCTCGGTATGGCTCCTTCATCCACAGAGCCAACAAAGTTGCCCCCTTCAAGATGCACCGCTTCCGCTCTACGGATTCTCCCAACCTGTAGAGGAAACGCTCGCAAGCGTAGCGGACGAGGAACAGTTCAAACTCACTTCCAACGCTTCTTGCCTTGTTGAGGAGGCGCGCCCTGATTGAGGCGGCAACGTTGGCCGTCATAGGACGCCCGCCTCCAGAATGGTTCTGAGACGTCGCGAGGGGAGCACTTCGAGTGTGCGAGCCAGCGCGGCAGTGGTCACTTTGCGGTCTCGTAGCGCCTCGCGCAGGGCCTCGAGTGCCGCCTCCCTGCCGATGAGGCGCTCAAACCGGAAACAGTCAACGACGGTGCGGGCCGGAGAAGTGATGCGGGCGGGCACCCCTTCGAACTTCGTCTCCTGGATACCGAAGGTCCAGGCCGCGCCGCTGAAGCGGAGCAGACGAACCCCTACATTGGTCAGCGCAGGAGGCTTTGCCTTGTGCGGAATGGCGATCCAGACCTGGTGTGGGAGTTGTGTGCCGATCCCATGTACCTGAAGCGCCGAAAGGAGGCAGACGATTGCGTTGGGAACACGGGCGCAGACGGAGGCTATCGAATAGCGTTCCGTGGGCTCGGCGTCGGCAAGCCGGTAGAGACCCCAACCGACGCGCTCGACAGCCTCATCCGCCTCAAGCTGCCGCAGCCTGTGGTAGGGGATTCCCAGCGGCTCCAACTGACTTGGACGAAAGAATGCGCCGATACCGGCTTGGTGAAGGAGCTCTTCATTGAGTTCGGCGGTCATTGCGTGTCAGTCCTGTTGTCTGCGTGATGGCACATGCCAGCAGTTTACATGACCGCATTGCCACTGTCAATTTAGGTCGGCAATCTGAATCAGTATGCCGACTTTTTTTATCACAGATGGGAACGAATCGATATTGAGGCCTCGTATAGAAGTTCCACGGCCTCATCCACAATACCCAGAAATGATGACACAGGTCTCAAAACCAACCCTCATGCCCGCGATGAACCGATGTCGGCCCGGTGCTCTTCCACCAGGCGGCTGACATCCTCACGGCTATTCTGCTGCTCGCGTGTCCGCTGTTCGCCGTAGCGGAGGAGTTTTTTGCCACTCGTTCTCATCCATGTAACGGGCCAGAGCTTCGCGCAGAAGCGCGCTGCGGGAAATGCCTTCCTGCTCTGCTATCTCTTCCACCCAGTTCGCCATCTCACGAGGCAGAGAGAAGGTGATTTTCCTGGTTGTTTGCGGCATATATACCTTTCATGGCCCTCTGTCAACTATCTTCTGATTCGGCGGCCTCCCCATCCACAAGCTCCGCAATCTCATCGACAATGTCATAGGCGGCGCGGGGGCGGCCGAGCTTGCGGGAGCGGGCTGCCATCTGGGGCAGCTGATTGCCGCCGGCCCAGTCGCTGACGGTGGCGGCAATGTCTTCGGGAGCATCGCAGTAGGCGCCGACGCCGTTCTCCACTACGTATGACACGTTGCCCTCCTCCTGCCCGGGGATAAAACCGCTCACGAGGATGGGGAGCCCGCAGATCAGCGCTTCGGCGATTGTGCCCGGCCCGGCCTTGGTGATAACGCAGTCGCTGGCAGCCATCCATTCCTGCACGTTATCGACAAAACCGCACACCTGCACCGGAATCGGCCAATCCGACCGCTGCAACGCTTGGCGAAGACGCTTATTGCGGCCGCAGATGACGACCAGTTGCGCGGCCGTCCCCGTCGCCGCCAGCCGGCGGGCCACCGCGTGCGCAATCGCCGCGACCGGGCCCATGCCCTCGCCGCCGCCGAGCAGGAGCGCGGTAAAGCCGCTGTCGGCCAGCCCCAACCGGGCGCGCGCGGTCGCTTTGTCCGGCAAGGCGTCGGTAAAGGCGGATCGGACGGGCAGACCGAGCAGCCGAACTTTTCGGGCTGGGAGGCCATGGCGGCGGGCGGCGTCCGCCGCGGCCTCACTGGCGACATAGCAGCGCTCGGCGCGCGCATGAAACCAGCCGTGATGAAACGATGCCAGATCGGTGACGACGGTCACGAAGGGAATCGGGACGCGCTCCTGCTCAAGCAGCCGCAAGCAGATGTGCTGTATCAGGGGGTGTACGGAGATGATCAGGTGTGGGCGGTAGTCTTGCAGGACCTTGCGCAGTTCGTTGCGGCAGAGGAGATAGGCCAGGCGCAGGACGGCAGAGAGCGCGCGCTCGTTTTCGAAGACGAGCCAGAGCAACTTCCAGAACCAGAGGGCGCGGGCGACGATCGGGCTGTACGTGCGGGGTATCTGGTTGATAGGCCAAGGGGTGTAATCGGTCCACGGGTCGACGACCTCCACCTGAAACCGGTCGGGATAACGGGCGGCGAAGGCAGCTTGCAGAGCCTGGGCGCTGGCACGGTGGCCGCCCCCGGTAGCGCTCATCAGAATAAGAATTCGGCTGCGGTTCATGTGATGGGGACGCTATGGCGGGTACCGAAAACCGGACCACGGGGCAGGTTGTCTTGTGGCACTGATGGGGGATCTGCTCTCTGGCGGCAAGAATAGTTCGTCGCGTATAGGGATCGATTATACTGTAGACGGTACGGCAAAGCCATGTCACCTGTCTTCAGGGGCGCTATGAAATCCAAGTTGGCGGTTCTCATTTCGGGCAGCGGATCGAATCTGCAGGCCATCATCGACGCGGTGGCGGCGGGGAAGCTGGACGCGCAGATTGCGGTCGTTGTGTCAAACCGCAAGGCCGCGTTCGGGCTGGAAAGGGCGCGGCGGGCGCAGATCCCCGACCGCTACTTTCCGCTGAAACCCTACAGGGACGCGCAGCGCAGCCGCGCCGAATACGACGCCGATCTGGCCGCGTTGGTGAGCGAGTACGCGCCGGACTGGGTGGTATTGGCCGGTTGGATGCACATTTTCAGCGATCAGTTTCTGGGGCGCTTTCCCAATCGGGTTGTGAATCTGCACCCGGCGCTGCCCGGGCAGTTCCCCGGCGCGCACGCGATTGACGACGCGCTGGCGGCCTTTGGGCGCGGTGAAATCGACCATACGGGCGTGATGGTCCATCTGGTGCCGGATGCGCGCGTGGATGAGGGGCCGGTGCTGGCGGAGCGGGCCGTTCCGATTCATGCTGGTGACACACACGAAACGCTTGGCGACCGCATTCACGCGGTGGAACACCGGCTGCTGGTGGAGACCCTGCAAGGGTTGATCGGATAGCGTCTGCAGCCAGCGGCGGGGACGGTAGAAGAAGGAGTCAGCAAGAACGCTGTTCTGAGAGGCGTTGACCGCGTCTTCGGGCCGGCCGGCGGAGGTAATGATGCGACTGGGACTCAATACAGGCTATTCCGGCGGGAAGATCGCGCTGCCGATGGAGTTGATTCGCGAGGCGGACCGGCTGGGCTATTACGCGGTGTGGACGGCTGAAGCGTACGGCTCTGACGCGGTCTCGCCGCTGGCGTGGACCGGCGCGCAGACTGAACGGATTCACCTGGGCACGGCGATCCTGCAGATGGCGGCCCGCACGCCGGCGATGACGGCTATGACCGCGATGACGCTGGACCAGCTGTCGGGCGGGCGTATGCTGCTGGGGCTGGGCGTCTCCGGTCCGCAGGTGGTGGAGGGCTGGCACGGCGTGGGCTATGCCAGGCCGCTGACTCGCACGCGCGAGTATATCGAAATTGTGCGCCGCATTTTCGCGCGTGAGGAGCCGTTGACATTTGAAGGCGAGTTTTACCAGTTGCCCTACGGCGGGCCGGGCTCGTTGGGGTTGGGAAAGCCGCTGAAAAGCATCCTGCACGGGCGGGCGGATCTGCCGATCTACCTGGCGGCGATTGGCCCGCGGAATGTGCAGTTAGCCGCAGAACTGGCCGATGGCTGGCTGCCGATCTTCTTCGCGCCGGAGCATTACGATGCGACGTTTGCCGAGGTGGTGGCTGCCGGGCGGACGCGGGCCGGGCAACAGGGAAGGCCGGACAGGTTCGACATTGCGCCGTCGGCGGCAGTTGTGGTGGGGGATGACCTGGCGAGTTGCTGGATGCAGCTNAAGCCGATGCTGGCCTTGTATATTGGCGGGATGGGGAGCAGGGGTAGGAACTTCTACTACAATCTGGCCTGCCGCTACGGTTTTGAAGAGGCGGCTGACAGGATCCAGACAAGCTATCTGGCCGGCGACCGGGCCGGCGCGGTCGCGGCGGTGCCGGATGCGCTGGTGGACGCCGTTGCACTGTGCGGCAGCCGCGCCCGCATCGCCGATCGTTTGCAGCTGTGGCAGGCGGCGCCAATTACGACTCTGACGGTGATGACCGACAGCATCGAAACGGTGCGAATGATGGCGGAGTTGGCACTGTAGAGGACAAAAGAGCCGGTATGCCGCGCCGTGCCCCATAGCGAACCGGGAGAGCAGAATTTGGTTCGCTCTCCTCTTACCTCTCTCTCTTCTCAAACTGGTTATTGCACTGCGCCGCGGGCTGCAACCATCGGCGTCGGCCGCTTCAACATCATCCACATGATGGTGGCGCCGACAAATGAAAGGGTCACGCCCACCGCGAAGAGGTTGGAATAGCCCCATTTCTCAATGATCTGGCCTCCGCCGAAGCTCACTAGAAAGAAACTGAAGCCCATCGCAGTGTTTACCGCGCCGTAGGCCAGCGAACGCCAGCGCTTCTCGATCAGCTCCATCTGGTAGACCTGAAGGGCGGGCATGCGCACGGCCGAAAGGACCATGGAAGCGAATTGGCCGATGGCGGCGGCAAACCACTGGGGGATGAGAATGAGCGGGATAATGCTGACGGCGCCGCCGACGGTCGTTGCCATCAGCGTCCAGCCGTTGCCGCGGAGGCGGGCGAGCATCGGCAGCAGCATGGGAGCGAAGATGGAGACGAACTGCCCCGCGCTGGAGATGATCCCGATCACAAAGGTGGACATTTGCAACTCGGTGTCCATAAAGGCGTTGCAGAAGGAGTAGCAGGCGGCGCCGGCGGCCTGGCTGAACCAGACGAACAGGATCAACAGGCTGACGGGGGCGACGGGAAAGGAGCCCGGCAGAGTCGGTGTCTCTTCGTGTTTGCCGCTTCGCTCTGCATCGCCGATGCGGAGCAAGGGGAAAATGGCCAGCAGCAAGACCGCAGGACTCAGCCAAAGTGCCAGACGATACGGGGCGGGGTTGTCGAGTCCGACGCCGATCATGGTGGCGATGAGGC
>JGIcombinedJ30088_10006206_pt1 | contig 10075 bp, 6 predicted proteins | sample PinacodermPK_FD_30088 | JGI IMG/M metagenome (IMG submission 30088) | reverse complement strand
GGCCTCCATTGCCTCTACTCTTGTACACTGGCAAATTCTTGGCATTGTGTATTAGGTCTCCTGGCATGCAGGTGAAGTCCATGGCGCTTTCATTCCCATCTTCAGCAGGGACTTGGTACACTTCCATTTTAGCTCGGATCATTTCAAGACTAACCTCCCCTCCCTCGCGTGGGTACACCAATTCCTTTGGGTACATTACTTGGCCAGGACCTTGATGATAAAAGGCATGGTCCCGCACCTGAATAAAATAGGGCAGCATCTAGCAGCCAGCTCAAGCAGGAGAAGTTATTGCGTTACAAGAGGAAGAGCACATATGCCCATGCATTGTGCACAACTACTTACGTAGCTAATTAACTTTGGAAGAAGGAAGGGAAGTACACACCAGTAATATCAGAACGCTTATCATATAAACTTGACATGCTTCATTATTGCAGTTTGAAAAGGCGAGTTTGCACAACACAAAAGCATACATATATAAAACATTGATACATCATATTTCAGAGAATGACAACAACCCATTGACACCACCACCGTCCTACGTACGTATTTCAAGAGTCAGTCTGAAGTGGTGCCAAGTCACCCGGTGCTTAAAGGGGCAATGCACACAAGGCTCAGTGGCTCTCACCACTGACTTGATGTAACCACAACTTCCTACCAAGTTCCTGGCCATGATCATGCTAAGAGCAGTGAGTCAAGAAGAATGGTACTCAATACCTTAGGGTGCATTGAGGGAGGAGGAGCATTCTCCCCCCTTGCTACATCCTTGCCCTCCCTAGCCCCCCTTGAAAATTTATCAAGACATGTGCATGGTTTGAAGATCAGGAAAAGAAAGTCATGCATGCAATTGCATTGGAGTTCTCTACTCGGCGCAGCCACATACACCAGCTGACAAGATAGGTCAATTGAATGCATGTTTCATCGTACGTAGATTCATCAAAAGTATGGTTTTTGCAGGCAACAACGAGAAAGCATACAAAACACACTTGCAAGAGGACAGCCTCGCAGAGTCTGCTGGCAACCAAACAGGGCAGCCATTGCTCAACAGAATTGATGAATGCCTCTGTTGAGATGCAGAGGTTGAAGAGGCTTTAGAGTATGCACCAGTGGAAGTACTGCATGTTTCAGACCATCCACAACTAAGCAGAACAGCAGAGAAATCTACAATCCAGTGCATATCACACGTAGGTGGAGTCACCTTCTGAGGGGTGGAACAGGTTAGTCCAGCAAGTGTACCTATGTCAACCACATGCGAGTATTCTATTGATGTTGGCAATATGCAGCAGACTGGCTATTGCGCAAGCAAGCCTCTAACAACTATTGGTAAGAGGAAGACTAATGAACACTTCGTTCCATTCATGGACTGCTTCAAACTTCCCAAGGTGGATGAACACTTTCACTGTACTGTTTGTAGGGAATGGCTAGTGGGGATGGTGATGATCAGCGCTAGTGTTGGGTGGCCCTGAGTGATGCCTGAGAGGCAAGCAGAGTGTGCCAGAGCACATATCCCAACTAAGCTTGGATTCAATTACTGGGCAACAAATGAGGTGAGTAGTCAATATTTTTAGTTGAGGTGCTGTTGAAACATTAGTCCGGAGGCCTCATGTCTCCAAAAAAGGCTACTACCCAGATGCTCGGGCAGTTAATGCCTTGAAGGACAATCTGACCAAAGCATTCCGAGCCAAAGCCATTTTCATTGTGTCGTGATTTCATTCCCATTAACAAGAACAGGTAGGTATTTAGAGGAACTATCATAGACTGGAGATAGATGAGAGAGATGGCACGGGTGGGTCCATGGGTGTCCCTATTAGCTGGATCGCTGGAGCAGTGGACTCGCGTAACAGTTTGCACAAGCATTACTATGACGCCATAACTAATCAACTCCCATCTTACAAAGAGAATGTGCTGATCTGTTGTATGGGGAGCTTCGTTCTCTGTGCAAATGGATTTGAACCGATCTATTGTACGAGTCACTTCAATCTCTATGCGAAGGATGACGTTTCAGATTAACCACAGAGACTGCCGTTCAACATCTTGTCAGCTGACAAACATTTCGGCTTTAGCTATGTGGCTAAAGAATACCCCATCAGCAGATGAGACACTGTCAACTTGAAGCATTTTCTATCTCTACAAAGACCTTACAGCAGCACCTGTGTAAGATTCAGCAGTAAGCAGTTACTGTGTATGCGTAACATTCTCTGCGTACGTACATGTTTGAAGATGATGCTGTGAGATAGAAATGCTCCCAGTTTCACAAGCCTGCTTTCTTGTCATGTATGCCTTAGTGAGGGATGGGAGAGGGAGACACGCATTCGCAAGAAATAGGGCTCAGCTCTATTTACACACATGCCATTCTGTTGTTGATGTCATTAAACGAAGCTTTGCAGGGGCAGCACTATACGTAGCTTGTAACTAACTTCCAGTTGCAGTATGTGATCAGTAGTTACTGCTCATGCGCAGTAAGGAGGTCTGCTCCCATGGTTGTCGTCATGCCAGTGCTGCTGCGGATCTTGTTGTGTCCTACCGGTATGTCGTTTGAAAATGTTCAGGTACATTCACAGCTGGTTTTAATGGCTACCTGTACGCTACTGTGACGATTTTAAACTCGCTTCAGCCTGGTGCAACTGCAGAGCACCCTACTGCTTAACTGGCCTTGCACAAAAAGCCTCAGGGTCTCTTTAGGACCAATTGCCACAAGCTCTCTTGACACCGCATGATCACTTCACTGGTACAACCACTTCCGAAACGTATCAGCTCACAAAATGTTGGTACTATGGCAAACCAAACACTGTTAGGAAGATCCTGGTACGCACAAGAGAAGCAGCACAAAAGGTTCATGATACTGACAGCCAGAGAGCAGTCTGACAATATCAACGGCATATCATGTGTCTGCATTAAATCACGTAATTGATCAGTTAGTTGGCTGCAGATGGGGTCACAAGCAGAACCACAATTCAATTTAATGCACCATTACCAGAGGTAATTTTTGTCGATTACACAATCTTGATTGCTCTCTGTCCTTAACTGTATTCAGTGTTGGAGCCACATGTACGGCTATTGGACGACGATAAGAGGTGGCAACAGTGGGTTTGTACACATCTCTATTGGAAACCAGCAGAAAGGTAATCAAACTTTAACAACCTCCACAGCAGTCATCCTCGATTCAAAAGTCTGGGCATGTCAGCTCAGCCATCATACGTACATTCAGGGGGGGGTTAGAGCACATGGGTTTGTGCACACCTCGCCTGAAATCAACACCACAGCCCACACTGATGCCTTGCCATCCCTGCCTGCCAGGTAGCCCATCTATGTTAGCATGCAGGCATAAGCTGAATGCCTTTACATTAGTGTTACCGAGATAATCACAATACACAATATGTATTGTAGTAATAGAATTCCCGATACTATACTATATTAATACAGCGGCTTCATATCACAAGGCAATATATGTTAGACCTGTGCTGGCAGCAATCTGCTGCAAGTGCAGAGGCTAACTAACACACAGCCCAGATGGTTCAAACAGACCCTAGATTATCTTACAGAACTTAGATAATGTAAACCTAGTACCCGGGGTGTGGCAAACATAACAACCTGTAAGATTCACCACATCTTACAGGTGATAGGTAGGTTCTCCGCTCCTATCAGAGCCAGCGAAAAACCAGGTGAAGGGCGCATTTGAGAAGGCACTCTGCATTCCTGTAGGTTTCCATTGTATTCACATCATGATGGCAGAAGGGCAGAGCTGCACAACAAAGGCTGAATCATCACCAGACTTGCCATGGTACAACAGCCATGTGGTACTTCATTATTATGCAGAGAAAATGCTTTGACTCATGGCTACCAGTGCCTAGTTAACACTGAACACTCCATGGAATGTGATTTAGGACATGCGAAAAGCAAGATTACCAACCAACTGGGTTTCACTTTTAAAGCCACGCAGTAGTACATACAGAGAGAGCCTTGTTTGCATGTTGGGCTGAGTATTTTAAAAAGTGATACAAATTGGAATATCATGATACTCAAAGCTTTGTACTGCAACAACACTACATTAGTCACATTGAGCTCAGGGACCATGTCTTCAAGCAAATACGCATGCCCACCTGTGCATGGTTCACTGGTACTCTAATGAAGGCTGCGTATTGTACATAAGTCCATGAAAGCGATGAAGCAATCACAGATGAATTCATGCAACTCGTGTAGGAAGCAGAAGCCAAATGAGAGAGCAGAAGAGCATACAACTAGCAGGTCATGACAACACAAACCGGGGACTGCTTCAACTGTGGTACATGGTTGTGTAAAATGGTTGTTGCGAACATCATTCAACCCACTACTCACGTTTGAAATTTGACCTTTAGCTAGCTTGCATTGTGTCACCAACCCATACCAGTCCACTTGATGCCCAGTCTTCCAGGCATGCACTGCAATACCATTCTTTCAGTCATTCTTCTACATCACAGCCCTGTGTTTATACAGACGTTTCTGCAATGTCCTTCCAGTTTTACCCACATACACTTGTTCGCATTGGCCGCAGGGCACTTTGCAGACAACACCTTCTCTCTTTAGTATGGAGGAGGGTTCCTTCACCTTCACTAGTTCGTGTCTGAGCTTGCCTCTGGTGTTGCAAACAACCTTGACTTTGAGGGGGAGACAGGCTGTACTGGATCCTGTCTGTGATGCTCTGGATGTACTGGATCCTGTCTGTGATGCTCTGGATGTACTGGATCCTGTCTGTGATGCTCTGGATGTACTGTAGGAAGAGCAACTTAGGTGGTGGATGATCTGTCTCGGTGGTGTTTCAGGAGTGGTACGTCAGGTCAGGGTCTTCCACAGGAGGTGGTCTGGGTATCCGTTGGCTGTGAAAACACCGTGTAGGTGGCTCGGTTCGGGTTGACGTCGGGACACATGGCACACTTTCTCTGCTCTGCTCTTCAAGCACTCTACAATGCCTCTTTTGACCTTGAGGTCACCCATCCATCCTTTAGCTAGTAACCTAGCTGATATCCTGGCCACTATCCTAGGCAATACACCCTCCCATGTGAGAAACTCATCCCACTTTGTAGAACTCATCTGGCAAACCACCATTAAAGATGATGTAATGGTAAGTTTCAACATAGTGAGCCTGGTCACTAAGGTTTCTGTGGATGCCACCCTACAAGTAATTGCCCGCCTCCTACAAGAAGATGCCAGCCTCACAGACAGAACACGCATCCCCCCAGGGCACCTCCTTGACCTCATCCAGCTGTGCCTCAAAAGCACCTACTTTCACTTTAGAGGAACCTTCTACCAACAGGTCCAAGGAGCAGCAATGGGTTCCCCCCTCTCAACCATTGTCGCTAACCCCCTCTACACATCCACCATGTCCACACACCACCAACCCTGACTGTGACCTCACCATCAATCTGGTCTGGTTCCCCTCCTGACCCAGTCATGACCCTCCCCGTCCTAGTCCACATTGCCTCCCTACCCCCATTCCACCTGTCAGCATGCCTCATATTACATCATTCAGCCATTTCTCACTTCCTAACTTCCACATGACTATATCATTACCTAACACTAGTGTTCCTGCCAGTTTCACATAAATACAGTCGCGCCTCATGCTTTGTTCAACTGATGAAGATTCTACGGATCAAAACACTTAATTCTGCTGTGATCAGCTGCAATAACAGTAACTCTCATCACTACAACACATGCTTGTCCCAACTGTTAACAGTTAGTGTTAGACACTCCCCAACAGGATGTGGTCTGTGAGAATGACACTCCTCCCTCCTCCAACAATCAATTTGTTGTTGTTGTTGTATGAGTGCTGAGAGTTGCAAATCAGTTGTTGAAGTCAGTCTTCAACATGAGTTGAGGAGCATGGTTTGCGTGACATGCCTTAAGTAGAACAAATCTGGTGCCTTACAAGGAGAATGATTGAGGCCAAATACATTCCCAAGCAATAATTCATCAATCCTAAACATTATATTATACGGACTCGTTCTAGACCATCTAAGTTTGTCACAAATTAGGATAGTTTACCTCATGCTCGTACAAGCAACAAACACACGCATGGAAAGGTAAAAATAACCAGGCTGCAGGTGGCGGACACTACGCGCTCGAGTATCTATGACTGCATGTGTTCAGTGTAAACAGACAAAAGAATTATTGGCACACTGCAAGTCCATGCTCACCACATGGTCGCCGATCCCGTCTGGAAGATGATAGAAGTCATAAGACACTTTAAACTTCCGCAGCTTCTCCGTCTGTGGCTTTCCACGAACTGCCTGAACTGAAGAGCGCAATGAAACACACCATTCTAATGGAACGGGTACTGCTACATGTATCTTTTAACAACACTGATAATCTTATCTATAGTCGAAACGTTTTGGCTACGACTAATTAATAAAACGACTTACGAGGCCTTCTATTCTCCTTCTCAACGGCACGACTCATTCCAGCAATTCCCGGATCCCGCTTAAAAAGTCTTGCGTCCCACGCAATCACGTGAGACGAAAAATGGATTCCAATACTAGCGCTCATGAAGAGGAAAAGTCAAGCCCTCGACCTAACTTTAAGCTGTACATAAACTCCCACGTTCTCGGTCTTGGCACGGTAGCAACCAGTCTCTGCCTTGCGTACAAGTACGGGAAATGTATACCCGTCCCAGCTAGCTTAGACATGGCAAGCAAGTTGGGCTACACGGCAAAATGGATGCTGCTGCCGTCTGCGAGTGTCTTCATGGCCGTAATGAATGTAGCAATAGGGAGAGGAAAAGAAAAGGTCTGGCCTCTGACTGGCAGAGAGCACCTAATAGAATTGCAAAAGAACATCTGTGCCAACACTGTGGAGCAGTCCTGTGTGTTCTCCTTAGGTCTTCTGGCTTTGGGAGCTAGTGTGCAGACACCTGAGCAGATGAGATTCATTCCAACAGCTGCGATGCTCTTTTTCATTGGCCGCATATTGTTCATGGTTGGCTACAGCAATAAACCAGAATACCGTGGCTTTGGCATGAGCATCAACTTTGCCCTTGACTACTTCACCCTTGGAGCTGGTGCGTACCTCATGTGCAAGTATGGACTCAGCAACTAGGTCAATTCAACTTCAGAAACAGAAAATTAGTTAAGAGTGCACCATGACCGTGTGCACTTCATCTGTAGGAGTACTATTCGCATTCTTTGCTGTTGACATGAAAATATACTCGTATTCAATGATAATTTAAGAGTTTCTTTTCTAAAGTAGAAAATTGCATGGGCAATGTTAGTATCTGTTGTCTCATATATTGAACAGGACAAAGGATCGTAATCACTTGTCGTAGGTAGCAGCCATTCACCTTTTCCACACTTTCGCCAGCACTCTCCCCCGCCATTTCATCAATACAATCTCACTCTAGCAGTAAGTACCATTGCAACTTCGCCCCTTGCTCTGCATGTTGTCACCTTTCCAACAGTTCAATGAGACTCATGAAGTACTTGTGTGATAGATGAATTATGCTGAAGTTGTCTGGCAGCCAGCAATATGACAGACAACACACTAACCCATCATCAATTGTTAGGGCTAGGCACTTCGGTTTATTTCACAGTCATCCCTATTAGTGTGTGTTGTTTGCTTCAATTGAGAGAAGTTTGTGTACAATTTCTATATAGTTAATTACTAGACATTTCATGCTTGTTTGAAGAAGCTCGCAGATCAGATCTTACTAATGCGGCGAACCATCCACAAGAAGTATGAAGAAGTTCTTGCACGCATGTGTGCATAGCTATGTTTGTCTTGCAGTTGGTGCTGTACACTGCATTGCATTCTTCTTCTGTCACTTCAGTGCTTTGTGTGAAACTGTTTCCATGGCATGTTGACTAGTTCACAATGTACAAAGCCATAATTAATAAACTAGCTTTTGCTGCTTTGAGGCACACTGGTGTGGTAACAATCACAGCTCCCCGACTAGCTGTCGGTATCCGGCTAGCTACGTAGCTAGCTACTGAAAACTATAGATGCACTATACTGCAAATGGATCCGGATATACGTGTAGTGTATATAGTGTACAGTGCATTTCCTCCAGGAGTCAATGCAGGTCACCGATCGATGATCACGTTTGGAGAGAAGTATCCCCGAAGCGACGACAAAAGACATTGTGCTGCCTGTGGTCACGTTCCCTTGGCAATGGAATTATTGCATCATTCGACTCCTATCGGCGCGCCTTTCCTCAGCCGCAAGCGGTCTCAGAATGTCTTCTAAAGAAGAACCTGCGAAGGTTAAAGCCCCTAATTCGACGCTGACTGGAGTCCTGGGTGTTTTCGGTTTGCTCACAGCTGCTATTACTCTCTACATTGGATATCACCAAGGAAATTTTATACCCGTGCCAGCTAGCTTAGACGTGGCCACCAAGCTGGGCTACACTGCCAAGTGGATGCTGCTGCCGTCTGCGAGTGTACTGATGGCCGTGTTTAACATGGGGAGAGGGAGGAGGAGGGCAAAAGCGTGGCACTTGAGTGGCAGGGATCACTTGATAGAACTGCAGAGGAACATCTGTGTCAACACTGTGGAGCAGTTCTGCGTGTTCTCCTTTGGTCTTCTGGCTTTGGGAGCTAGTGTGCAGACACCTCAGCAGATGAGATTCATTCCACTGTCTGCTTGCCTCTTTTTCATTGGCCGCGTATTGTTCATGGTTGGCTACAGCATTCAACTAGAGTACCGTAGCTTTGGCATGAGTATCAACTTTGCCCTTGACTTCTTCACCTTTGGAGCTAATGGATATCTCATGTACAAGTATGGTCTGCTCGTAGGCCTGGAAGACAAGACAGACACTCTCACTGACAGCTTCAGGAAGCAGTAGCTAGCTAGTTAACATGAGAGTTCAACATGTGCAGTAGTGCATTCCATCTGTAGCTGAAACATTGGTTTAGTTAACCAGTTGTAGTTGTACTTTTGTATGTTGTGTAATGGGATTGTTGATCGATACGAGCAATGGAACGGTGCATGGTGAGATCACACCATGGCACACGAAATGCAATAGTGGGAAATTGCAACACTTTGCCATGATTGTGCCAATGTTGCATCCTTTGCAGAAATCTGTGGTAGAACCAAGGCAAAGTTGCCTTAGGAGCCATGCTCTAATAGAATGCCAATTGAGTGTCGAGTCGATCTCCCTGGTGACCTTTTTGGCCTTTATGAAGTTTATATAAATTATATGCGCGAAGGGGCCGGAAGTAATCAAGAACATGTGACAATGTGATTTCCTGCACCCTGACTCCCCGAGGAGTGCTTTCGTGGTGTGGTGGCCCCGGCAGTTTCACCGTGACCACCTCTCTCAATGGCGGGGTCTAACAAGAATGTGAGCGGCTCCGATGACGTGCTCACATTGCTGCCCCCTAAGTAGGGGGTTGAGACTGCCATTGTGCCTCCCGCCTTGACCACGACCAGCCTTTTCGCCTTAGGTGATGCGGCTCTTCGCCGAGAACTTGAGACAAGTCCAGACTCTGTACGAGACCTGTCCCATATACGCACGGTGAGTACATCTGATCACCCCAGAACTCTTAGACTGCCAACAGACGCACGTGGCGGCTAGTTGCTCTCCGTTGTCCGTCATGTCATGTCATGGTATGGTATGGCGAAGGGAGTGCTACACGGTATATGACCTATATACACAGTATACGCCCCCTTTAGAGGCTGCTGCGAGTGCACCGTGGGCTCAAGTCCACTGCCGGTGCGTTGGACTAGAGTGACCCCTATTTGTTTTGAGGCAGCCACTTCACTCCCACCAGGTCACTATGTGCGAAGTGGTTGCCTACAACTGGACTGTGTAGGGCACATTAAGTAGGTATCGACTGACACAAGAAGAGCTGTGGGTATGTGTTGCAAATCCATAACTGGTCAATTGTTTCAACCTTTCAACTTCACACTAAACAGGAAAGATGGTAGTAGATCAGTATAGCCATTTCGAGATGCGTTTCGAGTGCCCCCACCCTGTCCCTGTACCAGGGCTGCAGCTTGGTAATTGTACGTACATGGTTAGCATTTTGTTCATCAACAGAGGTAGTTCAGAAACAAGCAAAGAATTGGTAGACTGTTGGGCGAAGACATTGCAAGTGTGTTTTTGTGTGTG
>JGIcombinedJ30088_10006191_pt1 | contig 10094 bp, 8 predicted proteins | sample PinacodermPK_FD_30088 | JGI IMG/M metagenome (IMG submission 30088) | reverse complement strand
TGAACGGCCCGTCCAATTCTTTTTTGGCGCTAGAACAAATGATGATCTTTACTATATCAAGGAGATAGAAGCCGTGGTTCAAACCATGCCGGTGCTGGAATTTATCCCGGTGTTATCCGATAGCTGGCCGGGTGACTGGCGCGGGGAAACGGGACTGGTAACGGAAGCGCTGGCCCGACACAGGGAATCATACAGGAATTGCGACGCCTATCTGTGTGGGCCACCCCCCATGATAGATGCGGCGACATCCTTGCTTTTGGAACGGGGAGTCAGGCCGCGGAATGTTTATTTCGATGCATTTTATCCGGCCACATCTGATTGAGTTTGGCCCGGGAAATGTATATTAGTAGACGCCGGAGTGCGAAGTATGGATAATAGTGAATAGTTATGGACAAATAAACAGCGCTTGGATAAGATTAAATATGAGTTTAGAAAATGTTTCCCGAATGGACAAGAGTGTTCGCCCATCATTCACGGAAACAATAACGCGGCCTGACAGACAACGGGGCCAATAATTTCCCGACTGGGGAGGAGGTTTAAAATGGCAGAGAGTGGTGTGTTAATTCCAACAAGCATGGTCGGCAATTATCCCAACCCTCGCTGGTGGGACGCAGATTACGCCAGGTACTTTACCGGTGATCAGAACCCGCCCGATGCGATGTCCCGGGAAGCCCTGGAAGATGCAATGGCAGCAATTGCCCATGATCAGAACCACGCGGGCCTGGATATTATAGCCGACGGCCGTTTGCAAGGTGATAATTATGCCGACGTTGCCGTGTATCATTATTTAAGGCGCATGGGTTATGACCTGTCCGGTGGTTACCTCGGGTTCCCGATCTACAGCCGGTTGCATGCCGGCACGGTCACGCAGGAAATAAAACGCCGCGGGCAGATGATGGTGGAGCAGGCAAGAGCGTTGCGTGAGGTCACGGATAAACCCATCAAGATCCAGTACACGGGCATACAGGTATTAGCCCAGTGCACTAACGATCTGTACTACTCCAACAGCCGTGATCGCGCTATGGACGTTGCCAAGGCCATTAACGAAGATATCCTTGCCGTCGATGACCTGGGGGCCGATTATATTCAACTGGATGAATTCACCTGGCCTTATTTCTACGAGGACTGGGCTATCGAGGCTTTCAACAGGGCCGTGGAAGGCGTCAAAAATGCAAAAATCGTCTGCCATATCTGTTGGGGCAACTGGGGCGGCACCCCGGCCTATTATCCTGATGATACTGCCGATGCGGGTGATGTCTATGATTTGACGAAGCGCGCAGAGGACGCTGATGCACCGAACCCGACTTCATCAGTGGTCCCGCAATCGTACCAGGCAAACATCGATGTATTTAATATTGAAGGCATCGGTCGTCTGCCGTTTGAAAATTCGGGTCTGGATATTCTGAAGGAACATCCCATACCGGAAAATATGAAGTTCTGGGCAGGTGTAATTGACGTCAAGAGCACCATAACGGAAACGGCTGAGGATGTGGCTGCCAAGATCCGGCAATTGCTTACTGTAGTCCCTGCTGAACAATTGGGTGTGACGACTGACTGCGGCATCATTTTATTGCAGCGATATATTGCGCAGGAAAAATTGTATGCCATGGTGGAAGGCGCCAAGATTGTTCGCGCAGAACTGGGCAAGGCATAACGGTATCTGTACGTAGTAAACATACCGCGGGAACCTGCGACAGGTTTCCGCGGTGATGTTTTACCTTATCCGCCTGTGAAAACTTATGCCCGTATATACCCTGCATTGTCCTGATTGTAAACGTGTATTCAAAGGCCTTGTTTTAGCCGGCACACGCGAACCTGCAGAGTGGGTGTGTTCAGTTTGCGGGGGAAATAAAGCAACAAGAACTAATCCTGAGCAGCGAGAGGAACACCCCCTGGAGGCAGAACACGGAGCAGGATGCCCTTGTTGTCAATAGCCCACCCGGGCGATTGCCGACATCTACAGAGACGACGAGTGGAAGTCCGCCGCGATTGATGGGCGGCGGTGCCGGCGGGCGCTTCGGATCAGCCAATCCTCGAGCCCCGGGGAACGTCAATGTTATCAATAACACAACGGGAGAATAGAAATGGCTGACAGATTTGGTAACAAGTGTGTAATCATCACAGGAGCGGCGGGCGGTATAGGCTTTGAGACTGCAAGAATGTTCGGGCAGGAAGGCGCCCGTGTATGTATCATGGATATAAACGAAGAAGCTGCAGACTCCGCTGCGGATCAACTAAGGAATGAAGGTATAGACGCAGTCGCATTTCAACTTGATGTGACGGATGAGGCTGCAGTCGGACATGTTTTTGCCGGCGCGGTGGAAAACTTCTCCGGAAAAGTTGATATTCTTGTCAACAATGCAGGAATCGCTGATTTTGGTTCCGTTGAGACAACCGATACGGCAATATGGCGGCGTATCATGGATGTCAATGTCACCGCGACCTATTTTTGCTCGCGCGCCGTCCTGCCGGTTATGCGGAAACATGGCGGCGGCGCCATCGTCAACTTTGGTTCTGTAGCGGGTCGTGCGGGGATCAACAATATGGCGGCATATTGCAGCGCGAAAGCTGCCGTGATAGGGCTGACAAAACAAATGGCGGCACAATATTCGGCTGAAGGCATCCGGGTAAATTGTGTGAGCCCGGGTACGGTGGCAACAACGGCGATGGGTCACCAGTTACTTGGCAGCGACACGTCGGACGAGGCACAGAGGCGACGCCTGTCCAAGTACCCGATAGGGCGCTTTGGTGAACCCGGGGAAATCGCCCGGGCAGTATTATTCCTGGCTTCTGAAGAAGCGAGTTTTTGCTGTGGTTCCGATTTTGCAGTAGATGGCGGCATGACCGCTATATAGAGGAGGTAGTGGTGTATACCTACGAGAACAAGGAATGCAGTCTCAGGGAACTGGTCAGTCACGTCAAGCGTGATGACTGTGTCGCGGTAGGCGGTGGTTTGTCCTGGCGTGAGCCGATGGCTGCGCTGCGCGAACTGATCCGCCAGGATACCGGCAACCTGACGGTGGCAGGTTCCGCCCACGGTATCGATATCGACCTGTTATGCGGCGCGGGACTGGTCGCCGTCAGTGGTGAATCCTACGTGGGGTTTGAACAGGATTTCGGCATGGNGCCCAATTATCGGCGCGCCTGTGAATCCGGGCAGGTCCGGGTGGCTGACAGTTGTTGTTATACCCTGGTGCAACAGTTGCGGGCAGCAATAGCCGGCATACCGTTTATGCCCATCCGCTCGGTCCAGGGCAGCAGCTTTATGAATTTGCACCCTGAATACAAAACCATGACTTGTCCTTACACCGGTGATGAACTGGTCCTGGTGCCGGCATTACAACCCGATATCGCCATACTCCATGCACAATATGCCGACAAACACGGGAATTTGCATATCGAAGGTCCGCCGGTTGCTGATATCCTGTCTGCCAAGGCGGCGAAAAAGGTGATTGCGACGGTGGAAAAAATTATTTCCCGTGAAGAGTTGGCGACGAAGGGCGTCACTATTCCTTATTTCTACGTGACCGCAATAAGCGAAACTGCCTACGGCGCACACCCGACCTCCTGCTACCCTTTTTATGGCTATGACCGGGAGCATACCGCATTGTACTATGATGCAGCTCAAGAAGGTCACGCGTCCTTTGCAGAGCGGTATTTGAAACCGTATGTCTTCGACAACGTGTCCAACCAGGATTATATTGCAGCTATCGGCGGTGATAAAAAATTGGAAAAACTGCGCGCATGGAATACCGGCGCACAACAATGGATGGCTCTCTATGCTTGACAAGACCCGACCGACATCGTGCACCCTGGGCGAGTTGTTGATCTATCAGATCGCACTGACGGTTGATGATGGCATTCTTGCCTTTCACGGTTTCGGTTCCCCGCTGGTTCAACTGGCCTTGCACCTGGCCAAGCGCAACCATGCCCCCAACCTGGTTTTGATTGCCGGCGCCACCTACGGCGTAAACCCGAATCCTCCTTTCCTGACCCCGACCTCAAATGACTGGGTTATGAGTCAGGAAGCCGAATGTTTCCTCGATATCGAGGAGTTGTTTGATATCGGCGCCAGTGGGCGGCTGGGCCGGATGTTCCTGTCCGGTTTGCAGATTGACAAATGGGGCAATATGAACGTGACCCGCCTGGGCGGCGATGACAGGTTGAAATTGAAACTGCCGGGCGGTGGCGGCGGCTGCAACCTGTCCTGCGACGTAGAAAACATAACGATATGGACAGGCGCACACAGGGCGCCTGCTGATGACGCAGGCCGCAGGCGTTATCGCTTGGTGGATACCTGTGATTTTGTCACCAGCGTCGGTCACCGTACCGTCGACGATCAGGCGCGTGACGAGATGCCTTACCGGGGCGGCGGTCCTGATTGTATTATCACCGACCTTGGTGTCTTCGATTTTGATGATTCCGGCCATGCACGCCTGGCTGCCGTCTACCCGGATACTGATGCAGACCTGGTCCGGGAAAATACGGAATTTACCTTCCCGCTGGGGGAAGACCTCGCAATGGTTGATCTGCCGTCACCGGACATGATTGAATTTATCAGGACAATGGACCCGATGAAAATTCACCATCGGGAACTCAGACGTAGTGATCGCGGCAGGTCCTTTGAACTGGCAGCCTGATATCCCGGCTCGACATGAACAATGGGCGGTGAAATACTACAAACGGGAGGACTGAGGCAACAACTGAATTTTGTTCCCTTGCCGTATCGCCGCGTCAGCTTCCAGCCCTACACCGGTGTGATGACGGCAGGCGCTGTTGAAAACCACATCAGCTCCCGTGAAGTCTACCGCCGGACCGATGTCATCGTATTGCATAATGACGAGCAGGAATATGCAGTGGTCGCGGTTCAACGAAAACCCTCCTCGGATCTGTTCAATCGTGTCGATAATGTTGAGGTCCTGGCGTTGCCGGAGGACTGTGTTTATCTGGAAAGTCCGGGAACGGATCCGGCTAACCGCTCCGCTCTGGCCAAACTGACAGTCGATAATAATGTATCCAGCGACAAGACGGCCATCGTTGTGGGCACGTTTGACCACGTGAATATCATCCATCGCCCGGACCCGCTGCTGCTGCGCGTCGTGGAGGTCGTGCCGCCGGAGCCGCCCAAGCTGTATCACATGGTGGAACAGGTGCTGGGCTATGCCGACCTGCCTCCCATCGTACCCAGGCTGGAACAAATCGAACTCGTCGATTTATGTAAATCCGTCACGCCCGAGGCCTACCTGGTACCCTGTCGTTCGGGCGGGCTGGATGACCTGGGCGCGCCGGTATTTTTTCTGGATGAACGACCGGAAAAAAGAGAAAACTGGACCCTGGTGGGCTGCGAGCGGAGTCTGCAGTTTCACCGGCATTATTACAATGATGACCCCCCGCAAGTCGAGATGTGTCCGCGTCAAATCGTAACCAGGAACGGCGAAAGGACCATATTGAAATGCTGCCTGCTTGAATTTGACGTTGAGCAGGAGGACGAACTGGCGGTAGTCCCATGGGGTGCAGACCTGCCCATGGTGGAACGGGCATTGAGAGAAGTATCCCAGGGTGTGGATTATGCCTGAACTGGCCTGGAACAGGATCATCAGAAGCACCCGGGACCCCAGGACCGATAAACCGCGCCGGCAAGGACTTACCATGGTGAACGATACCGGGCGCGGCCTGTATGAAACCAGGGACGCACTGTCGATTTCATCACACCTGACGGATTTGTGGAAATTCAGCTTCGGCACATCGGCGTTCATGGAGAGACGGGTGATCATGGAAAAACTTGAGCTGCTCAACAGCAATAACATACTGACTTTCCCGGGAGGCACCCTGTTGGAAGTCGCGCTGGTTGAACACCATTGCCGCGTTTATATGCACCATGCGAAGAAACTGGGCTTCAAGGCGGTCGAGATTTCCGATGGAACCATATCCATTCCGCGCTTTCGAAGAAAAAATATCATCGATTGTGCGCTGAACGCAGGCCTTGTCGCGATCACCGAAGTCGGAAAAAAAGACCCCAAACGGCAGCCGACGAGCGAACAACTGGCAACGGAGGCGCTGGAGGACCTGGAATGGGGAGCCGAATGGGTCATTGTCGAAGGAAGGGAAAGTGGAGTAGGGATCGGTATATACGATGAGCATGGTCATGTGGAAGAGATCGAGGTGGACAGGATTATGGAAATCATGGGGGATAAGATAAATCGGCTGATCTGGGAGGCCCCGCTGAGGTCGCAACAATCGTTCCTGATAGAACGCTTTGGAAGTAATGTCAATATCGGCAATATCGAATGCAACGAAGTCCTGGCCCTGGAAGCGCTTAGAAATGGCCTGAGATTTGAAACATTGCATGGCGTTACGAAGGACCTGTTGAAAAGCGGCCGTTGGGACCCCAATGAAGTTGAGCCTGACAATACGGATGTCAAGGGTACCGACTGAAAAATCAATGGGCAAATCCCATACTCCAGGGAAAAGCGGCCAGGCGGTTCTTGAGCGGGACAGACTGAAATCAGCGCCGGCAGCCAGCCTGGTAGATTCCGCTTTCTCACAGGAACTCAAACAACAACTGGGCCTGTTTTCCGCCATGGGACTGGTTGACCTGGCCTATACGATTACCGGGATAAATACCGGTATCATCCCTGCCGGGAAGGGAGGCGAACTGTTGGCAGGGTTACTCGAATTACATTCACGGCCGGACAGTTTTACCCCCGGGCCGGAAGCAGGCGATTTATATACCAACAGGGAAGCATGGTTACGGCAACGGACGGATTCGGTCGGGTGGCTCGGCGCAGGAAGAGCGCGGCGGGAAGCGACAACCTCCGCTTTCCATGTTTTACTGAGGCAGCGGCTGCTGGAATTGCTTGCTTCACTCGCACAATTCGGACAGGCGCTGAAACAACGGGCTGGGGACTTCAAGCAGGCGTATGTACCGGATTACACATACCTGCAGGCGGCGCAACCGACTACCTTCGGCCATTACCTGGCCGGCTTTCTCTACCCCGTATTCAGGGACTGCGAACGGATTCAACAACTGTATCGCCGCGTCAATTCCAGTCCCATGGGTTGCGGCAGTACCACGGGGTCAAGACTGGCCGTAGACAGACGGCAAATGGCGGATTTGCTTGGGTTTGATGCCCTGAGCATCCACACCCGCGACGCCATGTGGCAGCCCGATATACCCATCGAGAGCGCGGCCGTATTCTGTAGCTGCGCGGTGAATATGAGCCGCTTGTCTGAAGACCTGCAAATATTTTCCAGCCAGGGATTTGTCCTGGTGGAACTGGCGGACCAGCATGCCCGCGCCAGCAGGATCATGCCCCAGAAGAAAAACCCGTTTGCGCTGACACATGTCCGCAGCGTATGCAATGAACTGATGGGGTTGATGACTTCCGTGAACGCCATGGCAAGGACCCCGACAGGACAACCCGATAACAGGTTGTGGATATACGGCGCCGTACCCGATGCCGTATCCAACCTGATCAACGCCGTCTACCTGATGACCGACGTGGTCCTGAATATGGAGTTGAAGCATGAACGCGCAAGAGAACTCCTGGATGATCCTTCGATCATGGCGACCGATTTGGCGGAAACCCTGGTTCTGCGCGGCAAAATCGACTATCGAAGCGCCTATGAACTGGTCGCAAGCCTGTTCCATGGGGACACGGAAGGCGGGATAAAAAATATCAATGCGTCAATTCTCAAGCAGGCGGCTGCAGCAGTTCTGGGCCGTGAAATATCGATCAGTGACGAGGATATCAAACAGGCGCTGGACCCTGGTCGGGCCCTGGAAGCGCACACCGAACCGGGTACTCCGGCGCTGGGATCCATGGATGAAATGCTGGAAGGCTGTGAGAAGAAATTGCAACTGATCGGGGAAAACGCAGAGCAGGGCAAACAGCGTCTGCTGCGCATTGAAAAGCAGTTGCTGGACACGGCGCGGCAGTACCCGGGGTAAAGACGGAATGGTTACGCATATCAGTGATTTCACCATTTACGGCTCGTCATGGACTACGCCCGAAACCACGGAACTGTTTTCGGAAACAGGCCTGGTGCGCGGTTGGATGGAAGTGATGACCGTCCTGGCGGAAGTCCAGGCAGAGCACGAATTGATACCTGTTGAAGCGGCCCGGGGGATCCGTACAACTTTCGAGAACCTGGTTGTCGATGAAGAGTTTTTAACTGAGGCAGGAGAGGATTTCAGGAAGACCAACCATTCACTGATCGGTCTGATCAAGGCGATGCAAAAGAGGTGTGGCGACCCTGGGGAATGGCTGTGCTACGGAGCGACGGTGCATGACATAACGGATACCCAGATGTGCAGGACCCTCGTCTATGTCCTGGACCTGTTTGTAAAACGCATCACACGGATCGAGAAGGACCTGGTTAAACTTGCCCTCGATCACAAGGATACGCCGATGTGCGGCCGTACCCATGGTCAAATCGGGTTGCCCGTCACATTCGGCTACAAGGCCGCGACCTGGCTGGATGAGTTTGATCGCCACCGGCAGCGGTTGCGTGAAATGAGAGCCCGGCTGGCAATCGGCCAGCTTGCCGGCGGGGTTGGCAGCCAGTCATCCCTGGGTCCCGGGGCGCAGGCTATCCAGCAGGCGTTTTGCAGGAAGCTGGGCCTTTCTCCGCCCCCCATCTCCTGGACGACTACCCGGGACCGTTATGCCGAATGGCTGAACAACCTGGCGTTAATCGGCGCGAGCGGGGACCGTATCGGCCAGGAGATTTATAATTTGCAGCGGCCGGAAATCGGTGAGGTCGCCGAGGGTTTTGTCAGCGGCACCGTGGGCAGTATTACCATGCCGCAAAAAAGGAACCCGGAAATCTCCGAACACCTGGGCACCTTGTCCCGCCTGGTGCGCCATCATGCTGCCTGGATGATGGAAAACCTGGTCCATGATCACGAGCGTGACGGCAGGTCGTGGAAAGGTGAGTGGCTGATCATACCGGAGAGCAGCCTGGTAACCGATAAAGTGCTGGTATTGCTGCAATCGTTGTTGCCGAACCTGGTAGTCAACAAAGAAAAGATGCTGGAGAACCTGGCAGGCACCAACGGCATGATTTATTCGGAAGCGGTTATGCTTAAACTGTCGGCCAGGACAGGTAAGCAGACTGCCCACCGGCATGTTTATAACTGCGCCATGCAGGCGCACGAAACGGGTCGTCATCTGAAAACGATCCTGGTTGAAGATGCGGATATCGCGCAATGGCTCAGCCCCGCTGAACTGGATGAATGCTTTGAATTGAACAACAGCACAGGTCACTGTTCCGCCATGGTAGAGCGGATGGTTGCAGGGATAGATTTATAATGAGTTCATCATTTGACGAAATCATCAATAAAATTCCGCGTTACCACCTGGCCCAATATCCCACTCCACTGATACAGGCCGAACAGTTACGCGATCAAATCGGGGGGCCGGATATCTGGTTCAAACGGGATGATTTAATCAGCTTTGCAATGGGCGGCAACAAGGTGCGCGGCCTCGAAGTCTTGTTGCAGGATGCTCTGAATACCGGCAAAGATACATTGATCACCGGAGCCGGCGTGCAATCCAACCATGTTCGGGCAACCGCCGCAGTTGCTGCGTACAAGAAACTGGACTGTGTCGCCATTTACTGGGGTGAGGAGCCGGGCACGGTCGATGGAAATTACCGTGTAACAAAAATGTTGGGAGCAGAGATTCGGTTTACCGGAGCCCCTGAAAGGTCCTCGGTTGACGGCTATATCAATAAAGTGGCAGACGAGTTGGAAAGCCGGGGAAAACGTCCCTATCCCATACCCAGGGGCGGTGCTTGTGCCTTGGGGGCACTGGGCCATGTCATAGCGGTACGCGAGCTGCAGTTACAATGCGAACAATTTGGGCTCGAACCGGATGCAATCATCTTTCCACTGGGCTCCGGCGGCACTTTTGCCGGTTGGTTACTGGGGCTGCGGTTGCTTGGGCTTGACTGGAAAATTGAGAGTTTTACGGTCAGCAGGGAGCCGGCTGAAGTGGCTGAGCAGGTCGCAGCACTGGCAACGGAAGCGGCAGGCCTGCTGGACGTGGACATGAGTTTTACCAGGGCCGACGCGCCGGTTCACGGCGGTT
>JGIcombinedJ30088_10006176_pt1 | contig 10108 bp, 4 predicted proteins | sample PinacodermPK_FD_30088 | JGI IMG/M metagenome (IMG submission 30088) | reverse complement strand
GCCCGAGCGCAGATCGATGTGGAGGTCTCCTACGACAGCGATCTGCGCCAGGCGATGGAGGTCATCCGCCAGGCGGGTCTGGAGATGTGGCAAGACCCGGAATGGGGCGAGGACGAACTGTCGGAACCCCCCGAGGTCAAGGGCGTGCAGAACCTTGCTGAATCAGGCATCTTCATTCGGGTGAGGGCCAAGACCCGGCCTTCGGTGCAGTGGAGAACCGAACGGGAGCTGCGCCTACGCATCAAGGAAGCCCTCGACGCCGCGGGCATCGAGATGCCCTTCCCGCACCGGACCGTGATCATTCGAGGTGGTGAGGAGGGCAAGGAGTGAGGGGAGTTAGTTAGCTCCGTGCTCCGGCGCACAGCGAGCTGCATCCCAACTTCGGGGCAGGTCGTCTCCAGTTCTTCCACTTCGAGCGGACTAGCAACGCTTGCCTAGGGTGGACGAGACGGGGATGAGCGTCGAAGACGGGGTCGAAGTAGTCCGCTTCATGAACCGGTGACGGCTGGCTGTGCCCACTCCAGCAGGCCGCGAAAAAGGGACGTGGCACCACGTCCGTTGACGTGTACTAGGCGCGCGGTCGCGACCGAGTTCTCGATCGCGATGGTGGCAGCGTGCTTGGCATGGCTCGTTTGCATGAGAACGACATCCGATCTGCGCACGAGACCCTCCAGCGCGGGGTTGTTCGAGTGAGCGTGCGATAGCCGTACTTCAACGCCGGGCCACTCGTCACGGATCCAGCGGGCAGCGTTCTTGGCTGCAGACTCAGATAACGAGTAGATTCCAACGCGCTCGAAAGCCTTGACTCTTCGAGACGGCTGGATGTCGGTGTGATCGGTCACACGGGGGTTGAAGTCGAGTCCGACTTCTGCGAACAGTTTCCGCAGCACGATCGCTTCAGTTTGCGCGATCCGTCCGAACCAGGAGACAGCGACTGAGAGTGCCTCGCCGAACAATTCGTCCCGCAAGGCGGTATCGGGGACGGTATTGAACCATTGAATGTCCAAGATCCCGGTCAACCAGTCGACCTCCCGAGGGCCTAGTCGGGGTAGTTGGTCACTTACAGCGGCTACAGCGGTCCTGTACTCATCTATTGTGCAGCCCGTAAGCAGTATTTCGCCAAGCAGATCGAGGGCAGCGAGTCTCTCCGATCGCCCAGGATCGCTGCCAAGCATGACGTAGAAGATCGTGACGGCGAGAGGTACGGACGATGGCCGAAGACCGTCATCTCCCATGAGCCACCGCAGGAGAACCGGAAGACCATTGCGAACTCGGCCACGACGACGGTCGAGCAGTGCATTTAGAAGTTCGCCAGCTAGCACATCCGCGGTTTCGTCAACTGCTTCGCGGTCCCATGCGGAAGACCAGTCATTGAGAAGGTCTGGACGGTCGGGCCACTCGCCTTCAAGCCAGTCAATCCACCCGCCAGGGACCCGAGCACCCTGATTGCGTTCGACTAACTGTGTGTAGGACGCACTCTCAACGGCTCGTAACAGAAGCGCGTCGCGGTCGACTTCCGGCAGTCGATCGACTAGGACTATCGCGCGTGCCGCGGCGACGGCATCACCTAGATTGAGCGCGGCATGCATGGCCGCTGTTGCTATGCCGCGATCTGGCTCGATCCGTTCGGCGGCATCGAGGACGCTTTCGAATTCTCCACGCCGGTAGTGACCGTCGATCGCTGAGGTTCCGTCGGGTGGTTCAGTCTCTTCGAGGACTGGCCCTGAGGCGATTTCAAGGGCAGCCACTACACTTGCTACCAACGCGTCTTCAGTCCATTTGGATCGAAGGGAGTCGATCACCCCGCGCCTCGGGTGTTCGGCGAGGAGTTCGACCAGGGCGAGGCACCTCGCGCCGGCGACAGATCTAACCTGACTCGGGTGAGCGAGCAGTCCGGGCCAAGTGTGGTCAATATTCGACGCGATCGACCGCCACTTGTCACTCCCTCCCTTCTCCGCTGTTGGAGGGATGTAGAGGGCATCGGCGGCGCGAGCGAGATGATCGGTGACGGCTGGGGGGCGCCTCAACTCTGAGATGGCTTCGAGGAGAGGGTCGGACTTGAGTTCTTCTGGCGTTCCGAGACGGCCGACCAACTCGACTTGGAGGAATCTGCAGTTTGTGGCTGACAGCAGACCACCTGAGCGGATTTCGTCGAGTGCGTCCGTCGCTGAGCCGCGATCCCTTGCCGCTATCGCTTCGTAGAAGTGCCGTAGGACGCTGCCTACGGGCCGTGGCGCGTCGAGGGAGCGCTCCGGCGTGAGCGTCCACATGTCGACCAATGAGCCAACGTTCTCGCGCGCTTCGTTGCGCCAACCTGGCGTTACACGCGCTCGCAAGATGGCGCCGTTATTGGTCAGCACTGCTGCTCTCTCGTCAACCACATCCTCGGGCTTCTCTACGACAAGTATCTGATCGCATAGGGGAGGGCCAAGCCAGGAGGCCATCTCTTCCATTAGGAGTCGACCGTCGCGATCAGACCCGGCGATTCCGTACCACCTCGTGGTGTTGTTGACTCTCGCCGGGAGTAGTGTCCGCATGCCGTCGGTTAGCCGGCTCAGGAGTACTCGGACCAACTCAGCAGGGGCACCTTGAAGCGAATCGACACTTACTTCGTTAGGCGTGGTGTAGAAAGTGCTTACGCGAGGGTCGATGTCCCTCATGGCGATCCCCACCTGTCTTGATAGGCAACTCGGGCGCGTGCGACCGGGTCACTCTCATCGGTGAGATGGATCACCTCCTCCAAGACTCGCAGCCCGTTATAGGTCAGGTTCATCGATCCACTCAGTAGGACGGTCTCCGTGAGGATCCCCTTCTCGTGCAGTTCAGCAGACAGGCGAACGCGCACGCGCTGCTCACCACCGGTTTCCCGAATCCTTCGTTGGAGTTGGTCGGTGAAAGATCGGTTGTGGTCATTAGGGCGACAAGCAATTACGAGAGATCCACCCCGGCTCTGTAGCTCCTCAAGGATCTCGCCGAGTCGAATCCACCGTTGTGGGAGCGCAGGAATCAGCCCTGCGAATCGTCCCGTACGATTGTCGATGATCGGGACGTCAGAAATCCACGGCGTAACGATCCAAAGAGGCCTACTAGGTACAAGTACCTCGGACACAAACAGGCACTGGAGTGCGTCTGCCAGTTCCTCGCGGGAAGCGAAGGCCGTCGTGCGGAGGCTTCGAGCCGTCATTGCTGCGCCTCGCGTATGTCCACGGTCAAGGTGATTGCGGCGTAGGACCTCTCGACACCAACCACTCGGGGATGAAACTCCAAGACACCCACTGCAGTCGGCACCGTCATTAGTTCGCGCAGGGCAGATGCTGCTTCCGTCTCGTCCGAACAGACGATCCGCGCGATGCCACTGAGGCCCAAATGGTCGTCGAGATCATGCCTCCATTCGGGGCCACCGAAATCCACCGTTGCGATCGGTGCTCGTGTGATGGGTTCCACGAGCAGACGTTCGGCGTCCGGCAATTTGCAGTAAGGGTTATAGCTTTGGAGGCTTGCGGCGCGGAGTTTGTTCCCACGGGCCCAGAGCAATCCGACGATCTGCCCTACGGTCCGTTCTGGATCCTGGTTTGCCCGCGAGGTGATTGCTGCCAGGGACTGGCGAGTCACCTTGTCTTGAGCGGCGATATAAGCGAACACGCGTAGGTCCACCTCGACTCCAAGTCTTTTTTCAAGCACGTCCCAGCGGCTCAGCAGGCTTCGACACAGTTGCTCAACGGAGGCATCGCTGCCCGGTCGGAGGAGCCGGCTAGCGAGCGCACTAATCACTGTCTGATCCGCATCGATTCCGCTGTGGAACATGCGCTCCCGGAGCGACGCCCAAGCCTTCGTCGTAGCACCGAGAGTCGATGCCGCCCGGACCAGGTTGACCTCGTTGGAGAGGCGCCCTTCGGCGCGGTCTCTCAAGAAGTGTCGGAGTGCTTCATCCACGCGTTCTCCATCACACGGGCCGAGGACGCTCGAGACTACGGCCCAGAACGCTCGTGGGTCCTCGCCGATCCTGTCCACAGCTGCCTCGACTAAGCCGGTTCCACCGGGTTGATCCTCTGAGATCGTGATCCGCGCGAACGGTCCGTCGGAATCTGACAATAGGAGTTCGGAGTCTGCTCGCAAGTCTCCGACGTCAAGGTCGGGGCACATTGCCTGCATGGCTCCGATAAACCCCGCCGCGACGGTGGACGCATAGCGCTCGTGTATCCATGTGAGCGACTCCGTTGGCAGCGGTTCGCGCAGGCTCGCCAGACACCGTTGGAGGGCATTGACGACCTTTCCGTCTTGGAGAGCGCTCTCCACGTCAGCGATGAGGCCAGGGTCGCGAATCGGCTCAGTTGGGTCATCCGACGGCCCTTCGGCGCCGAAGACCGCTCGTGCAGCCTGGACCATCGCCACTGGCAGAGTTACATCGGAGAGTTCAGCGACCCCGGGCTCTGCGCCGACGGACGCCGTCACCACGGCGCACAGGGAGAGTTGCGCCATCCATTCGCGAAGGAATGAGGATGGAACTCGTGTAATCATCCTGGAGTCGGCGACGATAAGATGCTCGAAGTAGGCGGTCCGAAGAGCGCGATCGAGTTCGGTCCCGGGGTGAGTGATCGGCTGCTCGGGTAGCGACACGTCGATTTGGAGTGCATCAACCTCCATAGAGAACCCGACTGCGGCGTCGCCTCCCGCAAGACGCACGCGATGTTGCGTTGATGGCGGCTCGGATTCGACTCGTCGCTCCACCTCGACCGATCGCGCGATGCGCCAGACGGTTAGCGGTGCTCGGACGCGATGTGTCATAACAGTGACTGATCGAACCCGTTTCGTCCATGGAGTAGCGGAGGGAACGTCCAGGTCGGCTGGCACGCCGTTGGCTCGGAAGAACGTTTCCCAGTTCCACCTGCCGTACGACGAGTCGGGGACGTGTAGGGAGGGACGCTGCAACTGAATCGAACGAGGCTGGATTGCTGGCTCCTGCAACCCGGGTGGACGTGTCAATGGCAGGTAGTCCGAGCAGAAGGTCTCAAGGTCTAGGTTTGGTTTCGTTGACGGTGGGGGGTTGACCCACATGCGCTCGCGTTTACCTCCAAGAGCGAACCTGTAGCTGACTCTCCCGGGGGCAAACTCGCGCATAGTCTGTGCGATCGGCTCAAAGCGATGCTCGGGTCGGTTTTGCCCAACGACGGGAAGTTCGATCCGCACCTCCGGCGTCTGCAGTGAGGCGAAGAGCGTACTCGGCACGAAGTCAACGAGCGGATCACCCCATCGAAAGGGGCCCGGCAACTTATCCTGGCCGAGGACGGCTTCGAGCCGACGGATGATCGTAGGCAGCACTGCGGTCGCAAGTGCACGAGGATGGTCGAAGAGAACGGATCGAGCGTCGTCCCCGCTGATTCGCAGTGACCACTTGAGTCGACTCTCAAGTCTGTCAAGCCCTTCGTCGGTCAGTAAGTTACTCGCAGTTGCCAATACGGCTCGCGCTGCGCGGACCTGGCGATCACGGCTACGGGACCAACCTGACTTGAGCACGTCTCGTAGCGATATTCCGCCCGATGCTCGCGAGAGGTAGTCGACCAGCCACCACGTGGCTTGCATCTTTAGGATGACCCGATTCCGTATTGGCAGGTGGGAGGGCTGAACCTCGGGGTCGAAGAGCGCCTCGTAAGCCTGGAAAGCGAGACGGTCCCGACCGTAATCAGACAGGACCACAACCGTCCAAGGCCGCATTGCTGCAGGACGACCTGCTCGACCGCGACGCTGAAGGAACTGCGCGGCGTCGCGCGGAGCCTTATGTTGGAGTATCGCACCGACGTCCGGATCGTCGAACCCGACTTCCAATGAGGCGGTGGCGACAACTACGTCACTGGAACTGTCAATGCCAGCGTCCTGCGATGTCGTGCGGTCTACGACCACGAAACGGGTCAGGGTGCCCAACTCCTCAGCGGCGTCCCAAAGTTGGCCGAAATCATCTCGAAGCCTGTTGTCGGCGCCAGATGCGCGAAGCACTGCCAAGCTTCCCCCTGGCTTTCTGTTTATCCCCCCCGGCTGCCAGCCTTCGGCATCTTGAAGTTGGGAGTGGAGTCGGTTGACCACATCAAGATTGTCCGTGAATACAAACAGTCGGCTACCGAACGTCCCGCCGCTCGGTATACCTGGATCAGGATCGAGCATGCGACGCATCAGCATCGCCGTCTGGATCGTCGTTGACAGTAGGGAGGTCTGGGAGGCGGGGTCTCCGCGGAGCGTCATAAAGTACTCGCGGCCAGACTCGCGCATCTCTGTATCGCCCGGCTTGACGACGTCGATACTCCCGGTGTCTGCTCCAACCAGTTGGGCGAAGAACCCTTCCGGGTCGGCAAGCGTCGCGGACAATCCAACAACATGGCTTGGGGCTGTCATCTCGCCTCGCCACCGACGAATGAGGTTCGCTACTTGAGCGCCGTGTGTCCCCGAGTAGGTGTGGATCTCATCGAGCAGGATGAAGTCTGGCGAGTCATGCGAGTCCCCGACGAGCAATCGGCGCATACGGGGTGTCCCGAGTAATCGGTTCACCATTTCCGTCGTAGTGAAGAGGATATCTGGCGGCCGCGACATCAGCATCCGACGAGTGAACAAGAGTGACTTCAATTCGTACCCGCAGGCGGCGCAGCGAAGAAGTTGCTCTCCCGCGTGGTCGTCCGGCCAGAAGAAGGCGCCGGTGCACCCCTCTTTCAAGCAACCGACCATTGGCGACTGGAGGCCATCCGCCGTTGAGCGCCACCCTCTGTACCGGTTCCACTCTGCGTCCTTGCGGTCGCGCGGAGTCGCGCCGTAGAGGACACCCACCCGTAGTCGCCCTGCACCACGGGTGTCCAAGTCCGCAAGCAGTTTCAGAAGGGCGCGAAGCTGATCTCGAAGCAGTTCGACACGCGGGTATATAGCCACGATGCGGGGAATCCCTAGAGGCCCAGGCACGCTGAGCGCGTGCGTCAACGCAGGAAGGTAAAACGCCAGGGTCTTACCCGCTCCGGTACCGGCGGTGACGCACGTCCCACCAGGGCTGCCAACCGAACTCAGAAGCATCTCCGTAGATCTCGCCTGAAACTCAGACAATGACCGGCAACCGAGGATTGCCCTGAGGTTTCTCTCATGCGTGATCGTCCACCGCCCCTTAAGGCCGGCGCGAAGCCGACTCACCATTTGATGCCGATCGATCTGTCGGAGAGGAACAGCGCGTGGTCGGGTAAGAAAGCGCATGTCCGAGACAAGGGTCTTGGCCGTTCGCCAGTCGCTCCGGGGACCATGGAACCACTGTCTCAGGTGGCGAGCAAGGCGAACTGTCTCCGCCATGCGCGTCCGGAACCGGTTTCCGGCGAACCCGCGCTCGAAAACTAGCCCTGTTTCGAGAAGGCGATCAAGGAGATCGTAGGGGTTCTCGTCGGGCCTGAGCGATTCCAGCAAGCCAAGGATCTCGTCCTCGTCGTATGAGCCACTCGTCACACCCCAGGTAAGGAGTGGAAGTTCGCGCGCCTCCAGTTCGTTGAGTACTTCTACGAGAGTTGAATCAGTCACCGTCGGCGCACTACAAGACTATCCAGCATGCCAGATGACTCGAGTTCAACCAGAACGTGTATCACTTGCCTAAGGGGTAGACCATCGGGAGATGCTGCGCGCCGAAGAACTTCCTGTACCTGTGGCGTCATGGATTCTCGTTTTTTGTCAATCACCGCGATCACCGCGCCAAGGTTGTCGATTAACCGCTTGGCGTTTGAGAGACAGGCATTAAGACCTTTTGCGTTGAGGCGTTTCTCTATGACTTCGCGTTCCCTAACCGGATCTAACTTCTGAATGCCCCTTATTGTCGAGGCGCGGCCTCGCGCCTCAGCCTGCTCAGCGGCCGACCCGTGTAAGTCACCCGACTCAGCGCGCCCTAGCAGGTCTTCATCGTCGGCAAAGTTCGCTCGCCATGTGGATCTGACCCAGCGTTCCACACGCTTGGTCTGTGCGGTCAGTACATTCCGAAGCGTGACTGCCGACCGCTGTTGAAACGCATTAGACCCGCTGTTGGTGAGGGCTCCCCGGAAGTTACCGATGGCTCGGCGGATGGCTGTGGCATCCAACGGCACATCGGTCCGACCGATCACGGCTCGATAGGACTGAGCGGCTTCAAAGTACTCGACCGTCGACTCAAGGTCAGTCCTCACGGTGCGCCCGCGCGACAGCAGTTGATCTTCTGCATCCGCTACTTGTGCAGCCTTGAGTCGTATCTGGAGTTCGGTAGCGGTTTTGAAGAGTGTCACTTCTCAAGCTCCTCGACTGCTGCTTCAAGTAGATTAAGGGACGCGAGGATTTGTGACATGACGTCATCAAGAGTTTCGTCCTCTGACTCACTGGCACGGCGCTCATTGAGGTCCTTTGTGATCCCGGATATTGCTTGTTCCGCCCGCGTCATAAACTTGTGAATGACCGTTACAGTCTCCGGGAGACGGCTGGCCACTACTTGAAGTTTCTCGATGAAAGGCGGATCATCATGCACGAGTTCGGCGGCCTTCAACAGGAGTCTGGGTGAGTCCTCCTCTAAAGAGGACGCTAGCTCCCTGAGGACGCGAGCGGCGTCTGGGTCGCGTAAACGCCCCGATCTATGGGCGGTGTCAACCAGTCGGAACACACTCTTCGTCTGGTCGGACCAGGAGCGACTGCGATCTAGGAGTGGTGCAGCGCCGGTAGCGAGGTGCTCCAAGGCTCTCCACTCGCCCTCCGTGGCCTGCATCACTGAACGCATGAATCGATCGATAGCTGCGTCAGATGACTCAAGCCTGCCCGACTTGGTGAAGTCTCGGATCACCTTGAGAATCTCGTCCGCTCTGATAGCTCGAGTCGCACCAGCACCACGCGCCTCTCCGAAGTGAGCCTCTACGATTGGGCGGAGCCGACGGTAGGTGCGGTCGGCTTCCCTCACAACATCCTGCCACCTGTCGGACCGATGAGAGCCCCCGGCCGATTTGGCGGCTCCAAAAAGCCCGGCGAGAAAGTCGCGCGGGTCGGATACTTTCTCACACGCGCCCGCGACGATGGCACATACGAGCAGGCCAACTATTGCCTGAGACGCCGTCGGTTCGGGTGATTGCTCAAGATGTTCCATGACACTGAGCGTCCACTCCTCAAGATACCGCGCGGCTTGTCGCCGATAGTTGTCGGCCCCCCTGTAGTCATCGGAGTCTGGGAGTTCCGCGAGGAGAATCAATCCCTGGAGTGCTGCGGCAGTGTCCGCATCTTGTTCGATTGCAACAATCGGATCCCCTAGACTCTGGTCAGTCACGGATCCAGCGATGTGTATGTGTCTCTGGTGATCGAACCGCTTCTGATCATTAAAGGCTGCACCAGTGTTGATCGGCAGGGCACTGAAGTCCAAGTTTTGGAGGATTGACTTGCGGACAAGCTTCTTCAAGTTGTTTGTAGCTGGCATGCTGAGATCTCGCTCATTGCCCGCCCACACCGTAAGGCCATTGAATATTCCCGACCACGGAGCACGGAGGTGCGAAGCGGGCATTCCACTGAATGTGGGTTTGTCCTCAGGCGATGGTTGTGGTGTAGGTGGGCCCTCCAATTTGCCAAGTTGATCGAGGCCGAATGCTGCGAGGGTCGCTTCACCCACGATCTCGGAGGAATATGACCAGTACCGTACTGCATTCACGACCCGCGCGTAGTCAACTGGACGCTTGGACTTGATCTCAGATTGGACAAGCGGATCAAGTGGTTCGCTGTGCTCGTTGAACGGCCCGACCAACTCGTCAGATGGGAAGCCACCCCGTTGAAGGTCGGTGGCTGCAAGTATCAAGAAGCGGTTCACCAGTTTCCTGACTACCTCTCGTGGATCGAATCGATTGCTGGACAACGACCCCATAAGTCGATTAATAGCCGCCCGGTTGTACGGGTAGATTCCATATCCTTCTTCACTTCGACCGAACGTCTCGTGGCAGTGCACCTGATGATCACAAGGGTCGCAGGCGTTGGGTATCCATACATCGCCCTGCCGATTGGCCCAAAGGTTCTCGACCTCGGCTGGGTTCTGCCGACATGCGTTTAGGTAGCGACCAAGGAATGATATGGCTTCCTCGTGGTCGATGCCGTCCGGACCGTACGC
>JGIcombinedJ30088_10006173_pt1 | contig 10110 bp, 9 predicted proteins | sample PinacodermPK_FD_30088 | JGI IMG/M metagenome (IMG submission 30088) | reverse complement strand
GACCGCGATGGTGGCGGCGTGGACATCGAGCCCGACGAATCGTACATTGCGCATGGACCGGCTCTCCTTTCGCGTGCGGCTCTGCACCGTGTCCGCTTCCGGGCACAGGGTAATCCGCGACCCGCGAAACGGAGGTCGGTCCTTCCTGTTTGCCGTGGGCACGCACGCAGTCGCTCGACTCCGTGCGTCCATGGTGACTAGATCCACTTCAGCGTGCCTCGGGCGGCAGCAGGAGGTCACCCATGGTGTGCTGGTGGATGAAGACCACGCAGTCGTCCGGTGATTTCCTCGGTTCGACGTCGACGGCGGACTCTCGGAAACACGGCTGGGCCCGGAGCTCTCTGCCTTCCGGCCCAGTCGCAGCTTGCATTCCGTTCCCTGCGCGACGCGCCGAGCGTTGTCGTCGCCGCCGACGGCGGACCGGGCTCGGCGAGCCGGCCCTGGGCAGACTGCGTCCGGCTTCAGGGTCGCGCCGACCGCGCTCTCGCTCGGGCAGCTCGGCGCGCCCGGGCCCGGTCTCCGGTAGGGTGTGATCCATACCGGCACGTCCGTGGCCGCTCGGAATCCGCGCGCATCGGGTCGGGGTGATGTCGAGCAGGCATTGGAGTTCTTTCATGCCGACGGCGGAGCCGCCAAAGAGGTCCGGTTGGCGCGGTGCGCGCCGCGAGGAACCTCATGAGGCAGTAGCGCGAGCCCGGTGACGCCGCCCCGCCGACGCAGACGCCACTCTCCCGGACGGCGATGGCCGTCCCCCAGCCATCTCGCATGACAGGTTCGCAACCGCGACGCCTCCGCGAACGCAGCGCTCCCAGGCGTGCGTTCGAGTCATAGTAGAATGGCTCACCATGGTCGACTTCAGGAAGCGCCTCGCTGGCAAGAAGGCCAAGAGACTCACCGACCCCGTCGCTCTGTACGACACGCTCGACCGTGCACATGACAAGGGTCCGCTTCGGCCGGCTCAACTCGTTGTTCTGAAAAAGTGGTCCCAGAAGAACGACAGCGCGCGAGATGTCGTCGTCAAGCTGCACACAGGGCAAGGTAAGACGCTCATTGGTCTATTGATCCTGCAATCCCGCCTAAACGCAGGAAAGGCTCCCGTCGTCTATCTATGCCCCAACAGATTTCTGATTGCGCAAGCCCGCGAACAAGCAAGACAATTCGGCATCCGCACTTGCGAGGCGGATTCTGATCTCCCGGACGACTTCCTCGATGGCACGAAGATTCTCGTTACATCCGTTCAGAAACTATTCAATGGGTTGACTAAGTTCGGCCTCGGGGCGCAGTTTGTTAGGGTTGATACCGTCCTTATGGACGATGCTCACGCCTGTACCGACATCATTAGAGAGCAGTGCAGGATTAGGATCCCCGCCCACGAACCGGCCTACCAGGCACTGCGCGTTCTGTTCGCCAACGACCTTGAGGGGCAAGGTGTTGGCACGTGGGCGGACATCTGTAATGGTAAGAGAGAGGCGCTTCTCCCGGTACCGTACTGGGCATGGTTGCCACGAGAGTCAGAGGTGGCCAGCATACTTTCGAAGCATCAACATCACGAATCCATTCGGTTTGCTTGGCCACTCCTGAAGGACATGCTTGGTCACTGTCAATGTGTTGTGTCTGGTGCGGCCATCGAAATCGAGCCATACGTTGCTCCGCTTGACGCGTTCGGCTCCTATTGGAACGCGGGACATCGCGTCTTCATGTCTGCCACCGTAACCAACGACGCGTTTCTCATAAAGGGGCTGCAACTGGCTCCAGGAACAATCGTCGCGCCCCTTGGTTACGAGGAAGAGACGTGGGCGGGTGAACGGATGCTCTTGTTGCCTTCCCTTATTCATGAAGATTTGAATCGGGGGCGTATTGTCACGGAACTTGGTAAGCCCAACTCGAAGAGGCGTAGTGGAGTCGTCGCGCTCGTGCCAAGCACAGCGCGCACGCAAGACTGGGGCAAGTACGGGGCGACAGTTGCCGACAAAGACAACGTTCTTGCCGTTATTCGAAAGCTGAAGGAGGGCCTGCTCGAAAACACCGTGGTCCTCGTAAATCGGTATGACGGCATTGACCTGCCGGACGATACATGTCGCATTCTCGTTTTCGATGGCCGGCCGTATTCGGAGAATCTGTCAGATCTGTGGCAGGAGCTCTGTCGGCCAAACAGCGAGGCCACCTTGATGCGCACTGTTAGAAGTATCGAGCAGGGTATGGGGCGTAGCGTGCGAGGTGAGAAGGACTATTGTGTGGTGATTGCGGTGGGCACGGACCTCGTTAGGATGCTGCGGGATCCAGCGACTAGACGGTATTTCTCTCCACAGATGGTTGCTCAAATCGATCTGGGCTTTGAAATCGCAGCTATGGCGAAACAGGATATGGAAACAGGAGAAGAACCCTTTGATGGGCTGAAGGGCCTCGTGTCGCAGTGCTTACGGCGAGATGCGGACTGGAAGGAGTTTTATGTTGAACAGATGAACGAGATTACGCTTGCATCCCCGGACGATGCGGTGCTACGAGTATACGGGGCGGAGCTTGAGGCGGAGAGAGCCTTTCTTGCAGGAGACTATTCGGCGGCCGCAGAAGTTATTCAGACACTTCTAGATGAGTCGTCGATGGGGCCCGATGACAGGGGCTGGTATCTTCAGGAAATGGCGCGGTATACTTGGGCCGGCGACCGCGTAGAATCGGATCGCTTGCAGAAGGCGGCGCATAAGCAGAATAAGAAGCTGCTGAAGCCGCGGTCTGGCGTTGCAGTTGCGCGACTCACGGTTAGCCAAGGGCGAGTAGAGCGAATTGTACAATGGGTTAAGGAGCGCGGAGATTATGAAGGGCTGAACGCGAGCGTAACTGATATTCTCAACGATTTGGCGTTTGGCGTGAAGGCGGAGAAGTTCGAAAGGGCACTTGATGAACTAAGTCACGCGATCGGTTTCTTCGGCGAGCGGCCGGACAAGGAATGGAAGGAGGGGCCGGACAATCTGTGGGCTTTGGACGACACGCATTACGGTCTGTGGGAGTGCAAGAGCGAGGTTAGTTTGACCCGTGCGGGGATTGGCCGCCGAGAGGCGGAGCAGATGAATCGTTCGAGTGCGTGGTTCGGGAAATACTACCAGGGCATGAGGGTGAAACGATTTATTGTCCACCCGTCGTATATTCTCGAGAAGGCTGCCGCGTTTACGCATGAGGTTGAGGCTGTTCGGGTGACCGAGCTGCGGCGATTGACGCGGGCTGTGAAGGGATTCTTCGAGGCTTTTGAGACCTTGGACTTCCAGAGCCTGTCGCCCACACACATTCAGAAGCTGCTTGAGGAGCACGGTCTTGGCTTGTCTAGTCTGTTGTCTAAGTATTCCAAGAAGATAAGGGCGGTCGGTGGCAGGCGAAGCGAATGAATGGGGAGCCGGAGACCGTGGTGCAGGTAGGCGGAACTCGCGCAGTCGGCAGGCCGCCTGGGAGCTCACCACGGTTCCAGTGTATAGGTTGAGCCGTCCAAGTTGTGACCCGCAGCCGGCGACCGATCGGTTCTTCCTCCAGAGCATCAGGGCGTGCAGCCCTTGGATCTCACTGGAGCCATAAACGAACGACACGGCGACGATCAGGCTGGAGACCCCGGACGAAGCCCGTCGGTGGCCCTGGAAGCGGTCGAGCCGGTCGTTCGTGCGCTGGTTCACTTTGGCGCAGGGAAACGGCCGCTGCCAGCGCGGCCTGGTAGTCGGAACGGTACCCGACGAAGGCTTCCGGTTCCGCTGCGGCGTGCACCTGTAGCGTGAACGACCGGAAGCCGAGCTTCGACGCGATGGCGACGTACTGCCGGGCACCGACCAGTAGGTCATGGGCGAGGCGCTCCACTCCTGGTTGACCGGCACAGTGCCAGAGCGGCTCGCCGCTGCGGGCGTCGAGGGCGGCGAACGCGCCGCTGTTCTCCCCGAAGAACACGACGTGGCCGTCCATCGAGAGCCACCCCGGAGAAGGTGTGCGTCTCCCCCGGCTGCGGGTGGCTCCACACCGTGCGTCCGGTCCGGATGTCGAGCGCACAGATGTACTTCCGGTTCGGTGCGCCGTCGGCGAGGCGGGTGGCGCCGCCCATCCAGTTGCGGCCGCGCTGCCACTCCTCGTCCGCATTCGTATAGGTGTCGCACGATTCGAGGGCCATCAGGTAGAAGAGCTCGTCCCCGGGTGATAGCTCGACGACCACCGGTTCGTCGCCCCGTAGAAGGCCGGACCGACGTCCGAGCCCTCCTCGGTCGGCTCGCTGCGGGGCAGGACGAGCGGGTATCGTCCAGTGGCGCCACGCCAGCTCGCCGGTCTCGGCGTGATTACGCGTCGCGGAAGCCGCGCAGCCCGGTGTCCCCCGCGCTGATACCGGCGATGACGAGGTCGCCGACCACCAGCGGCGCCACGACGGCGCCGTAGTGCCCGCGGTAGTCGTCCATCTCGGTGCCCCACACCAGCTCACCGGTGAAGCGGTCGAGGGCGAAGACGTGGGCGTGGTCGGTGAAGCTGAACACCAGGCCGCCGGCGGACGGCGACGCCGCGGTTTGAGATCGATGGCGGGGTCGCCGACGAGGCTGTCCGTGCGCGGCCGGGCGTAGCGCCAGAGCTCGCGCCCCGTCGGCGCGTCGAGCGCGTACACCTGGTTGACCGCGGTGACGTACATCACCCCAGCGATGACCACGGGCGTACCCTCGATCATCGGCATGTCGGGGATGGGGAAGAACCACTGCAGGGCGAGCTCGCCGACGTTGACCGGCGGCCCGTGGCGGCGGGCTATGATGACATAAGGCGTACAATCCGGTACGCTGAGGCCAGTGAAGTACTTCAACTGGGATCCGGCCAAGAACGACAGGTTGAAGCGCGAGCGCGGCATCTCCTTCGAGGAGATCGTCTTTCACATCGAGAACGGCGACGAGGTCGACATCTTCGAACACCCGAACCAGGATCGGTATCCGGGGCAGAGGATCTCCGTGGTTGTCGTCGCCGACTACGCATACCTCGTGCCGTTCGTCGAGTCCGAGAAGGACGTCTTCCTGAAGACGATCATTCCGAGTCGCGCGGCCACGAGGCAGTATCTGAGAGAGGGATGATGGTGCGGCTGAGCAGCGAGGAAAGGGAAATCGTCAAGGCGTTCGAAGGCAACGAGTTGCGCTCACCGCGCAACAAGTCCGCCACGATGAAGAAGCACCGGGAGTACGCGACGGCCACGTTCCGGAAGGACCGGCGCGTGAACGTGAGGATCTCGAGCCGGGACCTGGACGCTCTCAGGAAGCGGGCCCTTGCGGAGGGCATTCCGTACCAGACCCTGATCGCCAGCGTGCTGCACCGTTTCGTCGAAGGCCGGCTGCGACCGGCCGATTGAAGGGCCGCACGCCGGACGGAAGGGGTGGCACGCGGACGCAGAGCGCCGTGCTCCGTCCCGGACCCGGGTGGAGCATCAGGACACCGGGGGCCGGGCGGACCGCGCGGACCGCGCCAGCGGGTTGTTGGGGTGCGTGGTCCAGTTGGCGTAGCCCGCCACCGCCTTGCCGGTGCGTGCGTCGACCACGCCCGCCGGCAGCGATTCCATCGTGATGCAGTCCTCCACCGGGCAGGTGATGACGCAGAGGTTGCACGCGACGCACTCCTCGTCGATCACCTCGAACGTGCGCCCGTCCCGGACGGCGATGGCCTGGTGGGACGTGTCCTCGCACGCGGCGTAGCAGCGGCCGCACTTGATGCACAGGTCCTGGTCTATCTTCGCCTTGGCTACGTAGTTGAGGTTCAGGTACTCCCAGTTCGTTACGTTGCGCACCGCCCGCCCCTGGAAGTCGGGCAGGCGCGCGTAGCCCTTGTCCTCCATCCAGAGTTCCAGTCCCGCGGTCATTTCCTGCACGATACGGAAGCCGTGGACCATTGCGGCGGTGCATACCTGCACGGTGCCGCAGCCGAGGGCGATGTACTCCGCCGCGTCGCGCCAGGTGGTGACGCCGCCGATGCCCGACAGGGGCAGGCCGGCGGTCTCCGGATCGCGGGCGATCTCGGCCACCATGTGCAGCCCGATCGGCTTGACGGCGGGGCCGGCGTAGCCGCCGTGGCTTCCCTTGCCGTCGATGGACGGTTCGGGGCTGAGCGTGTCGAGGTCGATCGAGATGATGGAGTTCAGCGTGTTGATCAGGCTCACGGCGTCGGCGCCTCCCGCCCGCGCGGCGCGTGCGGCCCGGCGGATGTCGGCGACGTTGGGGGTCAGCTTGACGATGACCGGCATGCGCGTGGCGGCCCGCACCCAGCGGGTCACCATCTCGACGTACTCCGGGACCTGGCCCACCGCCGAGCCCATGCCGCGCTCGTTCATCCCGTGCGGGCAGCCGAAGTTCAGCTCCACCCCGTCCGCGCCGGTCTCCTCGACCGCCCGCAGGATGCGCTGCCACGCCGGCTCCTCGCACGGCACCATCAGCGAGACGACCACCGCCCGGTCGGGGTAGTCGCGCTTGACCGCCTTGATCTCGCGGAGGTTCAGATCGAGGGGCCGGTCGGTGATGAGCTCGATGTTGTTCAGGCCCACGACCCGCCGGTCGGCGCCCCAGATCGCCCCGTAGCGCGGCCCGTTGACGTTGACGACCGGCGGCCCGTCCTCGGTCAGCGTCTTCCAGACCACGCCGCCCCCGCCGCCCCAGCCCGCCTCGAACCCGCGGCGGACGTTGTATTCCTTGTCCGTCGGCGGCCCGGAGGCGAGCCAGAACGGGNTGGGGGACCGGATTCCGACGAACTCCGTCACGAGCGTTGCCATGGGTTGCGTTCCCTTCCCGTGAGCCCGTGAGCCCGTGAGCCCATCAGCCCGTCAGCGAAGTGTGGATGTCCTCGGCCGCGTCGCGTCCCTGGGCCACCGCGGTGACCACCAGGTCGTCGCCGTCCGCCACGCAGTCGCCGCCCGCCCAGACGCCCTTGCGGCTCGTCCGGCCCGCACCGGTCACCCGAATCCTGCCGCCGTCGAGGGCGATCCCGTGCGGGCTCCCTTCCAGCTTCTGACCGATCGCCTTGAACACCTGATCGGCGGGCAGGCGGAAGGTCTCTCCGGCATCCCGGATCCCGTCCGGACCGTCCTCGGTGCGGACGAGCTCGATCTCCCGCACCGCGCCCTCCGCTACCAGCAACCGCACGGGCCGGGCGTGGTCGATGATGCGCACGCCCTTCGACAGGGCGAGGTCCTGTTCGTAGCCGGAGGCGTTCATCCGCTCGCGACCGCGGCGATAGACCATCGCCACGTCCTCGGCGCCGAGAAGCTTCGCCTGCACGGCGGCGTCCACCGCCGTCATGCCGCCGCCGATCACGACCACGCGACGACCCACCGGAAGCGCCGACAGGTCTTCCGCCTGGCGCAGCTCGGCGATGAAGTCGACCGCGTCGCGCACGTTGGCGGCGCCGTCCCCGTCCGCGCCGAGGGCGTTGACGCCGGGGAGGCCGAGGCCCAGGAACACCGCGTCGAAGTCTCGCGCGAGCCCGTCGAGCGTGAGGTCCGCGCCGAGGCGGCGGCCGAGCTCCAGCGTGATGCCGCCGATGCCGAGCAGCCACTCGACCTCCCGCCGCGCGAAGTCGTCGACGGTCTTGTAGCTGGCGATGCCGAACTCGTTGAGGCCGCCCGCCTTCGCGCGGGCGTCGAAGAGGGCGACCGCGTGGCCCTTGAGCGCCAGCCGGTGGGCGCAGGCGAGCCCCGCCGGCCCCGCCCCGACGACGGCGACCCTCCGTCCGGTGGGCGCCGCGCGCTCGTAGGGATGTCCGTCGCGCGCCATCAGCGCGTCGGTGGCGAAGCGCTGCAGCCGTCCGATCTCCACCGGCTGGCCCTCGGCCGCCTCGCGCACGCAGGCCTGCTCGCAGAGCGTCTCCGTCGGGCAGGCGCGCGCGCACATGCCGCCCAGGATGTTGCGGTCGAAGATCGTCTTCGCCGCGGAGCGCGCCGTGCCGGTGGAGATCTGGCGCACGAACAGCGGGATGTCGATGGCGGTCGGGCAGGCGGCGACGCACGGGGCGTCGTGGCAGAAGTAGCAGCGGTCCGCGGCCACGGCCGCCTCGTGCCGGGAGTAGGGCGGGTGCAGGTCGGCGAAACTCTCCGCGTAGGCGCCGGCGGGTATGCGCCCGCTGGCGACGCCGGGCGTGGTGGTCGAGTTGGACAAGGAACAACCTCGATGCGTCTACGGCAGCTACCCGAAGCTTGCCTCAGAGACCGGAAGCCGCCCGGTGGGCGGTGGCCAGGGGCGCGTATGCGCCGCCGTAGGGGCCTCGCTTCACGAACTGCCCGTCCCCGGGCCGGCCGACATACTCTCCCTTGTCGACCACCACGCGGCCGCGCGACAGCACGGTCTCGGTGCAGCCTCGCACCGCGAAGCCCTCGTAGGCGCTGTAGTCGACGTTCATGTGGTGGGTGCGGGGGTCGTCGCGGCTGATGGTCATCTCCCGCTCCGGGTCGAAGATGACGATGTCCGCGTCGGAGCCGACGGCGATGGTCCCCTTGCGGGGGAACATGCCGAAGATGCGGGCCGGAGCCGTCGACGTGATCTCGACGAAGCGGTTGACGTCGATGCGGCCGGCGTTCACGCCGTGGTGGAAGAGGAGGCTCATCCGGTTCTCCACGCCCGGCCCGCCGTTCGGTATGCGGCTGAAGTCGCCGCGGCCGAGCTCCTTCTGCTCGCGCAGGCAGAAGGGGCAGTGGTCGGTGGCGACGACGTCGAGGTTCCGGCCGCGGAGCCCCCGCCACAGCTCGTCCTGGTTCCACCGCTCGCGAAGGGGAGGCGTCATGACGTACTTGGCGCCGTCGAAGTCCGGGGCGTCGTAGGCCCCGACGTCGAGCAGCAGGTACTGCGGGCAGGTCTCGGCGTGCGCCATCACGCCCCGCTCCTGCGCCCGCCGCAGCTCGGCGAGGGCGTCGTAGCAGCTCAGGTGGACGATGTAGACCGGCGCCCGCGCGACCTCCGCGATGGCGAGCGCGCGGTGGGCGCCTTCGCCCTCCAGGCGCGTCGGCCGGGTCAGCGCGTGGTGCTTCGGCTCTACGCGACCCTCGGCCAGCGCGATCTTTACGAGCTCGTCGATGACGACGCCGTTCTCCGCGTGCATGCAGACGAGCGTCCCGTCCTCGCCCGCCTTGCGCAGGGCCCGGAAGATCGTGGCGTCGTCGGCCAGCAGGACGCCGGGGTAGGCCATGAACAGCTTGTAGCTGGTGACGCCTTCATCGGCGAGCCGGCGCAACTCCGGCACGCGCGCGTCGGGCAGGTCGGTGACGATCATGTGGAACGCGTAGTCGATCGCCGCCTTGCCGGCAGCCTTGGCGTGCCAGGTGTCGAGGCCCTCGAGGGTGGAGGTGCCGCGCGTCTGGATGGCGAAGTCGACGATGCACGTCGTGCCGCCGAACGCCGCGGCGCGCGTGCCGGTCTCGAAGGTGTCGGACGATTCCGTCCCTCCGAACGGCATCTCCATGTGGGTGTGGGGGTCGACCCCGCCGGGCAGCACGAGCCGGCCCGCGGCGTCGATGACGCGATCGGCCGCGACGTCGAGGTCGCGGCCGATGAGGGAGACCGTCTCGCGCTCGACGTAGACGTCTGCCCGGTAGTCGTCGGCCGCGGTCACGATGCGGCCGTTCCTGATCAGCACGCTCATCCGCAAACCTGCCGGCCGCCGGCCGGAACGAGCAGAGTCTAGCCCACCATTCGTCGCCTGACGGCTCCGTCTGGTGCCCAACCAACCCTGCCAGGAGTCTGCACCGTTCTACGGCGCAGACTCCTGGGGTATCGGCTCCACCGTGATCTCGCCGATCGCCCAGGGATGGTCGGTGCAGTGGTAGAGGAACGTGCCCGGCTCGTCGAAGGCGACGTAGCCCGACATCGCGGGCGCCAGCGTAGCGGTGGTCCAGCTCCCGTCGCGCGCCGCGATGGTGTGGGTCATCTCGCCGTTGTTGACGAAGCGCACGCGCGAGCCGGCCGTCACGAGCGCCCGGACGGGATTGAAGGCGTGCTCGTTGATCGCGTTGCGCCGTCCGCCCACGGACCAGGCGATGGGGTTCTCGACCAGCGTCGCAGTCTCGACCGTGTCCGTCGCGCGTGGCGGCGGGCCGATCCAGCGCACCAGGTCGTCCATCGGCTCCTCGGCCGTCGGACGCGCGGG
>JGIcombinedJ30088_10006169_pt1 | contig 10112 bp, 7 predicted proteins | sample PinacodermPK_FD_30088 | JGI IMG/M metagenome (IMG submission 30088) | reverse complement strand
CCGCCAGCCGATGTCGTCCGTACAGGTCCCGCCTGCGCCATTCGGACGCCGGCAGGTCGACATCGCGGATGGCCAAGCGCGCAAGAAACTCGGCGGTTCCAGCCGTGGTGTAGAAGGCAGCCGCCTCCTTGCGGTCCTCGCTCAGCAGGGGAAACAGCTCAGCTCCAACATTGACATGCCGGCCGAGCCGGGCCGTGTCAAGTTCGCGGGCAGCGTCGTTCAGCAGTTCCATCACCGTCCGCATCTCGTATTCGTAGTTGCAAGCGATTTCGAGAGCCTGCACGGCCGGCAGGAATATGGCGTTCCAGTTGACCTCCAGAATCCGTCGCCACTGCGTCAGGTACTCGGCGCTGACCGGCTGCAGCGCAGGCTCGAAATGAATCGGACCCACATCGGCCACACCACTCCGATGCAGCTGGTGCTGCGCCATCAGCGCATTGAACCACATCAGCGTCACGACGCGCAGCCCGTCGATCACGCTGTGCTGCACCGTTGCGGCAATCTGCCGGCGCATGCGTTCCGGAATCGTGACGAAGTTGTTTGCCGCCTGCCGGATGCGAAGCGCAACCTGTTGTGTAAGAGAGTTGACGCGTTCGTCCGTCACGGCGGCAGCTGCAAGCAGGTCGGAAAGGTTGTCAAGCCGTGCCACGATGTGACCGCCGCCTTCGGGAAAGCGCTCAAACCCGTCGCTGCGCCGCTGGAACAAGGCCATGCCAAAGGTCGTGCCTGCGCAAAGGGCCCGACTGGCCAGCGACTGTCGCAGGTTTCGAAACTCCTCCGGAATGACGACGGCAATGGCGGCGTCAAAGGGGGCGTCAATGCGACGTGCAGTCTCTACCAGCGTCAGCTCAAGTCGGTCCTGCGCGTCCCTGTCGGCATCGCTGGCGACATAGGAACACTCGATTGCCACCGGCGGCGCAGTTGGCTCGGTGATGAGAACATCCAGCCTCAGCTGCCGGCCCGCTTCAAGCATGCCGATTATCTCGGGGCGGCACACATGCTCGTCCCAATGCGGGTTTATGGAACGAAGCGCGTCGGCAAGCGCCCGGTTGAACGTGCCTTCAGCTTGAGTCTGCATGATAAACTGTCCTGTCGTTCCGGATTGGACATCGGTTGTAGTGCGGGATCCCCATATATTGACATAGTGGCAATCAAAACAAAAAACAAAAACGCTGGCACGCAATGGGAAGATCTGTGATGGGAAGCCAACCGTTGGTTTCGGGAACAGCAGATGCATTCGATTGGTCCTGCATTGGTCGCTGCGCGAGATGTGCCCCAACCATCGATTGCGCTGTGACTGGTCCTCTCTTGCTGTCGTCAACTGCTCCCAACGAATGCAAGGCCGGCGCAGGACGGCAAGACAAGCTGGCAGGACATGGTCCCTTCCTGCCCAATCCGGCACAACGCAGTTCTTCGTCTCCTGATGAAACTGAACACATTCAGGCAATCCTGCTCAAGCGGGAGCGCTTGAACGACCTGACGGTTGGCCTCTGAAACAAAACCATTCGCGTGAACAAACGCGCATTTGGCGAATTGTGGGCCGAAGAAGGAGACGATGGAACAGCTCGATTGTTGCACCCAAAGCGCTGGATTGCTTGGACACCGACGACGCCCGGCAGGGAATTCGCCTTGGCGGGAGACGGGAGCGCGCAAAGGTTGCCCTCATGAATTGGCCGCTCGCTGACGACGACAGTGCAACCAAGGCCGATTGGCCGCCTTTGCAGCGCATCCGGGCCAGCCTGTTGCTCCCATTGTTTCGTCAGGTCATTCGACAATCAATGGACATTGATGGCAAAATGGCATCATCAAGGGGCCTAACCCGACAATGCATTGTTGGTGGCCAAAATGCACTGTCCCAATCTGCGCGCAGAAGGAGACACTGAGATGCTGTTCAGAGTCGAGATCGAAAACTTTTACTCATTTGGCACACAACAGGAAATTGACCTCCGTGTTCCGAAATCGGTTAGGGACGGATTGGGGCGCCTTTCGCCAACCTTTTCGGGTTCCAGTTACCGTGCTCCGAATGTGGTTGCCTTGTTGGGCCCGAATGCCGCGGGAAAGTCCACTGTGCTTCGCGCGATAGCTTTCGCTGCTTGGTTCGCAACCGAGAGTTTTGGGCACAGGTTCAACCGACCTCTTCCCTACATGAAATTCGGAAGCGTGGCACGAAATGCCGAACCAACGCGATTGTCGTTCTCGTTCTCGGGGCCTGCCGACTTTCAAGACATGTCCAATGAGGGTCCCACATGCCCATACACATATGAACTCGTTCTTTCTCCAAGAGGCACCGAGCCGGACTCGGTCATTCGAGAAAAGCTCAGTTACCAGCCAGGAGGCTCGGGAAAGCCAACCACGATTGTCGAGCGCTTGGGCAGCAAACAGTTTAGGTCAGCAAGATTCTTCATGACTGTCCATCAGGACAGGGCACTTAAGGAGGTGCTTCGCAGCAATGCGAGCGCAATCTGCACCTTGGCTCAACTCAATCATGAAATCTCGGCGACGTTCGTCAAATGGATATCTTGCAATGCAACGAACATGTCAATTGATCGTACTGAGAATGACGAAGGCGGTGCAGTGCAGTGGTATGCTTCCAATATTGATGCATTCAGTCAACTTCAGCGTATCGTAAAGCGCATTGACCTAGGCATTGAACAAATTGAGCTTGATGTATCTTCATCGAAGCCTCAACTGCGGTTCCATCACCCCGGCCTTGACTGTGGGCTGCCACTTGAACTGGAAAGCCATGGGACTCGCCAGCTCATCAAATTGTTGCCGTTAATTCAAAGCGCTCTCAAGACCGGTGGCGTTGCTGTCATTGACGACATGGATTCGGTTGTTCATCCCATGCTGCTGCCTGAGATCATGCGTTGGTTTGGCGACGAAGAATTGAATCCTCGGGGCGCCCAGCTTTGGACAACCTGCCATGCAACAAGCCTTCTCATGGAGTTGACCATGGACGAAGTGATGTTCTGCAGCAAGAACTCGAATGGTCAATCGACCGTCTTCAAACTGGCGGATGTGAAAGGAGTTCGGCGCACCAAGAACTTGTTCGGGAAGTACATGGGCGGTGAATATGGCGCTGTTCCGACTATTGGTTGATGGCCAATCAACGGCAAGTGTCGCAACGAGGACGCTCGTTCAATGGTTGTGAGGGCGCAAGCAAAATTGGCCATGTGACAATTCTGCGGAAGTTTGCTGAAGAAGGTCGGGCTGTTCATGTTGAGGGAAGGATTCTGGGAAAGACGGGTGACCCGTTGTCATTGGTGCAAAGGGCGATCAGTGCGGCGAAGCAATGAGCGCTCAAGCCAAGACATCCGCATGTCCAGCGATTTGTGATCCTCGACTCCGCATTGCTTGGCAGAAATTCCGATCTCGATGCAAGAATGTGGCAATTGCCCGCAAAGGCAGATTTACCCTGATCCGGCAACGTGTTTGCCTTGAGTCGGTTGCCCTGCGACACTTTGCCGGTGACGAGAATGATCACCCCTCAACCAGCATGGGTGCGCTTCGACGTCTTGAGGCGGGTCTGGCCTGAGCACAGGAAGGGCAGCTCTGCACTTGACCTGTCCAAGCGCATGCAACTTGCTGATGCTCGAAGAGCAGCAGCCAATCCGCCGAAATCCGATTTCGCCAAGTTGCTTGGGGAAGTGGGATTGTAGGATGGCAGAATCGACGGGCATTACCTTGCCAATGCCTGGCAAGGAGCAACAGCGGCAGGTCGTGCCAATGAGGGACTGTTTGAAGAAGTCAGACTCTTCCACTGCAGTGAAATTGCCACCGGACAGCTGAGCATGTGCCTTGGCGGGGCGGATCGAGAGCCCAGGCAACGATCGGTTCGCAATCATTGGCGTTGAAGCCGGCATTGCAGCGTCAGCTCTCCAGCCAGGAAATCGCACATGAGAGTCTGGTCCGTAATTTCTCTCCAATCCAAGAAGGAATGCACAATGGTCCAGTCTCTTCAAACAGCAGCGGCGACTGCAGTGGCCGGAATCTGAATGGCGGCGAAACTGAATCTTGAGCGGCCTTGGCGGACAGTTCCCCCATTCTGTCCAAGGTCTGTCTTGTCGCTCAAGGCAAATGAAAATGCGCCTATCCAGCGAGGGGATTTCTGAACGGCCCGAGCTCAGTGCCGTTCAGATGGCGGAATTCTGCCAAAGTGGCAGACCACCATCCCGCCAAAATCATGGCCTTCCTCAGAGTTGTCCAATGTTGGATTCCTCCAAGCTGCGTTTCGAAGCATTCGCGAGGCGCTGTGTCCGAATGACGCTACACATGAATTGCAGGACAGTGTCCTTTGTTGCAACGCGCGGCGTGTCACATATGCGGCGCTTGGTGTTGCGCCAGCCGGTCTCCAATAAAGTGGAATGAAACAGCAGGGCGAGTGGAACGGAGACTTGCGAGATCCTGAGCCAAATCCTCCAAGTTCAAGACTTCGTCATTTGCCCAAGCGTGCCTCTTTTGGAACCTGGACGTGAGCCTCCCTCGAACTGAATGCTTGATCCAACGCCAATTGGCGCCATGCAGATCAAGAGCGCTGATCCGTGAATTCCCGCCTGGGTGCCGTTGCGGTCCGGTTCGTGCTCGCACCCGCGGCGTGCCATCCGTCAGCATGAAAGCCAAGCATCGGCGCAGAACTTGAAGGCCTGTCGGACACGCCCGCAAGGTGAAGTGTCGCGAGCTCCGTTGGTTAGAGCACACCAAACTCCTCGAAGACGTCCTCCAACATCCTTCCCGCCATCAAGGCTTCGACGGTCTTGTGTTCTGCCGCGAGCTTTTCCCGGCCTGCCGCAACCACCGCGTCTTCAAGTTCCCGAGGAATGACGATGCAACCGTCTGCGTCGCCGAACACGAGATCACCGGGAGATACAGGAACGCCGCCAACTTCAACGGTTACATCGGTTTCAATCACCTTGCCTCGGCCATTGCTGTCGAGGGGAGCGATTCCCGCGGCAAAGACGGGGAATTTCAAGCTCCGAATGTGCAATATGTCTCGGACATAGCCGTCCATCAATGCACCGGATGCGCCCCGCGCAATTGAAGCTGTGCTAAGCAACCCGCCCCAAGGTGCGATCCGGCCGGTTCGGCCGCACGCCGCCACCGCAATTTCGCCTGGCCGCAAGCTGTCCACGAGACGGATTTCCAGTTCGTAGTGGTTTTCGTCGGAACCGGGCGGCGAGTAGACATCGGCGTACAGCATTGTTCTGGCGCGTCCCACCATCTTCAGGCTCTCGTCAAGCGGACGAATTCCGGCGGGAAGAGCAAGGCGCGTGTGTCCCAGGGAATCAAGAACATCGGACACCAGTGACACAAAGAAGGAATCCCGCATCTCGGCAACGATTGGATCGGACTCTTCCTGTCCGCTCGCGGGCAAGGTTGATTTGGCCATGTTTCGAAGGTTCTCCTGTCGCTTGACATGCTTGCAGGAACAAAACCTCAAATGTTTTCGAGAGTCAACGCCACGGACAGTAGCATTGCAGTGACTTCCCGACGGATCGACCAAGCCAGAGGCGCCAAGGAGGAGCTGCAGGATCCCGCCTGTTGCAGAAATCTGCGAAATGCGCTCCTGCAAGTTCAATTCGCTTGTGGACCCACAACCAGCCAGGGGTTTCGCGACCGGCTGGCGGCAACCTTGCGTGCGGCCGGCCGCGATGTTGATCCCGGATGGAAAGACAGCGTTGGACGAGCGGCACACATGACCAACCTTGATCGGGAAGTGTGGATTGGAAGTCTGCCAGCCTTGGATGTAGCCTTCGAACGATGTGCGTGCGGGGCCTGTCGCCACTTGCCGCTGCGGGGCAACCGCTATCCTGACCGGCCTTGGGCAAATGGTTGCCGGAAAGGGAGGCAGCCAGGAACGCAGTGTTGAACATGGCTGTACAATGCCGTGGAAGGCCATTAGGCCCCGCGTGGCGGAAACCTGCTTCCGGCTGGAGGCGCCCTGGACAGGCATGCAACCACGGGAGGATGATCTTGAAGGAAAAGTTCCAAATTCAGCCATATGCCCTGAACGAGTTCCAGGGACGGATCGGAGTGGCGCGTGCCGAAATCAACCCGCCCGAAGGAATGTACGCCCGAACCTGGGGTTGCGCCAAACACGACATTGCGGATGGCTTGCACTCGCCGCTCTATGCCACCTGCATGGCAATGGCCCCTCGCGACGGCGGGCAGGAGGTTTTCCTGGTGACGCTCGACCTGATGGTTTGGCTGTCGAAGACTGACGAAGAGGGAATTCGACTGAAGCTGGAGAATGAATTCAATGTGCCGCCGGGGGCATTGATCGTGCACCTCTCCCACAGCCACGGCGCGCCCTTCACTGATCCTGCCCGGGCTTCCGCTCCTGGCGGCCACCTGATCGTTCCGTTTCGAAAAAAGATTGCTGCCGCCTGTCGCCAGGTGATGATGCAGGCGCTCAAGGGCATGAGGAAGGCGACGCTGACTTGGGCGGCCGGACGATGCGGACTGGCATATGATCGAGACCTGGTGATTCCTGAATCCGGCGAAATCGTTTGCGGCTTCAATCCGAGCAAGGTGGTTGACGACACGCTGACAGTGGGGCGTGTTGTCGACGAAGGCGGGAAAGTCCTTGGCACTCTGGTCAACTATGCTGCGCATCCCACTTCGCTTGGCGGTGGAAACCGCTTGATCTCGCCGGACTATGTCGGCGCCATGAGAAGCCTTGTCGAGCGGGAGACAGGCGGTGCGATTTGCACCTTCCTGCACGGGGCGGACGGCGACCTGACGCCGCGCCGCAGTTTCGAGGACGAAGTGGAGGCAGCCGACCAGAACGGGCGCGAACTCGGATATGCGGCGTTGTCTGTCCTTGCGGGGATGCTTCCGCCGGGACACCGCATGGAGTTTGCCGGACGCGAGGAATCCGGCGCCACACTTGGCCGATGGAGGCTGGCGGCATGCCAGCCGGACAAGGCATTCGCATTCCTGCAACGGACAGTTGGTCTCAACATTGCCGAGCTGCCTTCGATTGCCGAATGCAGGAACGCGGCGGCAACCGCTTCGGACGGCTTTGAAAGGGAACGTGCCGAGCGCAGACTGGCAATTCGGGAGAAGCTCGGCGACGGGGATCGTTTTGAACTGCCAATCTATGCCTGGCGACTTGGTTCGTCGGTGATGGTGGGCGCCCCCGTTGAATTCTACAGCGACGTCCAGGTGGATCTTCGCGCCCGCTTTCCCGGCATCACCATTGCAGTGCTCGACGTCTGCAACGGCTTTCTGAACTATCTCCCGAGGGAAGCCGACTATGAACGAAACACCTATCCGGTGAAGATTGCACTGTTTGCCCGCGGGAGCATGGAAAGGGCGCGCGACCGGATTGCCGAAGTGATTGCCGAACTCGCAGGCACACCGTGAAGGTCCGCCACTGTCCTAATGGCCGCCGGCGACGGCCGCCTCGATGATTCTGTGGATGTCCCAACGTGGCGAGTATCCGAGAATTGATCGCGCTTTGGAAATGTCATGCGCAATTCGGATCGGCTCCCCCGGGATCCTTGCATCCACAAAGGGCATTCCGGTTTGCGCGCTGAGTGTCTCGACGGCTGTCTGGTACGAAAACGGCGCCGGCCCGCTCAGGTTGAAAGCCTGGCCAATCGCCGATGGGCTTGTCAGCATCAGTTCAATGCCGTCCACAATGTCGGCCACGTCGCACATGTGGAACCCATAGGGCACTCCGTCTTCGTCGCGGGCAAGAACGAGTGTCTTTCGGGGATCGGTCGAGCAGGCGACGTCAAGCGCCTCGGCAGCTTCGGGCCGGCCGAGAGCCAAGAACAGATCACGCATGGGAGCAACGAACAGAAACCGTCCGGACCAACCATCCGGGCGCAGGATTTCCTCGCTGCGGGCAGTCAAGGCAAAGCGCGCAACGGTGACAGGAATGCCGTGGGCTCGGTGGTAGTAGAATGCAAAGCGCTCGTTTGTTTCCTTGGTCAAGCCGTAGAAGCTGTACGGGTTGCAGGGGTGGTTTTCGTCGATCGGGGAATATCGCGCCATGAGCGACGGATACACTTCGTCGCTGCTGGCCAGAAAAAATCGGTCCAGCTTGACCTCTTGTTGGGCAGCTGCGTCAAGCAGCTCGAAAGTTCCAGCGACATTGTGTCTGAACAGTTCATGGTCGACATCGTCACCCCACAACATGGTCGCGGCGAGATGGGCGATCCGCCTGACTCCAGCGACGGCTTCTTGAACCGCTCCGCGGTCGGTCAACGACCCCGTGACGACTTCGATGCCTCCGCGCCGAAGCTCCTCGAGAGCTGGGTCGTCCGGAAGAACAAGCGCCCGAATGCGATGGCCCTTGCTGCCGAGCCGGGCGGCAAGCCTGCGGCCAATCCGGCCGGATGCACCGGTAATCAAAGTGGGCATGATCCGTGTCTCCTGACTGGTTCAAGGGATTCATCAAGGGGAAAGGCTACAGCCGCTCCTTTCCGGCCATCGAAAAAGCGCAGTTTGGACGGCTCCACGCCGAATGCAATCCGTTGTCCATGCCGGATTTGTTCCGCCCTTGCAGGCGGCAGCCTTGCAATGAACTGGGCATTTCCCGCCGAGACGGTTACCAGCGCTTCGTGGCCGAGGTCCTCGACTGCAACAACCTGTCCAAAGAATCCGGCGCCTGTGTTGCTTCCGGAAATCACCGCGTCTTCAGGACGGAAGCCAACTCGAAACCCTTGCCCGACAGCCTCGAGCGCCTCAACCGCGCTCTCAGGGCAGGGAATCCGCACGCCGCCGCCTGTCAGGCGGTCGACAGAGCCCGAACGGTCCAGGCGGACCGAAAGCAAGTTCATGGGTGGCGTGCCGACAAACTCGGCAACAAAGGAATTGGCAGGATTGCGGTAGAGATCTCGGGGAACCGCAATCTGCAGTATTTTGCCGTCATTCATGACCGCAATTCTGCTGCCCATTGTCATTGCCTCGCTCTGGTCATGGGTAACGTACACCGTCGTGACCCCCAACCTGCGCTGCAGCCGCGTTATCTCGGTGCGCGTCTGCACTCGCAGCTTGGCATCCAGATTGCTTAGCGGTTCGTCCATGAGAAACAGCTTGGGCTCGCGAATGATCGCGCGTCCCAGAGCAACCCGCTGACGCTGCCCGCCCGACAGTTGAACCGGCTTCCTGTTCAGCAGCGGCGAAAGATCAAGCGTTGCGGCCACCTGGTTGACAAGCGTTTCGATTCGTTCGCGGGGCACGCGTCGAAGGCGAAGCGAATAGGACAGATTCATGAAGACGTTCATGTGCGGATAGAGGGCGTAGTTCTGAAAGACCATGGCCACATCGCGATCCCGCGGCGACACGTCATTGACACGCCTGTCTCCGACCCAAATGTTTCCCTCCGTAACGTGCTCCAAGCCGGCAATCATGCGAAGCGTGGTCGATTTCCCGCAGCCGGAGGGACCTACGAGCACCAGAAACTCTCCATCCTCAATGCTGAGATTTATCCGGTCGACCGCCAGGTGGCCCGGATACCGCTTGGTTACATTCTCCAGTCGGGCAGTGGCCATGTCCTTCTCCGTCAGCCCTTTACGCCGCCTGAGGTCAGTCCGCGAACCAGGTATCGCTGCAACGCCAGAAATATGACAGCCACGGGAAGCGTGATGATCGTGGCGGCCGCCATCACTTGGTCCCAGGGAGTCACGAATTCGCCGGAAAACGACGCAAGTCCCAGCGAAACCGTCCAATTGTCGGGCTGGCGGATGAACATGCGTGCAAAGAGGAACTCGTCCCATGAAATGATGAAGCAGAAGAGAAAGGTTGAAGCGAGGCCCGGCAGCGAAAGCGGAAGGGTTATCCGGAAAAGCGTTCCGATGCGCGAGGCTCCGTCAATCAGCGAGGCCTCCTCCAACTCGACCGGGATTGCGTCGAAGAACGCCTTCAGGAGGACGGCGGCAACGGGAATGAGAAATGCAAGATAGGCGAGCGAAAGCCCGAACAGGCTGTTCAACAAGCCAAGCCGCGAGAAGAAGACGAACATGGGAAGCGCAAGCAGAATGGCCGGAAACATCTGCGTCATCAACAGCACGACTTGAGAGGTTTCGCGGCCGGAAAATCGAAAGCGCGAAAGCGCATAGGCGGCCATCGCGCCAAACAGGCAGGCGAAGAACGCCGTGGCT
>JGIcombinedJ30088_10006165_pt1 | contig 10119 bp, 8 predicted proteins | sample PinacodermPK_FD_30088 | JGI IMG/M metagenome (IMG submission 30088) | reverse complement strand
CCTCGAAGACGTGCGGCTTCACGACTGCCGCCACAGCTTCGCCTCGCGCGCGCTGGCGCTCGGCGAGAGCCTGCCCGCGATCGGCCGGCTGCTCGGCCACGCGCATGTCGAGACGACGGCGAAATACGCGCATCTGGCGTGGGACTCCATGCACGAGGCGGCGGCGCGGGTTGCTGACAGCATCGCGGCAGATATCCTGTAGATCGGCGGTGGTGCCGCTACGCCTCTCCTGATCCAGATCGCCACACTGAGCTCCCTGTAATACCACAACAGCGGCCGCCAGACCGGCGAGAGCTCGGTGATGCCGACGATCTCGATCGGGCCGAAAAGCGGCGAGGCCTCGCCTTTCGCGGCGAGGTCCTGCCTAAACGCGTCGATGGCGCCGACAGCATGCTCCAGGTCCAGCGCGCCGGTGGTGGGCTTCGCGCGGGCCGGCGTCTTCAGCCGGTCCTCGTCGTATTCCAGCAGCAGACGCCAAGTGTCCGCATAGGCCGCGATCAGGTCCAGCGCGGCATGTTCCGCTTCGTCCGTCATCGACCGGCTCCGGAGGGTAGGAGTTTAGAAAACGATTTGCCTCATTCGGCTGAGGTCGTGAGAAAGAATACGCTCAGCCGTGTCTCGAACAACTGCAACACCCAACCTCGCCAAACCGGTCTGGTTGCAGATCGATCACAATGATATACCGCGCACGAATTTCTTGCTGTTCCCCTTCAAGAAAAACCTCTCTGGCAACAACCCTTCAAGCTTTTCTCGATGAAACCGCCAGTTACTTCCGTCTCGTTGGTCGGCATCGAATCCGAAAACTATCAACACCGGCTCCGGGTTGACGCGAAGCGTCTTCGATCCGTCGGCGATTGCCTCAATGATCTCATGGCGTTTCGGATATCGCGTGGACATTCCCTTTAGGGACACGAGGTTTTCACACACCTTTCGATAGCTTGAGGCGATTGCATCGTTATTTTCTGCCAAACGACGAAAATAGACTTCTGCCTGATCTACCGCTCTTGGCATCGCATCATCACTCGCACGGAGTTCCTTGCTGCCAAAATGTTTCGCCTCGAAAAAGACCAACTCCGTAGTGTCGCTCCGGTTCCTCAAGGCTGCGAAATCCACGCGAGGGCTCGACGAGTCGCCGTCGTCGTCGCCGAAAGCTATTTCAACGTCAAGAACGTTGTGGTTCGAGTTCAATATGTCGTGAACGCCGGACTTCTCTTCTCCGGCGAAAGGCTGTGCAGCCTTCTTCAGGTCTTCCAGGCTGCCAACACTTCGGATGAACAGGTCTTTCGGATCTTGGGGCAGTTCCGGCTGACCGTTGACGATCTTGATGTAGGAATTCGAATACGATGGATGGAGAAGATACTTGTAGTGAGTCGACCCATCAATCGCGCCCCCTCTCCAATCCAGTTTCAACAGGCTGCAACCACGATAGTAGGCGTTCACACTGTTGCGGCGTATAGCGACGAAGACATCTTTGTCATTTACAAACCGGTGCCACCAGCTTCCCTTCTCGTATTCATCGTTCAGCGCGTTCACGAATGCATTGTCCAGCCCGCGGTTAAAGTCGCTCATGGGTTTCCCTCCATCGTTCATGCCTCCCACCAGACACCGTCCTGCTGCCGGACGACGTTGTCGAAGAACTCGCCGAACCGCTCCGTCTCGAAGGAGTGGATCGGGACGAGCATACTTGGCGCCATGGCGGCCGCAAACCGCCTCAGGTCGGCCACCGACGCATGTCCCGAGGTGTGGATGACCTCCAGCGGGATTCCGTGCTCCTCAAGCCACTGTCTCGTTCTCGCGGTGGACTCGTCCTTGAGATAACCCTGCCACATCGAATAGCTGAGCCGGGCGTCGTCCAGCACGGCCCTCACGCCGCGGTCCCTCGTCATCAAGGGGCGGAACAGCATGACGGCGCGGTCCTTGAGACCCGGGAGGTGCTCCGGAAAAATGCGATTTGCCGCGTGTCGGGCGAGGTCCCCGAACAGGCCCTTCTCCTTGATCGTCACTCGCTGGGCGTGGGGGATGTAGAGCTTGACGTCAGGCCAGTCCGACTGCGGGATCGTGTCCCTTCCCGTCGCTTCGAGCACGACGGCGGTGTAGAGGTCGATAAGGAGCGCCCGGCCCGACCGTCTGGCCGCGCGGAAGATCGTGACCATGCGGTCGATGTTCTGCGCCGACGCCCAGACGAGGTGAAGCCCTTCGGTCTCCCGGAACGCGCGGACGAATTCCTCTTCGAGATCGGCTTCGGTGGGAAATCCGTCATCCGTCCCCGTCCGGCCGATCGTGGTCCCTTCCATCAGGAGTACGTCGATGTCGCTTGGAGGGCGCGCGATCGTCGCCTCGAACAGTTTTCCCTTGCGGCCGTGCGCCCGGAAGTCGCCCGAGTAGAGCACCCGTTTTCCCTCCGCCTCCACCAGGAGCGAATAGGCGTCGAATGCGCTGTGATCGACGAGATAGGGCGTGATGCGGAACGGTCCGATCTCGAGCGGTTTCCGGTGGGCGATGAAGCGGGGATTGTCGAACGCCTGGCCGTTGGGAACGTAGGCGCTCGCGGCCTTCATGATGTTGTGCGCGGCCTCGCCGATATAGACGGGGACGCCGGGCCGGATGTAACGCGCCAGACCGTAATGGTCCTGGTGCGCATGCGAGATCACCACGCCCAGAAGGCTGTCGTCCGGCTCCCGGAAGCCGGGGACGGCGGGCAGCAGGCTCTCGTGGCCCTCATCCGGGGCGTCGAGGGGCAGGCCGACGTCGAGCGCGATGCGCCGTCCCTCCGCCTCGATCTCGATGCAGGTGCCGCCGATCTCCCTGGTTCCGCGGTGGATGCAGATTCTCACAGCCGACTCCTCCTGGGTTCAGGCACCGCCCGCACGCGGCGCACTGTCGCCGGTTGGTGCCTGCAAGCACCATCCTGCCCTCGTCCCGCGCCGCCGACCGATTCGTGCCGGCGAGCACTTCCGTCTCGACCTACCGTTAGCAGCGGAGGCGGCCCATCGCCAGCCGGCTTTCCGTTGCTACGACCGGAACTGACGCATGAGTGAGGTAAGTATCCGACGGTGCCCATCGCCGGAGATTGCCGATGCTTCGCCCTTACCAGCGCCGCCTTCTGTTCTGCTACCTCGCGAACGCCGCCACGCGCCTCGACAGGCGCGATCCCGCGGCCGCCGATCTGGCGTCCTGGGTCGCCGACAACGCCCCCGTTCTCGACGACGAGAAACCGGGCGAGGTCGTCCGCCGGCGCAGGGGGCGGCGGGAGCGGATGGCCAACCCCGATGATCCCCATCTTGCCGATGACAGCTGGATCGGGTTTCAGGAGACGCTCGCCGACAAGGTGCGGACGGCGGGAAGGCCGAGACCCGACCTGATGTCCCAGCGCCTGCGGCGCCTCGCCGGCATCACCGGGATGTCCGCGACCGACATCCGAATCCTGGAGGTCCTGCTGCTCTACCAGACCAACCCGGTCGTCGAATCGGTGGTCGACGACGTGTTCATGGGCGGGAGCCGCAGAGCCCACTTCAACATGCGGGATTCGGCGCTGCCCTATTTTCTAGACATGTCGCATCGCGCGGTCGCCATGCGATTCACGCCCGGTGCGCCGCTCGTGCGGTCGGGTCTCGTATCGGTCGACGATGACGGCGATCTCGAGCTTGCCGACCGGCTCACCCGCCTCGCCAACCTCCCCGGCAGGGACCTTGACATCAGGGACATCCTCCTGGGCGAACCGGACCGGGCGGCGCTGGAATGGGAGGACTTCGAGCATGTCGCGGAAGGCCGGGATCACATGGAACAGCTCCTCCGGGGGACGCTGCGGACCGGGGAGACCGGTGTCAACATTCTTCTCCACGGGCCGCCCGGCACCGGCAAGACCGAGTTGTGCCGGACCATGGCCGCGCGGCTCGGCGTTCCCCTGTTCGGCGTCGGCGAGCGCGACGCCAGGGGCGGAGAGCCGAACCGTTTCGAACGGCTGGGCGATCTCTCGCTTGCCCAGTGCCTGCTGTCCCGCGACGAAAATGCCCTGCTCCTGTTCGACGAGATGGCCGACCTGCTGCCCGATCCCGGCTGGAGCCTCTTCTTCGGCGCCGGCGGCGGCCGCGCGGCGCGGGAGGGATCGAAGCTGTTCATGAACCGGCTGCTGGAGGAGGCGCCGGTGCCCACCCTGTGGACCGCGAACGGCGGCGACGGTATCCCCGAAGTCCTGCTCCGCCGCATGAAGTTTGCCCTCGAGCTGCGCCTCCCCCCGCCGCGCATCAGGGCGCGGATCTGGTCGCGCCAGCTTGCCCGCAACGGTATCGAGGCCCGACCCGGCGACGCGCTCGCGCTCGCCACCGAGTTCGAGGCGCCGCCCGGCGTGGCGGCGGAAGTGACCGCCGCCGCGCGCCTCTCGGGCGGGGATATCGACTCCGTGCGCCGCGGCCTTCGGGGGCTTGCCCGCGCGCTCGGCTGCGAGAGGCCCGTCCAGAGCGTGGCGGACCGTTTCGATCTCGCGCTCATGCGCTCGGACACCGACCTCGTCGGGCTCGCCGACCGGTTGGCCGGCGGTGGCGAACGGCGTTTCTCGCTCTGCCTGCAAGGACCTCCGGGCACGGGAAAGAGCGCCTGCGTCCGCTATTTCGCCGACCGGCTCGCGCTGGAGGTCGTGCAGAAGCGGGCATCCGATCTACTGTCTCCGTGGGTCGGAGGAACGGAGCGGCACATCGCCGACGCTTTCCAGGAGGCGAGGGATAGTGGCGCTTTCCTGGTCTTCGACGAGGCCGACTCCCTGCTGTCCGACCGGCGCCATGCCGTGCGGAACTGGGAGGTCAGCCAGACCAACGAGATGCTGACCTGGATGGAAAGCCATCCGCTGCCGTTCGCCTGCACCACCAACTTCGCGGACCGCCTCGACGCCGCAACCCTGCGCCGCTTTGTCTTCAAGGTCGCGCTCGACTACCTCGCTCCCGGCCAGGCGGCATCGGCGTTTCGAGCATTTTTCGGGCTCGACGCTCCGCCGGACGTCTCGGAATTGGCCAGCTTGACCCCTGGCGACTTCGCGGTGGTGCGGAAGAAGGCGGAAATCCTGCGATGCCTGGACGACCCGGCGGCGCTTGCCGGCATGCTGCGCGAGGAATGCGATGCCAAGCCGGAACGGCGCCGGCCGATCGGGTTCCGAGCGTAATGAACGCGCACGCCGCTTCCGCCGCCTCTTCGGCACCGCATATGGTAAATCCCGGACCGGAAAGAGGAGCGGAGACAATGCGATACGAGCGGCTTGTCGACATCGTCCGCCTCGCGATACGTCTGCAAGGCGCGGGCGGGCTGACGCTCGACGAGATCGCGGCCGAATTTGGGGTCAGCCGGCGAACCGCGGAGCGCATGCGCGACGCGGTGGAGCAAGCCTTCGGGCCGCTGGAATACGAGGACGCGGACGACGGAAGGCGGCGCTGGAAGCTGCGTTCGAACGCCCTGCGCGATCTGATCCGCGTTTCCGCCGACGAGCTGGTGGAACTGGAGACCGCGGCCGCGGAGGTCGAACGGGCAGGCTTTCACGAGCGCGCCGACCTGCTGCGGGACCTCGCCGGGAAGCTGCGCGCACTCGCGGGGGAGGCCGAACGGCGCCGCATCGAGCCCGACCTGGAAGCGCTCACGATGGCCGAGGGGCTGGCGATGCGGCCCGGACCGCGCCCACGGATCGAGCCCGGCCTGCTGATGACCCTGCGGGAGGCCATCAAGGCGGGCCGCACGGTCTCCTTCCGGTATCTCAGCCGCATGACGGGACGGCGGAGCCGCCAGCGCATCCAGCCGCACGGCATCCTCTACGGAAGCAGGGCCTATCTGGTCGGCCGGTCCGACTGGACCGAGGACATGCGCTACTGGGTGCTCGCCAACATGAGCGAGGCTGCGCTTTCCGACGAGAGCTTCGAATTCGACGAAGACTTCGATCTGGAGGAATTCGCGGGCCGGTCGTTCGGCGTCTTCCAGGAGGAGCCGATCGACGTCGTGTTGCGCTTCGCACGGGAGACGGCGGCGGACGCGGCCACCTTCCTGTTCCACCCGGGACAGGAAATGGCAAACGACGACGAAGGCTCGCTGATCGTCCGCTTCACGGCCGGGGGCACCCGCGAAATATGCTGGCACCTGTTCACTTGGGGAGACGCCGTGACTGTGGTGGAACCCGAGAGCCTTCGGCTGCAAATGGTCGAAATGTGCTCCCGGTTCGCGGCGCATCACCAAGACCGCCCCGCCCCGGCGGAAGGCCGTGCCTGACGCGTTCACGGCCGGGTCTGGCGCTCCACGGGTCGACAGGTTCGGGCGCCGGCACGGTGCGAAATGCGCGCGGCGCCGACCGGGCGCGGCAAGGATGGGACGGAAATGGCATATCAGGGAAATCTCGGCGGGCATTGCGGCCCCTACGCGATCGTCAACGCGTTCGACCGCTGCGGGCTGGACCAGGAATGGCTCGGGCGGAACCTCTTCAAGATAGCCTGTCTCGCAATCGAAGGTTGGCCCCGCACGCTCTGGAAGGGCACGGACTTTCCGCAGATGAAGACGATGCTGAAGGCATGCACTAAGGCGTCGAAAAATGCCTACAGGGAGGCGGGAAAGGAATTCCACGTAAAGGTGGAATGCCCGTTCTGGGGCGCCGCAAGGCCGCGTTCGGATCGGGAATACTGGCGACGGCTGAATGAGATTTTTGCGTGCGACGACGTCGTGTGCGGCATTCTGTGGATCGAGCATCCTTGGCGGCACTGGATCGTGTTCAGGAACAGCGGAGAATCGCTCATCATGTTCGATTCCTGTGTCGGGGCCACGAGATGGCGGATTGCTAAGCCGAACCGAGGAAGGAGTAGGACAATGACAGAACAATTGACGTGTTGGGAAACGACGCGGCTGTCGAAGCACTTTATATTGCTGGATTTTATGGCTGATCATACGGTTTATCGATCTTGCAGACGCTTGGCGTTCGACGAAACTTGGAAAAAGCACGACGAGCATGATGCCTTGGCTAGGGGACTCTGCAACGATCTGCTGGAACCCCTGATGATGGACAAGCGCTTTGGTCCGATTTCGGTGGCGGACGCGTTTTGGCCAGCGGTCTTCAAAGGCGGTCACCACCCTAGTGCTGGCCCAAAGCATCGCTGGACCGGAGGCGAGGCAACGGTGGATATCGCGCTCTACAGACTGGTGGACGATGGAAAAACAGACGCGGCGCTCAAGAAAGCAGTGGAAGATGTGAAAGCCATAGATGACTGCCGCGATCGGGTAATCAGTTACCGCAAGACCGAATTTTTGTGCGTAACGTTCAAAGTGAAGGGCGCGAAACTTTGCGGGGAGCCCAACACCGACCTGAATAAGTCGCAGAAGTTGCGAGCACACCATGTGCGCGTCGGGCGCTATTTCAACCTGCTCGATTTCTGCCGCAGTGGAAGGGCCGTAGAAGAAGGCATCGATCTGGTGCCAAAGGGCATCGACGAAATCAGCGCGCGTGACTACAGCCCGGTTCCGGAGGAAGCTGCGGCGCGGTCCTTCGCTGCCGCCCTGGACCCGCTGGTCGAGCGGATTGGCCGGATTTCGGTGGTGCGCGGGATGGAAACGGCGAGGCTTGCTGCCAGCGACGAACATGCGGACCGGCATCGCTGGGACAGGTACGGCCCTTGGCGGCTGGTCTTTGTGCTGCCCCAAGAGACGGACCCGGAAGAGGTTCGTGAGCTTTTGCTAACGCATCCGCATGTCCGCGACGTTCAGACATTCCGCCATCCATCCGACTCCCATGCCGTGGCGCTGATTGTGGACCGGACGGATTACGACAAGTACCGCGGGTTGCGGTTGCTGCCCGTCTAGCCGCCCGGAAGCGTTGCCTCTCGCGGGCGGAACAGGATACGCCGAAGCCGTGGCGCGAGACCGGCGGGAAGCCGCGCCGCGTCGTCACGCTCGTGCAGCGCCCGCAGCCCCTTGTGCCTGATCTTCATGATTCACTGTAGCGCGCCACGTTACACGCCGCAATCACCCGCCGTGCCGTCGCGACGGGCGACGACTGTGCGGAGCGGCGGCGTATGCACGGCCAGATCCTGCGCTGTGGGAACATGTGCGGCGGGCGCTGCCGCTCAAGCGCCGCTCGGGCTAAATGCCGATTGCACAACGGCTTTCACCGCCCGACAGCTTGAGTGGTCAAGAAGCGCGATCAGGACGCCCTTCGGCGCGTGGTTCTCACACCCCACGCACCATTGCGCGAGCCCCACGCGCGGCTCCGGCGCCGTGAGGGTGAGCCGGGCAGGCGAGGTTCGGGCGCGAGACGTTCATCGTGCGCGTCGCCGAGGACGGCATGGCCCCGCGCGTGCGGGTGGGCGACTACGTCTGGGTCGACCCCGACGAGCCCGCGGCGCACGGCCGCCTGGTCGCGGTGCGCGGCCCCGGGCACGGCGGGGCGACCGTCATCAGGCTCCTCGTCGAGCGCGACGGGCGCCGGACCCTGCGCGCGCTCGACGAGCGCTGCCCCCGAGCGCATCGTCGCCGTCGGCGGGCGCAGGTCACCAGTACCAACGTGCGTCCCGAAGGCGCTCAAGGTCTTTCCGTCGATCGAGTAACAGAAACAGTCGCTGCACTTGACATCAGCAAGAATAAGTTTTCAAATCAGTACGTTAGTGGAGTGTACCGCTCTTGCGCAAAGGCGACTTCGGCCGCTTCCGGGCGCCGGCCGGTAGTGACGGGCATGCTCCGCGCCATTCTTGCAGCCGCTCCATTGGCGATTCCAGATCCGCGACGGACCGTCCCTGGCGCGATGTCGCAAGCGCGGTGGACGAGCGTGACGAACAGATGGATTGCAGACGGGCATACGGCCTCTGATGCGGGAGCGCGCCGGCTCCCGGGCCCTGATGGGTTTCGCACACGCCCGCCTCGACAGGGCTGCGGACTCGAGGTCCTCGTCACTACCCAGGCTCCTGGCGTGTCGGTCCAACCTGTTCTCCATCACTCCCACTTCACACCGCGCAACACTTGGTGATCAATCGCACCCTCCGCGTCGTTCGTTCATTCTCACGCCGCTCTTGCGATGTGCGCCGCGTCGAACTTCGCGCCGCGGGCCAGCACCGCCCACGCGGTCCGCGCGTTCTTGTTCGCCAGCGCCACCACCGCGACGTTCCACCCCCGGCGTTCCCGGACGCCGAGCGCCCAACGGCTGCGCCGGTCCGTCCGCCTCCCCGCGGCGGTCAACGCCGCCCGCGCACCGTGGACTAGCAGCGTGCGCAGGTACCGGTCGCCGCGCTTGCTCACGCCGAGCAACGTGGGACGTCCGCCGGTCGAGTGCTGACGCGGCACCAGACCGAGCCACGCCGCCATCTCCCGGCCGTTGCGGAACACCGCCGCATCCCCGACCGCTGCCACCAGCGCCGTCGCGGTCAACACCCCGATCCCCGGGATCGCGATCAGCCGCTGGCAGGCGGGCTCGCACGCGGCGATCGCTGCGATCCGCGCATCGAACGTCTTCACTCGCGCGTCCAGCCGCCTCAGTTCGTCCCCGAGCTCGCGCAGCAGCGCGCGGCCCTCGTCCGGCAGCTCGTTCTCCGCGTCCTCCAACACCTCCGCCAGCCGTGGCAGCAGCGCACCACGCTTCGGAGACTCGATGCCGTACTCCAGCAGGAAGCCGTGGATCTCGTTGGCCTGGGCGGTGCGGTTGCGCACCGCCATCCGCCGGGCACGGTGCACCTGCAGCACGTGCTGCTGCGCCACCGACTTCAGCGCCACGAACCGCATCGTCGGACGTGACGACGCCTCGGCGATCCCGTCCGCGTCGTTGGCGTCGTTCTTGTTCGACTTGCGGTACGGCACCACGAACTGCGGGCTCATCAACCGCACGGCGTGACCGTGGCGCGCTGCCAGGCGCCCCCAGTGGTTAGCGCTGCTGCACGCCTCCATCGCAACCGTGCAGCCCCTCGGCAGCAGCGTCAGGTACGACTGAAGACCCGCACGCCGCAGCTTCCTGCGCTCGACAACCGCTCCGGCGGCGTCCACCGCCGTGATGTGAAAGACCCGCTTGGCCAGATCGATCCCGACCCGTGCTATGTTTTCCATCGCTCCGCTCCGTTTGGTGTCACACCCCGTCATTCTGGCCTTCGAGGCCGTTCGGAATGAAACGGGGCGGAGCATCCC
>JGIcombinedJ30088_10006163_pt1 | contig 10120 bp, 10 predicted proteins | sample PinacodermPK_FD_30088 | JGI IMG/M metagenome (IMG submission 30088) | reverse complement strand
TGCAGGATATGGCTTGCTGGTTGGTCTCGAGCATGCAGCCAATTAACCTGCGAGACCACAGCTGCATTGTCGCAGTGGCACAGAATGACCCGCCCTCTGTAAATCTTGCCCCATATTGCTACCGCTATGACTACCGGGAGCCATTCTTTGAGGGCAATTGTCTGCAAGCCCCAGTCCCTGTTCCACTGTACCTGGAACCAGTGTGGCGCTGACCATGCAACACAAATCCAGGATCCCGCTGCATCTGTGAATATATGCTGATCGACATGGCAGTTGACAATCTACATAGATGGCATCTTGCCACTGGACGCCCAGAAAGATAACTGTCCTCTGGGTGTACGGGGACTAATCTATAAGCTTCACTGATGAGCAAGTAACGTATTGAGGCTGAGTTAGCGCATCAAGTGTGCAGCATCCTCCACTGAGGAAAATGTGATGTGTGAATCCCCGGCGGAGGTTATCACTCACACTTGCCCCCCTGGGCCTGGACATGTCCACAATTACCCAGCATTTTCCTACTGTCTTCTTAGGGATTACCGCAATACTGCTCGTGATGTTTTTGCACATTCGCTGTGGGAGAATGGCCCTGCCATATATCCCTTCTCCAGTTGGGTTTGGATGTACTGGTCTGCCACCACCTTGTGCTCTTGTGCCGAGGGGGTGTTGCTCAAACTGGCCCTGCACGCTGGGGTCTCCTGAATGCCAATGCGGAATCCTTGCCGCATGCCTGTTAAAAGTGCCCCCATACCTGTGCACAGAAAGCAGGGGGATCTCAGTTTGGGGCTGTAGCTACGTATATGCCAGTTAGACCCTGTAGCAAGGCTTGGCCACTAGGCACTGGTTGGGTGCCATCCCGCTCTCTAGGGTCCTGCAGAGCACCCTTCAAGTACCTTATCCTGCTATTAAATCGACTCAGAATTTCCGTGCGCAGGCACGGTTAGGCGCGCTGTTTCCAGGACCAGTACTGGCGCCACAGGGCTGCAACTGCGTCAAACTCGCTGGAGCGACACTTGTCTCCGACCTCACCTAGGTTACTATAGGCCGCAGAGCCTCTGGGCTTGCTGGAGCCGAGCAAGGTCAGCAATGGCAACGCTGCCAGCCTCGTTCGCTGATGAGGCAATGATCACTGGGCTGTTGTGTGGTTCACCCCCAAGATGGGTCCCCACGGCTCCACAAGTCTAGGGAGTGTATGTACGAGGAGGGAGGGATTTGGAAGTTACCACGCGTACCTGAAGAGGGTGTTCCTGAAGTCTTCTGCGACGTGAAGGACTCTGCCATTGTCTGTAAGTTGCTGTCACAACTGTAGCTACAGCGTTCGCGATGAAACGAACCGAACGCGTCTGCACCAACCAAAAAAAACTCTGGTCTCTTGCTTGTTCGACTGCTGGACCGTGCAGTTGACGTGGTGGGCGGCACATGCTCAGTGAGAGGACCCACCAGTCCACTGTGCATGCCCAGTACCAAGCTGCCACCCCCTTTGCGCGGGGCACTGGTTAAGCCACTACACCTATCATTGGTCCTCACGTGGGTCATGTGCGAGTCCCACCGCCTTTGATTAGCCACTTGCGACAACGCCAATAATCCTGTTTAACTCGTTAAACTCCAAGAAAAGCATTTGAGGCATTCACAAGCAAGCCATCTTCAATTTTAGATTCATCAAAAAACTGCCTCATAGCATGAACAGCCGCCTCACAGCCACTCTCAACACTGGAACAAACCTGCAAGTGGTCAGCTGCAATCAAGATGTCTTTCTTCACTACTTTCATTACAGCTTTGCAAAAAAAAAATTGCATCTAGCCACCTCTCCAAACCCAATAGGGCGAACATATGGATTCTTGTTCAGAGGGATGAGGTGACATGCAAGCAGAGAACTTTTACCCGATGGAGATACAAGCTTTGTGCACATGCATTTTGCTACTCCAGCAATGGCATCATAGAGACTGGCAGATGCTTCCTTGAAGGATGAGCACATGCGACTCCATGCATGGGCATCAACACCTGATGGACCGGCAAAGTCCTTGCAATTAAGGGGAGTGATCTTAATCAAGCTCCCATTAATGGCTTCAAAGATGACAGGATCCGCTGTAAGAGCATTCGGTACAATGCTATTAATAAGTGCTTCTTTTACTAGAGGCAGGGTGCATTGACTCCAGAATGTTCTGGCCGGATTCAGTGGTTCCCTCTTTGGTTGGAGTGCCATCTTCAAGTTTTACAGGCAAACCAGGTGTATTTCATGATAGAAAGTTGAGGGCTTCGTGCACATTTTCAACATCATCTTGCTCATTACTCGTGACACTGTTTCAGAGGTCATGTGTGTATCTCTTGTCGGAAAATGGAATTGAATGCATCCACCCTCCACTACAACCTTTCTTTTAGCTCTCTAGGCGCCTCTGCAGGCAGGTGACATGGTCTTCGGCTTTGTTTGTCTTGGAAGACTTCTGCAAAAGCAGCACTTGCATGAGGAAGCAGACTTTGAGTGCAATACACTCCAAGTTAAAATTATCAGCATAGGATTGGAAAAGGTTGGCAATTTCATCAATCATCGACTTCCTGACTTTCCCAAAGAACACCAGGAAAAGGTTTCTCCTCCAATGCACAACTTTGTCATATGCCCCCTTTACCTTTTTACAGGGGATAGTAGCCCACTGAAAGCACGTAGTACTGTGATGAAATGGCTACCCACACTCCGCAGCATTCGTGACCTACATCCACAGAAGAAATTTAATTAATTAGAAGAAAAAGATGATAAGCATAGAAATTACTTGTACGTTTTCCATATGATGTCGCATATTCACGCTGATTAACGGTAAGTGTTGTCTGGTGTTCACTCTGTACTTTCTCTTCGTGGATTCTGTTCGTCAGTTGTTTCTCTGTAGCACGCCAGCGACGGTTTTTCTTTGCATCACTGTATACAAACCACCACCACCACCACCACCACCACCACCATCCCTACCATAGATATAATGCTCTTGCAGTTAATTTGTCACATCAATATATCCTTGGTGCTGACGAATGGCAAGATGTCATTGTCACAGTTGTTTCTTGAATTCCAGCCACCACAGAATCTTTATTGAGCTATTTGCCTCAACTTTGATGAAGGTAACAACACTGTGGTGTTAAGTTCAGTAACGATTCATTACAAAACAGTTAGTGTAAAGAAACAATTATGACAAAACTGTCCTTGCTTCTTAACAATGGTCTTAGGACACAAACGTTTTGTCTATTATGATTTACCTATTTAGAACGTGTTGTGCTTAATTCTCAGATCCATCCCGGAGAGGAGACCTGGAAATACTAGGGTTTTGCTTAGTTCAATGGGCATCAGGCACCCTTCCTTGGATGCACAGGTTGAGTGATTGCTCCTGTGTTGCTCAAATGAAGGACAGGTATGACTTGAATGTGTAATGTACTAACATTCACAACTCCATGGGTATGCTTGTGCTTTCACTATTCACACAACAGGTACATGAAAGATCTACCTGGCTTCTTTGTCCAATGCTTTGGTCAGGAGCCTGCTCCACATTGTCTGATGCAGTACCTTGAGTACTGCAGCAAGTTAAAGTACGATGAAACCCCGGACTACGAGACACTTAGGCAGATGTTCCTGGTGGAGTTGAAGAAGGGTGGCGTCAAGGGCGGTGTCAGCTTGTTGGATTGGAGTTTACCATCGTCCGGAAGGAAGTCACCAAGAAAGAAGGTTTGTCTACATGCAATTGTTTTATCTGTTGTTACTTACTAGCTGGATTTCTGACTTACCTCCTGTGGTATACAGAAACAAGCAGCACAAAAGGAAGCTCTGGTTTCCTCTGGGCCTGTTGAAGTAGATGCGCGATCTGCTGAGAATGTGGATGCTAAGGTTTTGCAAAGGAAACGACAAAAAGAGAATGGGTGTAGCAGTAAGGGAAAACAAGCCAAGAGTTCTGCTGTACGCAAAGCAGAGGTGATCCCTGTGAAAGCAAAGCGAAAGGTGAAAGATGCTGTGATAGACTTGAGTGACAGCCCAGAGCAGCCTGAATTGCAGTTGCTGTCTCCAAAGAGGGTGACAAAGCAAGTTCAGTCTTCACCAGCTGTTCCATCTCCATCCAAGTATAAGGTATATGCTAGGCACGTTTCTTTTCATATTGATTTGATGTGTGGTGTGTGCGTGCGTGCGTGCGTGTGTGCGTGCGTGCGTGCGTGCGTGCATGTGTACACTGAACACACTTTTAGATTGAGTTGCTGTATGCATGTTTGGTGCTCCGTGTACAGTTCCGAAAGCGCAAGGAAGTAAACTACATGGATAACTTGGATGACACTCCCCCAAAGAGATCTAAGAAATAGCACAACACTAGTACTGCTGACTGTTGCATGATTTGCATTTGTATATCTAACGGTTAACATAGGAGGATCCCTCCTGTGACCATCCATTGTGCATGTCGCTATTGCTCGTGATTCGTGGCGCGGCAAAAATGGCTGACTGACACGTGCATTTGTACTTCAGTAGGGAGTTAGGAAGTTTGAAACTCGACTACAGCCCTGGGATGTCTGTGCTACCGAAATCGACAGGTAGGTGAAGTCGGGTTCCTGTGATGGAAGCATTGCACAAGATAATGAATGCGTGTTGCGTGTACGTATCTCTAAATTTGTAAACACGTAGCTATTATAAATATAGGCTAGCTATGGTATTATATATGTGTGTGTGTGTGTAGGAGGGTCTGTCATACTGTGCGAGCTGAGTCCACTACAAAAGACGATATACCAAGCATTCCTTGAGCAAGAAGACTTTGAACTTATTGCTACATCTCAGCTTATCTGTAGCTGTGGCAGTGGAGAGAGGCAAGGCTACTGTTGCAGAGTTGTAAGTGTTGCAGCACTGCATGCATGTACGACTAGTAATCTAGGCAACTAGGCAATAAAGAAGACCTATTAGTGAGTGTGTGTGTGTTTGCTTGTGCATAGCATGTGTTTTTTACATGGGCTACACTATTTAATTTCACTGATTGCAAATGTACATTATCGTGTGGAATGGATGAGATTGAAGCAAAATCTCCACTTTGAGCATGGTTGGAATGCCAAACAGGAGGCAACTGTTGCACCATACTACAGATTTCCACTCCACAGTAACCTCTTCTACCCGAGATTGGGCATTTAGACTTGTGTGCACACTTGTGATTCAGTCCTGAGCAGAAATGGTGGCTGTAACTCCTTTCATTGTCATCAGTGGTGCTTAGGCACCATTCATATTGTGAAGGGAGCATTGAGATCTAAGATGAAGTTTTGTTCTTCTCCTGCATTCATCTCAAGTTAGATATCAAATTAATTGATTTTCATCCTGGGGAATTCTGTAGCAGAACATAAGCAGGCATCCAGAAGCATATGGAACTGGCCACAACTGGTTAATGTAGTACATCGCAATCCCCGCCAGCAAAGTGCATCCTATATGCTGTAACAAGCTGTAATAGGTGCCTATATTTGTTTGTACGCACACTATCTACATTTCAACCTCCACAGAACAATAAGGCTGGGAAGTCATGGTTCCATTTGATTCCTTCATCTACTGCACTCCTTCTCAAGTGTGCCAACCACTTGGCCCTTGTTTTTCCTTCACCAAATCGGCCAGGATCAGAGTGGGTATGTCAACTGTCTAGTGAAGTACCTTGCTGGCTAGTATGGTTCACTGAGCTTAGTATTTCTCATAAAGCATACAGTATGTATTATGCGAAACACACGGTACTGCGTTTCCTTTTCCCTATCAAATTACAGGTGTCTGCCCTGTTTCAAAAAGCTTTTCTCAAGTTTCCTACTCTTGTAGGTCTCTCTAAAGCTGCTTCTATTTTGACACTCTCAGATATCCAGTACTGTGGGAAGATCAAGGTGAGGTGCTTATGTGTTTTACCCTCTCATACTGTGTAGATTGTTTAGTTTTTATAGCCCAGGCTTTCATTTTTCGACAAGGTCATCAGCAATGATTATGAAACAATGCCCTTGCCCGACCTGCATGCACAAGCTAGAGTGCTTCTTTGTTGTGCAAGGGTACTTATAAGACAGTAGCTGTATGGGGGATCATAGATTGTGCACTCGTGGCCCAGGAGCGTAAATGCAAAATTGTATGTGTTCTGTGTGAGCTGGTACTAACTGTTTAAATTCTAAGGAAACAACACAGCTCAGGAGAAAGGCAACATAGGAAAAAGGACCGACAACTGAGCCCCGAACCCATGACCTACGCTCTAACACGGAGTTTCAGCCACGCGAGCTACGGAATCGGCCACACTCCTTCATCCCACGTCGCTGCTTAGTGCCAGTAACTGGTGTGCCAAATCCACGACCACTTAAGACCCGTGACCTCAAAGCTGACACTTGTATGCTGTGCTATGATGATGATGTAGTCGGCCCGCAAGCCTGAGGTGGATGGTGTAACTGTCTCTTCTGTCTCTAGTGTATACTCTAGAGACAGACCGGCTTGCATAGGTCACAGGTTCGGGGCTGGGTTGTCGGTCCTTTTTCCCATGTTGCCTTTCTCCTGAGCTGTGTTGCTTCCTTAGAGTTTAAACAAAATGCAAATTTAGCAACCTTCGATTGAGGAATTCGACTTTGTTGGAGTCTCCTTTGGAATCGCGATTTGCTACCCTTAGTGAACTGTTGATCATGCTACAGCTATTCTAAGGTATGTTGGGAACAGTTCAATTGGGTGCAGTATGAGTTCAAGTACCATTTGTGTAAAGTACATTATACTAGAACTAAACTACATACAGAGACTGCATTTCCAGAATTTCATTTAATGGAAGCATTCCAGTTGCACAGATAGGTTTTTCATGACAACCTACAACGCAATTTATATTATAATATAACCTGTTACTATGGAAACAGCCTCCTGATAATTCTCATAACACATAGATACTGTTGACCAGTGCAGATTAACACATCAGCCCTTCATGTGCCCCGCAAGTCAACCCACAAGAATATCATGAAGGTGTCATAAATACTATCATAGCGTGTTTGCTCTATAAGCACGTATCTTCTGTTAAGTGCACACTTCTGTCATAGTCGAGTTCCCTCTATATTTGTTAGGCACCTTCTAATTACTAGGGTTCGCCTCTTTCTAAAGACACATTATTATATGATTACCCGATTGTGTGTGTGTCTGTGTATGTCTGTACTATTTAAAACAGGACCTGCATGAAAAGCTGCAATTATTGCAGATGCAGTATTTCCTGTTGTAACATAAATTGACAATGGTGATGAAGATGACTTCCTTACAGTACTATATATATTACATAATAATGTATATAAATGTTATAATCTTGTTTGTTAAGCGCGTATCTTTTATTAGGCATATTTGTGTGTTGCCAGAGCTATAGCTAACAAGCATCCAATCCGGTATTTGAACTCAAAAGGAGAGTACACAGCAGCAAGTAAAGTTGTGTTTACACTAACTTGAACAGCTTGGCATGTTTTGAGCCCTGGATGCGTGTGGCTCCTAAGAATAGGCAACAGAATTATTATGCAGTCCGATATATGATGCCACACCCTATCTTCTTTGCAAGTGATAGCCAGTATGCATACATACATATGGGAGTATTCTATATACCTTGCCCAGTGTGATATCGTAGCTGTGGTAGATATTACAGGCATCGTCACTCTGTGCTGTCAATCCTCTTCAGGAGGCTGTGTAGGAAGGATTGCTCTAATCTAGAGGGATATTACATTTCAGCTAACACAATAGTAGCTGAGGCAATAGTCACGATATTCATGATAGTTTGTTTACCAATAATGGACCTGTTAATTCGATCTATGACTTGATTAATGCAAAAGCATGAAATGTGATTAGAAATTGCTCACAAAATGGACAGATCTATAATTCTAGCATAATAGTAGCTATGTGCAACATAGTGTAAAAGCAGTCTATACCAGCAACAGCAGCTATTGAAATTTAACAGCTCTCACAACTTTGAATCCGACAGTGACATGACAAAAAGTGGGGGAAGCGTACAAAGTGTGTTGCTGCGATCCAATCTTGGAAAGCACTTGACTTGAACGATTGTAGGAAGTGATTGATCAACTATCTGTAGTGATAATCATAGGACTCTTGGGCGTTAGATTCAGGATATTTAGGTTCTAGTTCTCTGAAGTTACAGTTCCTGGTGCACTTTCACTATCGCGATAATAAATTTACTATCTCGATAATCACAAATTGATGCTATCGCTCAGCATCACTCTGAGCACTTAGCTCGAATCTATCAATGCACTGAGCTCATTGAATACTCTGTCATCATTTTCTGATAACTCTAATTCCGTTTCCATGAGAGTGACAGATGTCCACTATGCCTTCAAAAGCACCAGTCAACCGTCTCATCTACGCTCCTGTATGAAGCTCTGTTTGTGGTACTCCCTTGATGTTTTGTTCTTTGTGGGACTCATCTACTGATCTAACAGAGGTTCATGTCACTGTGTAACAAGTAATAAGCTGCAGAGCAGCAATGCATGCTTATTACAACCTGGCTACTCATGAGTGAGTGTACGTAGCCTGTTGCATGGTTGGCTTGTCATTTTCTGTTGCAGGTCCTTAAACAGATGCTCACAAGAATGAAACAGAAATGCATGAAAGTCCTCCTGTGCATTCACTCCAGACAACTAATCTGTGCTCTAGAAGAGGCACTGTTGGACTATGAGTTTACATACACCAGTCTGGACAACAGGCTATCACAAGAGGAGAGAGACCATGCACTGGCAATGTTTCACAGAGATACAACAAAGCTTGTTCTTCTTATGGTGGCTGTGTAAGGCTCAAGACGTCCCATCATAGACTAACTTTGTTTCTGTGACTGACATACTTCCTTGTATCTTTCACAGGGAGGATGACATCTTGCCGGCTACCCTCCAGTGTGACGTCATGATCATCTTTGACCCATGCCTCAGTAGCAGTAGTGTGTCTTGTGCCAGGTGTGTGGTCTGGAATGCTACACAGACTTGGGCTAGTTTGTTTAGTGAAGACTAACACTTGCAGTGTTTCCATAACAAAGTGATTTTCAATCTTATACAGGACATGTCCTTGGTGTGTCACAGACTTTCATCCTGTGTACAAACTTATAGCGTCAGGGACTGTTGAAGAAGTACTCTACATTCGACAAACCTCCCAAATGGTACTGGCTGCTAATGTTCAAATTCTAGTGACTTAGGTATATCCTCCCTTACCTTATATTTATCTGTGTTATGCAGGGAGAACACAGTCTACACGCAGAATACAGTGTAAGCTCACCTAGTATGTTGCCCTACAGTGAAGCATTCACTCTTCACTCTTCCCCAGTTTCAGCCTCTTTGCCAGATTGGAAGGTGAATCAATCAACTGTCATGTGCATGCTTCATGCTCCATTGGTTAGGCGTTACTGTAGGTCCACAACGTGCTGTACACCATCATATATATTGCGTGATGTGGTGTGCTCATGTTTTGCCCAGGTTACATCCAAGATAATAGATGGAGTTGCCCTATCTCAGCTCACTTTCCTCGGGTATGTAGTAGTGTATAGATGAAGTACATCGTGCACTCACTGTCAGTACCTATTCTGTTTCTGTATAGAGTGATAATGGATAAAAAGTGGAAGAGCAAGGGGTAGTTCCAGATGACTCTACCTTTCTATTTGCCATTTTAGAGATCTTCAGGCAGTAACAGCCCAAATTGTCTTTATCAGTCTTCATACCTAGGGGAACTCCTGTACATCGAATCTCCATGCTGTGATATTGCTAAAGATCCCTTCCATTTGTCTAAATGTTTACATATCGCGCTAATAGTGGACTTACACAGTAAATATGTAAATATCTAGTCCATGCAGCATTTCTCATTTCTAACGCCCCCTGTTCCTCAAGTACAGTAGTGATTCAAAGTACTGAGCCACATAAATGCGTCTGACATGCAGGGAGTTCGCAAGCATCGAAGTACACGTACGAGTAAAAAAAATACACACAAGTACTTAACACCTAATTGCCGAGCGAAGCGAGGCCAATGATCGTGTTCCATTTGAGATTTTGCTATGTATAAAAATATATATATGTATGTCCGCAACATGAACGGCAATGGCAGAAACGGACAGACTACGCAAGCGGCTGCTGCAGTTGTGCAAGCTTTGATGATGGCTGCACCTTGCGG